>Ga0078972_1000594_pt1 | contig 148408 bp, 125 predicted proteins | sample YelNatPaOPGAMG01_FD_67568 | JGI IMG/M metagenome (GOLD analysis project Ga0078972, IMG submission 67568) | Hot spring thermophilic microbial communities from Obsidian Pool, Yellowstone National Park, USA - OP-RAMG-01 (SPADES assembly) (version 2) | ecosystem: Environmental > Aquatic > Thermal... | reverse complement strand
AAGTCGCCACGGATGCTCTGGCGCCGGTCAGCGGTAAGTTCATAGCGTAGAAGACCAACAGGAGTCCGCGGAATTTTACACCACTTGACAAGACTCTATCCACAAAGTCCACCTCCGCGGACTCCGCCCTCCATCCCTTCAGTCAGCAATCATACCTCGGCGCTCCGTGTCCATCCGTCTAATCCGTGTTCGTCCGTGTTCGGTTTCCCCGCTTCTATACCTCACCGCCTCAGCAATCCCCTGCTATCCACTCTCTGACTCTCCACTAACTGTTAACAACATTTAACCGAAATATACCGGCTTTGGCGTGCCTAAAGTGCCCTCTCGTCGTACTGTGTACATGGGAGCACTTTTTCTCCCCGCCCATCCCATCCCAAAGGAGGGCTTCCCATGCCATTCCCTTCCCTTTCCGGCTTTCTCATCTTTCGCGTTTTCGCGATGAGACTCCCTTCCCCAGCAAAAACAACTCACAAAACGAAATCCCGGCCACCTCGATTTTGAGCGTGAACCGAGCGTGAGCCACGAGGGGGTTTCGTTCGACCAACAATGCCAAAACAAGCGTGCAAATGCGATTCAGAACGTGCATTTCCGACCCGGGGTAGGCCGGTACAAGCAAAAGCCGGAGGCGCGAAGCCTCCGGCGAGCTTTGTTCACTGCTCCCTATTCCGGCTACTTGCCCGGGACCTTGAATGCATGCGAGCCGTCTGGCATGTGGCAGGTTGCGCAGGTGGCGTTCGCCGCGGCGGATGGCGCATGCTCTTTGAGGCTGCCTATTGCGGACTTGTGGCAAACCATGCACTGGTCGTTGATGGGCTGCTTGAGCTGCGGAGCGGCCTTGGTCTTTTCACCGTGCGCGTCATGGCAGGTTGTGCAGGACATGCCGCCTTCGTAGTGCTTGGAGGTGATGAAAGTGTTGTACTGCGAGTTGCGCGAAGGCTTGCTGACTTCGGCCACCTTGAAATGCTTGTCCAGCTCTTCGCCCGGCACAAAAGTGGTAGGAAACGCGTACTTGCCGGTCGGGTCTGTGCCCACCGCATGGCACTGCCCGCAGACCATATCTTTGTGCTTGGCGTCCAGCTTCTTGAGGCTGTTTATGTCTGCCGCGTCCATACTGTCCGCGTGCGCGCCCCCGGGGCCGTGGCAGTCTTCGCAGCCGACTCCGAGCTCCGTCCAGGTCCTGGCGGTTGGGTCGAAGTTGGTGGTGTGGCAGCCCACGCACTGCGTCGCGCCGTCAACCGATTCGATGGTAACCCACTTCTGTTCCTTGACCCGCCATTCCCCGGGCAGGACCTTGAGGTCTTTGTCCAGGTAGTCCTGGTAGACCTTGCCCGTGCCCAGCACGTATTTGATCTGGTCTTTGGTGACCGGCGAGTTCGCGTCGAACTTGGCCGCGATGGCCTCCGGCTTCTTGGTCGCGTCCGTCATGGCCGAGTGATGAGCGGTCTTCTGGTAGCCCGCGACAAGCGCCGTGTGCATATCTTTGTGGCAGCCCATACACTGCGCCGACCCGATATACTTGCCCTTAGCCGCGGCCCACGCGGCCAGACCCGCGCATGCCACGAGCGCGAGGATTATGCATATAGCGATGATTCGATTTCTTGCCAACGCACGACCTCCTGGAGATGCCGAACCGAGCCCGGCACAATGGTTATATGTTACTTATAGACGGGATACCGCCTTACCTCTTACCCTTCGCAGTTTTGGCTGGTTCGTTTCCGCGAGCGCGCCGTGGGGGTAACAACCCATCGTGAACGACCACTTTGAAGCAGAACACAGAAGCGTCTACTTCGAGGCGCTGGATGCGCTTCGCAGGTCCGGGGTGCCGTTTATGGTGGGCGGGGCCTTCGCCGTCTGGCACTACACCGGCCTCTGGCGCAATACCCACGACATAGATGTGTACGTGGTTCAGGACGATGTTGCGCGCGCGGCCGCGGCACTGGATTCGGCGGGATTCGCAGACCTCGGGGAGCAGGCGCCGGGCGACGACCAGTGGATCTACCACTCTCGCTGCGGCGACCTGATCTTCGACGTGATCTGGCGGTTCGCCAACCTGGTGAACCACGTGAAGCCGGACTGGTTCGAGCGAGCCTCCGTGGGCGAGTTTCTGGACCTGGAACTGAGGTTTCTGCCTCTGGAGGAGTTCCTCTGGATTAAGGTGTTCGTGATAAACAGGCACCGCTGCGACTGGCCGGATGTGATGCACATGATCCAGGCGCAGTGCCGGGCCATCGATTGGCCGAGGCTGCTGAGCCTGCTCGGGGAGCACTGGCTGTTGTTTGCTTCACTGATAGACCTGTTCGACTGGCAGTTTCCGCAGTCGATGGGCTGCATTCCCGATAGCGTGCGCGATGAGCTTGCCGAGCGGCGGCTCCGCTACCGGGAGGACCACCCCGTATATGCCAACAGGGAGCACCTGCTGGACCCGTGGCTGCATTTGAGGGCGGATGGATATGCGATTCGGCGCGATGAATAACCCGATGTGCGACGTGGTGGAGGAGATAACCTCCTTCGCCGAGATGGGCTTCGACTTCGTCGATCTGACGCTGGAACCGGAGCAGACCTACTCCGCGCGCGTGGACGTGGGCAAGGTTGCGAGGGCGCTCGAACGGGCGGGAGTGTTCGCGGTTGGCCATACCGCGTGGTACTTGCCGATAGCCTCGCCGTTCCCGGAGTTCCGCGAGCTTGCGCTGAAGGAGCTGCAGCGGTGCATGAACGTGTTCAGGGACCTCGGCGTTACCAAGATGAACGTGCACCCCCACTTGCGCGCGCCGCTGCACGACGAGGAGTGGGTGATAGCGCACAACACCGACGCGATTGCACGCCTGGCCGATATGGCGGCGGGGATGGACATGACCATACTTGTGGAGAACATGCCCGGATTCAGTCGAGTCTCGCAGATAAAGCCTCTGATGGAGGCGGTTGACAATGTGAAGTTCCTGCTGGACTGCGGCCACGCGAACCTGGACACGCCCTACCACCGCGCGGAGGAGCTTCTGGCGAACTTCGGGCACAGGCTGGGGCACGTCCACGTCTCCGACAACCGCGGCGGCCACGACGACCTCCACCTGCCGCTAGGGGTTGGCAACATAAACTGGACCCACGTTACCCGCCTGATCAAGAACACCGGCTACGACGACACAACCACCATCGAGGTCTTCGGCGACGACGACGACTACCTCAAGATGAGCCTGCGCAAGATAAAGTTCCTCTGGGAAAACACCGAACCCGGCGAGCAGATAGCGAGCAGGGAGTAGAAGGAAGCTGCGAGTTACCGCCACGCAACCCCGCCGGCTGCCCCGGAACCAGGTTCGGAGGCGTGGCCGTGGTCAGACAGCTGTTCGCGCCAGTCATCATAGCCTGTGCTCACCGCCGGACATCTGCGTCGGGGCGAAAAGCGAGCCCGCGACGCATCTGTCCTTACGCTTGACCGTCGATTTCGGGGCGGGTGTGGTACCGAGGCATAGAAAGGCATATCCTCTCTTTGGCGGTCCTGTTCATCCTTTCGAACTTGCCGTTGGTCTGGGGATGGTTGCGCCTGGCGTAGATGTGGCCGATGCCCTGGTCGAGCAGGAACCTGTTGAACGTCTCGGATATGTAGCCGCTGCCGTTGTCGGAGAGCAACTTCGTTGACCGGCATCCAACTGGCACATCGGTCAAGCCGGTGACCTCCATCGCGCGCATCACCAGATCGCTTGTCGTGTTGCCGGTCATATCACGCGTCACTTCGTAGCAGATCAGGTAGCGGCTGAAGTCAGCCGACCACTCTGACGTAAGTGAAGTCAGTGGCCCACATCTCGTTGGGCCTGGTGGTCTTTGTGTGGAACTCCCTGGCGGCCGGCACAGCAGAAGAGACTCTTTTTTGAGCGTCAGGTTCTCGATGGACAGATTATTGTCTAGGGATTTTGGCTATCCACAGACCCAGGCGTTTCTCTTTGTATTGAACGCGGCGCGGCCCGGCGGCCTGAGCACATCCGAAATTCCGAAAGAACAAACGGCTCCTACACCCAAATGCGGCGGCGCGCCGGCTCGCTGTTGATGGCGGGCCGGCGCGTCCGGTTTCCCCCTCCTCTTGGTGTATGTGTCCGGCAAGCGAGTAGCCCTCTGGAGGCACTCCACGTATGCCTACGGCTAGTTGTCCGGGACGAGCGCGGCCTGGTTGACGAAGAGTATGCCCATGCGCTGATCGTCGCTGACAAGCGTGAGCTTGCCGCCCGAAAGCAGGTTGAGCAGGGTGGTCTTGTTGTTGATGACCGCGCTCTTAGCCACGCCCGTGCGGTCGAGATATGTGAGATTCACAACCGGCGTCCAGCCGGCATTGAACTGCATGTCACCCACGCCCGTGGGGCACTGCTCCAGGATTGGGAACTGGCAGAGATACGGACTGGCATTTATGCTCCAGAACGCCTCGGTGTCCGGATCCGGGACGTTGAGCAGGCCCGGCGCGAGGTTCGCGCCGAGAAGGTCGGCCAACGCAGGGTCGGAAACGTCCGGTATGGTTATGATCTCCTTCGTGACCGCTTTGGTGACCAGATCGGAGCAGAACACAGTGAAAGTCGGAAGGAAGATCCGCTTTGTGGCTGCATAGTCGGAATTGGCGACAGCCTGCGGGAGTCGGTAGGTTCCGGGAGGTCCGGGATACCACGGCCCGCCGAGCTGCCCGAGCGCAACGATCGGATACTGTATGACGATACCGCTGGCTACGATGTCAGCCTCCGCAGCCGAGGGAAGGCCCTGGGGCGCGGGGAACGGGTTCGCGTTCGTGATCGGGCGTTTCGCCGCGCCTGTTTTCCACGTGACGTTGAATATCTGCCACAGGCCGGAATAGAGGGCGTCTCCCGGGACTGTGGTGAATATCGGCCCCTGAGTCGCGGCCGGATTCACGACGGAGTAGACGGGTTGTGCCGCAATCGGGCCCATTGGCACCCGCGGCTGGAGGGCACTGCTGAGCTTGGGTGAGAGCCATCGGAATGGCACACCGAGCTTGGCAAACCCGATGTCGTTGGTGCTGACATCGAGGTTGATGTACCAGGCGATCTCGTTGTCAAACCAGGCCTTGCGCAGGCCGTAGTCCAGGAACCCGATTCCGGTGGGCGGGAAGTCCGGGGCCGGAAAGATTGCAAGGCAGGCAGTCGTGGACAGCAGCATGATGGCTGCCATCAGAGCAATGGTAAGTCTGGTTGTTCGGTCCATCTTCGCTTCTCCCATTCAGAGTTGATAGCTGCCTACGGGAGATAGCGGGCCGGCATGATGTGACGATAATATGACTAACCGGCGTGTAGTTACCCGGTTGGACGGCAGGGCGAAACCAAGAGACCACAGGCGATGTGGGGGCTGAGTGGTGCTCCCAGCCCCCAGGAGGAGCAGCGCGTGAAACGCTACCGGATTGTGTCGCAGATCACCGGTGCGTTGACCATCTGAGAGTAACCGTCATTGGTCGCTTGGCTGCTTCGCGACTCGCCGAGATGACCGTCAACGGGAAAGGATCTTGAGCAGGGTTTTGGTAGCGAGCTGCATGACCTGCTCCGATGTGGCGCTGGCGGGGGCGGCTACGTCGGGAATCACGGGGTCTTTGCCCGTCCGGCCCGTCTGCGGGAAGTAGAAATCGCCAAGCACGGCTGTCTTGGGGCCGCCGTCGGAGTTCGCCGATCGCGACTTGAGCTCCGCCGCGCCCGCGGTCTTCGAGCCGACAACCGCCGCGCGCGACTGCTCCTGAAGGGCCTCTGCCAGCAGTTCCGCGCCGCCGCTGGTGGTACCGTCGACTATGACAACGCAGGGGAGCTTGTTGAGCGCCGGTGAGGTTGCCTTCGCGAACTCGGGGCTCTTGCCGTTCTGGCGGACGATCCAGAGCGACTTCGGCGGGTCTCCATCGATCAGCATCTGCGCGATCTTGGTGACCTCCGTGTAGACCCCGCCGTTGTTGCCGCGAAGATCGATGATGAAGCCCCGCGCGATGCTGGGGGCGAGGGTCTCCGTGAGGGCCTGTTTGACGGCCTCGGCGGTCTCCATGTTGATCGCGGCAATCGTGAGACGGCCTATGCCGCCCTCAATGACTTGCGCCGACACGCCGGGGAGTCTGACGACTCCGCGGGTAAGCGTGGCGGTCGATTTGGCGCCATCGGGACCGACGATCTGCAGAGTCACTTTGGTGCCTTCTTCGCCCGTGATCAGGCTGACTACGTCCTGGAGCGGCATCCCCTTGATCGGGCGGCCGTCCACGGCGGTGATCACCTGACCGGCGCGAAGATCGGACTTCTCGGCCGGAGTGCCGGGGAGGATTGCGTCGATGCGGGCGCCGTCTGCGTGCGTGGCGAGCTTGGCGCCTATGCCAACCAGCCTGCCTTTGAACGCTCGGTCGGCCTGAATCTGCTCGACAGTCTGGCCTGCTGGTTCAGCGGCGAAAGCGGCGCAAGCGATGAGGATCGCGGCCCCGATCACCCCGGCCCAACACTGGAATACGCGCATTGCTCTACCTCCCCGGTCTGTCTGCCAGAAGTTGGATAGTAGCCCTCAAGTCTCGCCCCAGCCCTCTCGTTGGAAGGCAGGGAGCCGCTATGCCACGCTGAGCGCGGTCAGGATCTCGCCGAGATTGCGGGCCATGAAACCGACGGCGCTGACGGCGCGGCGGTAGTCCATGCGAGTCGGCCCGAGCACGCCGATGCTGCCGGCTGGGCGGCCATGTATGGTGTACAGCGCGCCCACGAAGCTGCAATGACGCATTTCCTCGATGGGGTTCTCACGGCCAATGATGACCTTGACCTCGGGAGACCCCTGGGAGCCGGCTTCCTCTGACAGGCTCTGCAGGACTGACGAGAAAAGCCTGTAGAGGGCGGTCCGATGCTCGAGGATCGATATGATCGCCTCCAGGCGGCGCGCGTCGCGGAACTCGGGCTGCTGGACTATGTAACCGGCGCCTTCGGTAGTGACGTCGGTCTCCTCGACGGACCCGAACTCCTGCTTGATGAACGCGACCACACACCCCAGCAAATCGCCGAACTGCGCGGCGTCCTCCGGCGCCGCCTCGACGGCGCTTGCCTCTGCGAGCGTGAGGCCAGCCAGTGCTTTCATGAGGTAATTGCTGGCAGTCACGACATCAATGGTGGCTGGACTCGCTTCGACGAACTCGTGCACCACGCGGCCGTTGTCCAGCACGAGCACGGCGAGCAGCTTGTCGCTGCTGATCCTGGTGACGCTCGCATGTGTGATGCGGGCGTCTCGGAGGACGGGATGCGTCGCGACGGAGGCATTCTGCACGAGGTCCGAAAGTATGCGGCAGGTCTGCTCGAGGATGATGTCGATCTCTGCCCGGCGCGACGCAAGCCTGTCGCGAGCGTTCATTTCCTCGCCCTGGGCGATCCCGCCCGCGCCCATCAGTTGGTCCACGTAGAGCCGATAGCCCATGTCCGACGGGACGCGTCCGGCGGAGGTGTGCGGCTGGCACAGGTAGCCCAGTTCGGCAAGCTCGGCCATTTCGTTGCGAATGGTGGCCGACTTGACGCCGAGGGAGTAGTGGGCCATCAGAGTGTGGGAACCGACCGGCTCGGCCGTGCGGACGTAGTCGGTGACAATGGCCTTGAGTATGACTTGCTTGCGATGGTCTATAGGGGTGATGGGCAGATCGGTCATGCCGGCACTCCGGGAGACAGTTGTTACAACTGAATATTAGCACTCGGCTGGGGAGATTGTCAAGGACGGGTGACGCCCAGGTGACGGGTAGTCTGCCCAAACAACGGATGGGGCTATGACTGCATTTTGAGGACGTTGAATGATTTTGCTTGCTTTCTTGCCCAAAGATGGGTATACTGTTATCCAGCTACAACCAACGCAGGGCACCGGTGTCTTCGTCACCCCGTGGATTGCATTTCCTTCCGCGACTGATCGATTTCCCCTTTTGGCAATCGTGCCAGAAGCCCGTTGGTTGGCATCGGGATCATTCCCGGAAGGATGAACGAAAATGGCAAACAAATCACTGTATGTGGGCAACATGGCCTACAGTACCACAGAGAGCGAGATTCGCGACCTGTTCGAGCCGTTTGGCCCGATCGCCGACGTCAGAATCATCGGCGACAAGGGCTTCGGGTTCGTTGAGATACCCGAGGAGAACATGGCTGCCGCTATCGAAGCCACCAATGGCAAGGAAGTGGGCGGCAGGACTCTGACCGTCAACGAAGCTCGACCCAAGACCGACCGGCCGCGCAGCGGTGGCGGTGGCGGACGTGGATTCGGCGGCGGTGGCGGCGGCGGTCGCCGCTGGTAGATTCCAGCATAGATGAGACGAAAGGCGTCCGGTGCGGTGCACCGGGCGCCTTTTTTCTGTCATTGGGAGCGTCCCGATATCTACCGGTAGATCAGCGGATAATCGTCAGGATGTTGCAGCGATTCGAGGTCAAGGTCGACGTCGAGTTCCGGCCAATACAGATGAGTCTCGTGCAGCAACTCGACTTCATAGGCATCACGGACCCGCGCCTCGGCGAACCATGGATACTGCTCGAATGGAAGGTAGTACTCGGTGTCACCCACGAGCAGCCATAAACCGTGGCGCGACAGACCCTGCACCTCAACCTTTGAAGTGCTCCTCCCACGCCGCCTTGATCTCGTCTTCGCGCTCCTTGACGATGCCGCGGATTTCATCTACTTGCCTCGCAGACAGCCCTCTGCTCATAACCAACTCGACCTCGGGCTCAATCCAAAACTTGGCTTCGCCTTCGGGTGAGGATATGTGTACGTGCGCCCTCGTCTCCTCGCGAGAAAAGAAGAAGAACCGATAGTCCTTCACACGGAATACCGTAGGACTCACATTCGACCTCCCTTCTCCGTCACTATTATACCACTTCCTGTCCTGCTGAAAAGCCAGCGGTGCCTTTGCGTATGCCAACCTTTCGCGCGTTCGATCCGTCTTATTCACCGAAGACCGGGTGCAGTGGCTGGCGACACTGCTGCGATCAGACTGCAAGACCAAGCTCTATACGCTGCTTGACGAAGGCTTTGACGCCGACTGGGGCGAGTGCCAGCGCATCGTGCGGCACACGGGACGGTTCGTGGAGCAGCCCGACGGCTCCTACCGTCAGGATGCAGCGCGTGTGATCGAAGGAGAGAGCGTCGAAGGGATGGGCGTCTGTGAGGTGACAATCGGCTCTCAAGCGTTCACCTGTCTGCGAGTGCTGGACGTACCGCTGGAGTTCGGCGAGGGCAGCATCATGTGGCATAGAGTGACGTGGTTGATGCTTCGGGGCTGGACCGCCCCGAAGCATCAGAACTTGAGGGCTAGAACGTGATGTAGTCGGGTTGCTTGGCGGCTTCGGCTTTTTCGTGGCCGGGCTTGCCGAGAAGCTCGAACATGACGTTCTTGTAGGCGACAACGCCGGGCTGGTCGAAGGGATTGACGCCAAGCATCAGGCCGCTGACCGCGCAGGCGATCTCAAAGAAGTAGATCAGCGCGCCGAGCGAGTAGGCGTCGATCTGCTTCAGCATCACCGTCATGTTCGGCACGCCGCCGTCGCGGTGCGCGGTGGCGGTGGCCTGGTAGGCGATGTGGTTGACGTAGCTCATTTCCTTGCCCGCGAGGTAGTTGAGGTCGTCCGAGTCGGTTTCCCACTTCGGAATCTTCACGACCGGCTCGCCTTCCTCAGCGATGAGAAATGTCTCCATTAGTATGCGGCGGCCGTCCTGGATGTACTGGCCCATCGAGTGCAGGTCCGTGGTGAAGTCCACGGACGCCGGGAAGAGCGCCTTGCCGTCCTTGCCCTCGCTTTCGCCGTAGAGCTGCTTCCACCACTCGGCCATGTAGTGCAGCCGCGGCTCGAATGAGGCCAGAAGCTCGATCGCGATGCCGCTGTCGTAGAGTATGTTGCGAGCGGCGGCGTAGAAGAATGCGGGGTTCTTGTCCGGATCAGGATCGGCGCACAGCTCCGCGCACTTCGCCGCGCCGGCGATGAGCTGGTCGATATCGATGCCGGCATACGCGATGGGCAGCAGACCGACCGCGGAGAGCACCGAGTAGCGGCCGCCGATCTCATCCGGCACCACGAACCGCTCGTAGCCCTCGATCTTGGCGAGGTCGAGCAGCGCACCCTTGTTGGCGTCGGTGGTGGCGACGATGCAGTCCTTGGCAACGTCGCAGCCGACGAGGTCCTTCATGACGCGGAATGCGATGGCGGGTTCCGTGGTCGTACCGGACTTGGAGATGACGTTGATCGCGACTCGCTTGCCCGCAAGTTGCTCGCGAAGCGACTTCGCATAGTGGGCCGATATGTTCTGGCCGGCATACACGACGACGCTTGGTTCGTTGGCGAGGGCTTCGATCACGGCGCGAGCGCCGAGATATGAGCCGCCGATTCCGATAACCAGAAGCACGTCGGTCTTCGCGCGAAGGCGCTCGACGCAGTCCTTGAGACGCTGCAGTTCGCCGGGAGCAAGTATGCCGTCGGGCTTGAGCCAGCCGAGGAAGTCCGCGCCGGGGCACATACCGGCCTTGAGGCTGGACGCGGCAGCGTCGATGGTCGCTCGCCGGGCGATGATCATCTCGCGCGTGACTGCGGGCGAGAGATTCGCTATATCGAGGGCTATGGGCAGTTTCTCGAAGTGATGGGACATCAATTCCTCCGTTGTAAGGCTAGAAAGCTGGATTGGAAGGTTGGGAACCTTGCAACCTTATAATCTTTAGACCTTCCAGCCAGTAATCCTTGCGAGTAAGTCGCAGTATTCGAGCATTTGCGGCCAGGAGACGTCGTTCGGGATGCCGTGGTCGCAGCCGGGAATGAAGCCGCCGTCGCGGACCACGGGCTCAATGCGGGCGATCTCGTCGCGGATCACCTGGCCGCCCTTGGCCATCGCACGCTTATCGACTCCGCATGAATAGGCCATCCTCGTGCCGAACGCCCTGCGAAGCTCGCTTATGTCATTACCCGCCGCGACCTCGATTGGATCGCAAGCGTTGATGCCGAATTCGATCCAGACGGGGATAAGCTCGCCGATGAAGCCGTCGGAGTCGACATCGAAGATGGGGACGCCGTGTGAGCGGATGATCTCGTTCCACTGCGCGTAGCAAGGCCCGAGGTAGTCCCGGGTCATGTCCGGCGAGATCATGGCTTTCTGCTTGTAGGCCATGTCCTCGGAGATGTGGAAGCAGTCGAGATCCGTGTGCGGGAGGACCTTGAGCAGCAGGCTCGAGACATAGTCGGTCCAGAACGAGATCATGTCGCGGACGAGGTCGGGATCGTCCAGGAACATCATGCACAAGCCCTCGAAACCGAGCCATTCGCGGAGCTGCCAGAACGGGCCGTGAACCATGATCGTGGTAGGCCAGGTGCGGTCGGCGAGCTGTCTGCCGAGTTCGGGCATGTTGGCTGGGACGCGGGTCGGGTCGTCGGGATCGTAACGGAGCTTCATTCGCTCCCAGTCGTCCCGGCTCTCCACGGGGCATTTGATCCACTTGCGGGTGACGAAATCCTTGGCGCCGCGGAGGTAGGTAACATCGAAGCGGTTGGAGATCTCGCAGATGTTGCCCTTCCAGTCCTGGACGACGAGCGAGTCCTCGCGCTCCTCGATGACCTTCTCCTCGAACTCCGGGATCATCGCGTGCTTAATCCAGACCCCAGGTCCGCCGCCGGGCTGGGCGGGCTCGATGCCGATCTGCTCGCGCATGTAGGCGTGCCAGTCAACGCCCTCCGGCAGGCCCTGCGTGCGCCAGTTGGCGAGCGTGGACTCGCGCGGCCCGCCCGGCGAGAACGGCACGCGGTCCGGCTTGCCGAAGAGCATCGTTTCGAGATAGCGTTGGCGATCGGTCATGTAGCTATCAGCCGTGAGCAGTCAGCTTTCAGCCCGGATATGTCAGCCTTGCAGGCGGGTGTGAGCATCCGGGATCACAGCCACTCCCTGAGCCACTCCTTTGGTCTGTCCCCGCGCCAGGCGTGGCCGCAGGGGATGATGTCCAGGGCGACGCGGTCCGGCGCGCCGGCCGCCGCGTAGGCAGCCTGGACCTTCGGGAACTCCCTTCGCACTGCTTCGATGGGGAAGATGGGGTCTTCCTCCCCGTTTTGCAGAAGAAGTGGAGTTGGAGCGATCAGGGCGGTGAGATCGGGAAGGTCGGCGTACTTGAGTATGCCGGGGATGTAGTTGCACATGCAATGGTGCTGGTCGAAGATGGACTCCTTGAACGCGCAGAAGTAGCCGCTGATGACAGCGACCTTGATGCGTGGCTCGAAGATGGCGGAGTAGAGCGTGGCCAGGCCGCCGCCCGAGAGGCCGAGGCAGGCGATGCGGTTGGGGATCACCTCGGGGCGGGTGCGCATGTAGTCGATGCACTGAATCGTGTCCGAGACGCGCAAGGCGATGACGTTCTTGCCGAGCATGATCGCATTGACGCAGGCCTTGAGGCAGTCGCCGGAGTTGGAGCGCTCGCCGAAGCAGCAAAGGTCCGGCGCGAGAACCGCGTAGCCCTCGCGGACCATCTCGACGGCGTAGGCGTAGTTGACCTCATCGATGTGGCGGCGGCGTTCTTCGGAACTGTGGTCGATGTCAACGACCTCGTCCTTGCCGTAGCCGTGTCCGTGGAGCGCAAGCACGCCTGGGATGGGGCCTTTGGCGTGCTTTGGGAGCAGAAAGTACGCGGGTATGCTGACGCCGGGCTCGGCATCGAAGATGATCTTCTCGCGGGTGTAGTCGCCGCAGTCGGTGGTCTCGACGGTGCGCGAGTTGAGCGGGCCGCGGGTGGGGAATCCGCCGAGCAGAGACCTCAGACGGGCCTTGAGCTTGCGCCGCCAAGCGAGCCATTCGGCGGGGGTGGCGGCGTTGAAGGCGAGCGAAGGGGTCGTCTCGTGGTAGAGGCGGGAGAGGTAGGTGAGGGTGTTGTATCCTGAGTCAGCGCTCATACATTGTGCCGAAGCCGATTCTGAGCCAAAGACAGCCTCCGTATGGTAGACAAAGCGAAACCAAGCTTTCGCACTCCGAAGGCTGCGCCCAAGCTATATCGATATCCTCCGGGGGAAAGAGAACCTCGCCCCAACCCTCTGCTGAGAGGAGAGGGAGTAGGCTCTAATCCTCGGATCGGTTGTATTGGTTCATCGCCGCCTCGATGCCTTCCTCCAAGATCATGTTGAGCGCGTCAACGGATTGCTCGACCGTGACGTCGATAATCGCGCGGTCCTTGCGGCTGAAGCGGGAGAGGACATGGTCGATGGCCTCGCCGGCGCGGCCGATGCCTATGCGCATGCGGGGGAAGTCCTCCGAGTGAAGGTGCGCGATAATCGATCTCATGCCCTTGTGGCCGCCGGAGGAGCCGCGCATCCTAATGCGGAGCTTTCCGAGCGGGAGATCGAGATCGTCGTAGATCACAAGGATGTCGCTGGGCGATATGTGGTGCTTGCGGGCGAGGTCGCCGACCGATTGGCCGCTCTCGTTCATGAAGGTCTGCGGTTTGACGAGAAGCACCTGCTCGCCGTAGTGGTCGAAGCTGCCGACGAGCGCGCGCGACTGGCGGCTGAGGATGCGAACCTTGCGCCGCTTCGCGAACAGATCCAGAATATCAAACCCGACGTTATGCCGGGTGTGCGCGTAAGCTCTGCCCGGGTTGCCCAGGCCGACGATCATTTTCACAAGCTAACCTCGGTGAAGGGGAAATCGCGAAAAGGGGAAAGGCAGAAATGGAGAAAGGGGACGCGCCCGGGATCCGTTTCTTTCCAGCTTTCTCTCTTTCTAGCTTTCTACCTTTCGCGATTGCTTTTCCCGCTAAGACTGTGCTTTCCAGACTTTGCTGAATATCTCGCTGACGCTGGATTCGTTGTGGATCCGCTTGATCGCGTCGGCGAGAAGTCCGGCGACGGATACGGTTACGATCTTGCCGTCACGCTTGTCCGGGGAGAGCGGGATCGTGTCCGTGACGATGACGCTCTTCACCGGCGATGCGATCAGGCGCTCCGGCGCGCCACCGGACAGAACGCCATGCGTGCAGGCTGCGTAGACCTCGGCGGCGCCGCGCCCGAGCAGCGCCTCCGCGCCGTGGATAACCGAGCCACCAGTGTCGATCATGTCATCGAACATGATCGCCGTGCGGCCGGCGACGTCGCCGATGAGTTCGGTGACCTCGGCCTTGTTAGGTTCGGGCCGGCGCTTGACTATGATCGCGATCGGCGTGCCCAGCACCTCCGCGAGCGCGCGAGCGCGGGTGACGCCGCCAACGTCCGGAGATACGACCACTGCGTTATCGAGCGGAACTCTCTTGGACAGATACTCCGCGATGATGGGGCCGGCGTAGAGATTGTCCACGGGTATGTCGAAGAAGCCGACCATCTGCCCGGCATGCAGGTCCATGGTAAGCACGCGATCAGCACCGGCGGTGTCGAGCATATTCGCAACCAGCTTCGCGGTAACCGGCTCGCGCGGCTTGACCTTCTTGTCCTGGCGGGCATAACAGAAATAGGGCATCACGACCGTTATCCGACGCACGGAGGCGCGCCGGAACGCGTCGATGATGATCAGAAGCTCCATCAGGTTCTCGTTGACAGGCGACTGGCAGCTCTGCACTATGAACACGTCGTCGCCGCGCACGCTTTCCTTCACCTGGACGTGAATCTCGCCGTCGGAGAAGCGGGTGACGGTCATGTCGCCGACCGGCACGCCCAACAACTCCGCGATCTTGTGCGAGAGTTCGGGATTCGCGGTTCCTGAAAAGAGTTTCAAGTCTTCCATTGTTGTTCCCTTGAGAGTTAGCTCGGGCCGCTTCAATAGGTTCATGGCGGCCATGGTCCGCCTCCGCGGATTGGGACAGTAGTCAGTATTCCCGCTGTGCGCCGTTGGTTCGCGCATGCCTGCTCGTTTGTCGTGCACTATTATATCAGATAGCGCGGCGATGCACGCTGAAGCGGGCTCGGCAAGGCAATCCGGCGGAGTCAGAATGCTTGAATGTAGTATCGAATAGTGGTACTATTATGCATGAAGCGTGTAGTTCTCGACAGATGGCAGTAAGACCAAGCTCCAACAAGAACGAATCCTCAGCAAGTGCCTCGAGCATAATGCAGTGGCACTATGCTCTCATAGCCGCAGTCTGCGCGGTGGCCCTCGTGCTCTGCGAGTGGATGAGGCGCGGCGGTCTGCTCGTGCCAGAGAGTGTCTTCCTTCCCTCGCACACGATACTCGAGTTTTCGAGTATAGTGGTCAGCTTCGCCGTGTTCGTGACGGGCTGGTTTGGCTACAGGCAGACGCGCAACACGCGGGATCTGTTCCTCGGAATCGTCTTCCTCGCCACCGGAATGATCGACTTCGTCCATACGTTCACGTATCAGGGCATGCCGGATTTCCTTGGCGCGGCGGGGGTAGAGAAGGCGACGGCATTCTGGACCATAGCCAGGTTCACCGCAGCCGTGGGCCTGTTGGCGGCGTCGTTCGTTGACTCCCGGTCTCAGAGCAGGCTGTTGTCGCGTTGGGCGCTGCTCGCGGCGGCGGTGGTGTACGTCGGGACTGCCATTGGGCTGGTGATTGGTTTCTCACCAGCGTCGGGAAAGCTCTTCTACAATCACGGGCTTACGCCGCTCAAGATCGCGACAGAATACATCGTGATAGCGATGTATGCGATCGCGTTCCTGCTTGTCAGCGAGAAGCGCGGATGGGGCTCGAGCGTCGTGAGGCCGTTGAGATCAGCGCTGCTCCTGGCGATGTTCGCGGAGCTGGCTTTCACGCTCTATGTGAGTCCGTATTCGACCATGAACTTCTTGGGTCATATCTTCAAGACCACGTCCTACTACCTCATTCTGGGCGCGCTGTTCGTCTCGTCCGTGCGAAGGCCATACGAGCAGCTCTCTAGCGCAACGGAGGAACTGCAAGCGCTTTATCAGGACGCCCGCGAGCACCGCAAGGAGATCGAGCGATCATTCGCTCGGATCGGCAGCGCTCTATCCAGCAGCATCAGGCTCGAGGAAGCGCTGGACAGGATAGCCGATCTGGCAATGGACATGTTGCACGCGGACTGTGCGGTGGTGATGTCGTCGGCGACTGTCGGGGACAGGCATGGACTCGCGGCGCAGCGAGGCGAATGCCACGAGCCTGAGCGGCCTCTGGAAGTAGCGGCTGAGCTGAGCGAGTTGGCCGAGCGGCAGAAGGCAACCGTGCTCAACAACGATCTGGGTGCGGCGGGCCTGATCGAGTGCTGCTATGACTCGCCGACCTGCCTGCGCTCAGCGGTCTGCGCGCCGATGGTCTACGAAGGCAAGACGCTGGGCGTAATAGCGATCTATTCACACGCGGTAGATGCGTTTGACGAAGGCGACGCGAAGCTGATCGAGGCGTTTGCCGCGCACGCGGCGGTCGCCACCCATAACGCGATCAGCTACGAACACGAGAGCCGCATCGCGGACGTGCTCCAGAAGTCGCTGCTTACGCCCGCGGCGCTGCAGGTCGGCGGGTTTGAGATCGCGCACGTATATGCGTCGGCACTGGACGAGGCGCTGGTGGGCGGCGATTTCTACGATGTGTTGGAGGTGGGCGAAGGAAGGGTCGCCGTCGTGGTCGGGGACGTGTCCGGCAAGGGGCTTGCGGCGGCGGTTCACACGGCACTGGCCAAGTACGCGCTGCGAGCCTATCTGATCGAGGGTCACTCGCCTGCCGCGGCGCTGGCACTGCTCAGCAAGGCTATCGGCGAATCCACCGATATCGAGACGTTTGTCACGCTGTTCTGCGGTGTTCTGGATACCGGCACGGGCAGGATGCAGTGGGCCAGCGCGGGCCACGAACCGGCGCTCTACTGCGAGGTGGATCGGTGCGCGGAACTGGGCGCGACCGGGCCGGCTCTGGGCGTCGGCCTAGAAGGCAACTATGAGGAACGCGAGCAAGCGTTTGTGCCCGGCAGCGTGCTGCTGGTATACACTGACGGCATTAGCGAAGCCAGGCGGGATGGCGTGATGTTCGGCACCCAGCGCATTGCCGAGGAGCTATCCGCTTGCCGCGAGAAAGGCAGCGAGGACGTTGCCCAATGCGTTCATCGATCGGTGCTGACGTTCGCCGACGGCGACGTACGGGACGATGTCGCGATACTCGCCGTGAAGGCTATGGAGTAGCGGTTAGCCGTCGGCGAAGGGCGTAGGTCTCCGCCATGCCGATTACGTGATCGGTGATGTGAGCCCTCAGTTCAGGCGGTTCGAGTGCTTCAGCGTCCTTGCCGAAGCCCATCACCCAGATGGCGATCTCCTCGATACCTGATACGGTGGCCTCGAAAATGATCCCCCCGTCTATGTGTGGGTGGATCTCCTGGGTAGGATGGCGCTTTGTTTCGGCGACCATGGCGGCAACTCTCGGGCTGAACCTAACGCGCACATGGACGGTTTCCCCTCCGGCCCAGGCTTCCCAGCTATCTCGGAAATAGTCCTCGGCCGAGAAACCGTCCGGCAGCTCGAATTTGGCGCCGGTCTCAACGGCATCGCGCACCCTCACCATCTTGAACTGCACCACCCTGCCGTGCTCGGCGGAATGGGCGAGCAGATACCAGCTGTGCCTGCGGAACGCGAACGCGTAGGGATCGATGGCATAGCCTTTGACACGGTTGCTTTTCTGAGAGCGGTAGATGATGTTGAGTCGCATACGGCCCGCTATGGCCCTCTCAATCGTGCGCGTCACCTTCGATTCAACGGAGCCACTGGGCGCGGTCGTCTGGACGGAGTAGCCACCGGAGAGTTCGTGGGCCAGCCGCGTGCGCTCGTATGGCGACGCGTCTCTGATCTTCTGCCACGCGGACTCGGCCTTGTCGCGCAGAGGGGAGTCGCCGCCGAACACCTGCGACCTTAGCGCGGCTCTGAGGACGAGCAGTTCCTCCGGCGTGAACGTGGGAGACGAATCCGGCGTGTCGGCAAGATAGTAGCCGCCGTCCTCGAAGTGGACGCGCACACCGATGTCACGTGACAACTCGCTGAGCCAGCGGTATATGGTGCGCTCGGACCTGCCGAGATTCGAGGTTAGCTCGGGCAGGCTGATGCCCGGCCGGCTGCCGAGCAAGCTGATCATTTCCATCAATAGAGCTGTTTTGGCCAATCCAGTGCCTGCTTACATGCGCACAGCTTCCCTGCTGTGACAGTCTATCTCTTCCGCGCCAAGCACGAAAATCCCTCCGCAGGAACGAGCACGGGGCCGATGTGTTGATCGGCCCCGTGGGATGTGTCCTGTGCCGCGGCTTGCCGGCCGCCGTCCGGAGACGCCTCATACCCCCGGACCATGCGGGCTAGCAGCCGCCGGATAAAGTGGTGTAGGAGGGGTCTCCAGACCCCGAATCCACCGGCGTCACGCTCGCAGATCGCCGTCTGGAGACGGCTCCTACAACCGAGTGCGACTTTATCCGCACCCCGCTAGTTCTGTTTCTTGACCGTCTGGGCGGTTAGAACGGGTTGGGCGCCGCTCACGTCCAGGGCGCCTCGCGCGGAGGCATAGTCGCCGTTGGCGAGCCCATGTCCGGCGAAGATGACCTTTACCGGCTTGCCCGAGCCGTCGTCGAGGTAGAAGCTGTTGGCGTCGATTGCCGTGACCTTGCCCCAAACCGTGAAGGCGTAGGTCGCGGATGCCGCGCCTATGATCGCGTCTCCAGCGGCCTTGTTGTTCAGGCCGAAAGAGGCAACGCTGTTGGACACGTCGAATGTGGCGCTGGGTCCGGCTGCGGGCGCTGCGTTGTTGGCAAGATCCTTGGCCGTTCCGGCGGCTATCGATATGCCGAGCGTTCCGGTGCCGGTGATGCCGGAGATAGTGACGGTACGTGTGGTCGGACCTGATCCGCTCACGACCACGGAGCTCGCATCGGCCGTGCCGGTCTTGTTGAGCGTCACGTCGGCGCCGGTAAGGGTGATCGTGGCGGCGCCACCGTAGGTGATCTCGTAGGTCACGGGACCGGCGGAGGCAGTCGGCGGCGAGGGAGCAGCTATGGATATGGTTGGCGGAACCGTATCGAGCGTGATCGAGTCGGAGACAGGCGCAGACCAGTTCCCGACCGCGTCCCTGAACCTGGCGTAGACCGTCTTAATGCCGTCGCCGGCGGGCAGCGTGTAGCCCTTGCTCGTCGCGTAAGCCTCGGCAGTGGTGTAGCTGACCCCGTCGTCGCTGAACTGCATCTGTGACATGCCGCTGAGAGTGTCGGCCGCGGACAGCGTGAGAGTGACGGACCTGCTCGACGTGGCGTCGGCGCCGCCGTTGATGCCTATGGAGCAGTTCGAGGGGGCGGTGAGGTCCACGTAGTCGATCTCGAGGCGCGGAGGTAGACCGGTGCCGCCCACGTTGGTCCTGTTATCGAAGACCTTGGAGTAGCTTGATGAAGACTCGCTGGAGTCGTTCTTGATGTAAACGCCTCTGTTGGCAATCGGGATGCCCTGGGTGTTGCCGTTCCAGGACCAGGTGCGGTCGCCGACGTTGACGCACGAAACGGTCGCGCCGGAATAGATCGCTCCAATGCCCACGTTGTTCCAGGTGCCGTTCGACTCGTCCCAGTCGTTGTTGACCTTGTAGAGGGAGATGTTGGCGGCAGTGGTGCTGTTGACCTGTGTATACTGGTTGAGCTTGACCCGAACGCTGTCGGGGGTATTCAGGGTTTCGGCCTGAGAGGGCGCGCCCGTCATGTCCCACTGCACGAGGCCGCGGCGTATCAGCAGAGATGCGGTCGTGCTATAACCGACGGCGATCCCTCCGGAGCCGCAGACGTCAGGCGACCCGCTCCTCACGTAGCAGTTCCGGTTGGCGTTCGACCTTGTCCAGGTGCCGCCGGTGCCGGCCGCGAATGCTGCGCTCCTTGCAGAGTAGTTGGGCGCGGCGTCGTAGGCGTCGACCTCGTAGGTGTAGAGCGTGTTGGAGGTCAGGCCGGAGTCGGTGTAGGACGTGGAGGTCGAGGTTCCTACCTGTGCGCCGTTCCGGTAGATGCGATAGCCGGTCACGCCCACGTCGTCGGTGGAGGCGTCCCAGGCGAGCGTGATGCTGGTGGTGGTGACCGCGGACCTGCGCAGGTTCTGCGGAGCGGTGGGCGGCTGCGTGTCCGGCGCGCCGAGCACGACCACATTCTTGCTAACGATGGGACCGAACCACTGATATCCGTCGCGGACCATCTGCCAGTCAGTGGTGTATGTGCCGGCACTACTGGGGGCCTTGAGGGTGAAACTGAATGTGTAGGTACTGCCGGGTTTGACCTCGCCCGAGATATCGACCCTGGTGAAGGTCGCCATCGGATCGCTGTCTCCCACCGCCCCAAGCCGGAAGCCCCGCGAGGTGAACCAGCATACGCCTCTGTTGCGGTAGGTGATGCTGACGTTGTAGTTCTGCCCGGGCTGCATAGTGGCGGGAATGGTGTCCGATACGTATTCGCAGGAGTACTTCCCCCACGTCGGAGTGTTGCCGAAATAGGAGCAGATCCCATTGTAGATGGCCCACTCGGCGACGGAGCGGAAGAAGTCGTCGACGAGGTAGGAAGCGTCCCGGGAGCAGTCATCGTGGAACGCCAGCTCGATGAGAATGGCAGGCCGACTGGGGATGCGAATCTCCCCGAATCCGCCGGCAGAGTCCTTCACGCCGCGATCTGCCCAACTGGGTTCTTCAGGGAACGTGCTGCGGATCGTCGAGACCACGCTGCTCTGAACGGCGCTTGCCAGGTTGTAGCTGGACGTTTCGTACTCGGGATGCTCCATCGCGGTGTCGCGATACGTCTCGGTGCCGGTGGCTGTGCCGCTGCCGCCCGCGTTGGTGTGATGGGCGATGTAGATATCGGCGCCCTGGCTGTCGGCGTAGAGCGGCCGTGCGCGGATGTCGTCGCTGTCTCGCGCGGTCGCGGTATCCGCGCCGGTGTTGCCGCTGTAGCTGGCCCAGATGCTGCCGGATACGCCCGCGTGGTGCAGCCACGTCTGCGCGCACATCTTCCACCACGGGTAGCCGGTGTCGGAGTTGCAGCAATCGCTCTCGTCGAGCTGGCGAGGACAGGTGAACGTCGCTCCGTCCTGCGTCAGATACTGCTTGAGGAACTGCACGAGCCGCACGCTGTTCGTGTCCTCGAGAACGCTCTCTCCGAGGCCGCAGGTCAGCGACCGCTGCCAGTACCAGCCGCTGCCGTTCCAGAATCTGCCGTGCGAAGGGCCAATGCAAATCTTCTTACCGCTTAGGCCGACTCCGGAGACAGCCGGTCCGCCTGAAGTCGCGGGCGATCCGATCTGGGGCGCGGCCGGCAGGTACGAATAGAGCGGCCTGCCGCCGCTCGTGAGCTTGATTGCCCTGATGTCGGGGAAGTCGCCCAGTGTGGCCCTGAACTGCTCGAAAATGCTCTGCAGCCCGGCTTCGTCCATGCCGGTTACGATCTCCGAAGACAGGTCCACGGCGGCGGTTCCGTTTGCTATGTTGAGACTGGCGATTGTCGTGCCGGCGGGAATCCTCGATGTGATGCCGGCGGCCGACTCGGGCTGAGTCGGGCCAGCAACCAACGCGCGAACGGCCGCCTCGGCCGGGGGCATTCCCTGCGGGATGCCGCGCTCGACCAGGACCAACACCCCGTCCGACCAGAAACGTACGGCCACCGCGTCTGCCTGAGCAACCACGGAAACGGCAAGGCAAGCGACGCCCGCCACCAACAGCAGCGCGAAAACAACAACTCTCATTTAATGCCTACCCCCCTTACTTCATACCCGCAGTGTAGCCCCGTTTGCGGCTAGTGTCAACCGAAATGTGACTGTATTGCGAAGCCAGGGAGGATTACACACGCCGCGACTCTAACAATGAACCTGTCTTGTTTGTTATAATTGCTGAGAAAACGAGGGGTTCGGACGCCGAGCCGGCGTAGGACTCATAAGGAGGAAACAATCGGATATGCATAAGATAGCAGTCATCGGCGGCGACGGCACCGGCCCGGAAGTCGTGCGTGAGGGGCTCAAGGTACTTGAGGCGGCTAGTCAGAAGACCGGATTCAAGTATGAGACGGTGGATTACGATTGGGGCGGCGAGCGCTATATGCGGACCGGCGAGGTTCTGCCGGAGTCGGCAGTCGAGGAGATGAAGAAGTACGATGCCATCTACCTCGGCGCGATCGGACATCCTGACGTCAAGCCCGGCATCCTCGAGAAGGGGATCCTGCTCTACCTCCGCTTCGGCTTGGACCAGTATATCAACCTGCGCCCGGTGAAGCTGTATCCGAATGTGGAGACTCCTCTGAAGGACAAGGGCCCGGAGGACATAGACTACGTCGTGGTGCGCGAAAACACCGAGGGGCTTTATGCCGGCGCCGGCGGGGTCCTCAAGAAGGGCACGCCGGACGAAGTAGCCGTGCAGGAGTCCATCAACACTCGCAAGGGCGTGGAGCGCTGCATTCGCTACGCGTTCGAGTTCTGCCGCAAGCGCAACCGCAAGAAGCAGCTCACACTGGTCGGCAAGACCAACGTGTTGACGTTTGCCTTCGATCTGTGGGAGCGGACGTTCTACGAAGTCGCGAAGGAATACCCGGATATCAAGCCGGACTACGCTCACGTTGACGCAACCACGATGTGGATGGTCAAGAACCCGGAGTGGTTCGACGTGCTGGTCACGGACAACATGTTCGGCGATATCATCACGGACCTCGGCGCGATGACGCAGGGCGGCATGGGCGTTGCCGCGGGCGGCAACATCAACCCGCAGGGCGTTTCGATGTTCGAGCCCATCGGCGGCTCCGCGCCGAAGTACACCGGTATGAACGTCATCAATCCGCTGGCAGCCATCGGCGCTCTGCAGATGATGCTCGACACCCTCGGCGAGACCAAGGCGGCCGAGCTGGTTGATAAGGCGATTGCCTACGTTACCGGCAGCAAGCTCAAGAGCATGAGCGCGGGCAAGATGGGGTACTCGACGTCGGAAGTCGGGGATCTTGTGGCGCAGTTCGTAGCGGACGCGTAGGTTAGTATCCTCACCGATGCTTCGGGCGGGAAGCTTGCCCGAAGCATCGGAATCAGCACTTCTTCGTCAGCCGAGGCTGTGGTATCGATGCGAAATGCCGGCCGGAACTGGTTGATCTGCGGTCTTCTCGTCGCCGTCACGCTTCTCCTCTACTTGCAGGCAGTCGGATTCTCGTTTGTCAGCTACGACGACTACCAATACGTGGTCGATAATCCCCACGTCAAACACGGGCTCAACGCGAGCAGCATAGCCTGGGCGTTTACCGACAGGCAGGACGCAAACTGGATACCGCTGGTCTGGATGTCATATATGGTCGATCACCTGGCCGGCGGGCAGGACCGTTCCCACGCGGAGGAGAACGCGTCGCCCTTTCATCGCACGAACGCTGCGCTGCACACCATCAACACCCTCCTGCTGTTTGCGCTGCTGAATCTCGTTTCCGGCAAGAGATGGCGAAGCGCCTTCGTGGCGGGGCTGTTCGCGCTGCACCCGATGCACGTTGAGTCGGTGGCGTGGGTATCGGAGCGCAAGGACGTGTTGAGCACGTTCTTCCTGCTGCTGACGCTGATCGCATACGCGTGGTACGCGCGCAGGCCGAGCGCGGGCAGGTACATGGCTGTGCTTGTCGCGTTCGCGTGTGGGCTGATGTCGAAGTCGATGCTGGTGACGGTTCCGTTTCTGCTGCTGCTGATGGACTTCTGGCCGCTGAAGAGATGGAGTCCGGCCGGCGAGCCGGGCGCGAAGTCGGCCTCGCTGCGGAAGCTGATCGTCGAGAAACTGCCGATGCTGGCGATGGCGGCGGCGGTTGGCGTCGTTACTATCATCCAGCAGCAGCACGCCGGAGCGCTGACGACGCTGAATGTATATCCGTTGGGCGTAAGGTCGGCGAACGCAATCGTATGCTATGTGGCGTATGTGCTCAAGATGGTATGGCCGAGCCGACTGGCGGTGTTCTACCCGCACCCGGGCACGACGATTCCTGCGTGGCAGGTTGCAGCGTGCGCAGGTGCGATGGTGGCGGTCACGGCGGCGGCGCTTGCGGCGGCCAAGCGGGCTCCATACGTGACCATCGGGTGGCTGTGGTATGTGATCACGCTTGTGCCAGTTATAGGTCTGGTGCAGGTGGGCGACCAGGCTATGGCGGATCGGTATACTTACGTGCCGTATATCGGGCTGTTTGTCGCCATCGCGTGGGGCGTGGCGGATATTGCGGCACGCCGCGCATCTGCCCGGCGGGCGATCGGCGTCGGAGCGGTTGTAATCACGATCGCGCTGGGCGCGGTTGCGTATCGCCAAGTCGGATATTGGCAGGATTCGCGGACGCTGTTCGGCCACGCGGTGGGGGTCACCAAAGACAACGCCTTTGCCCACTTCTGCCTTGCGATGTCTCTTGACCGCGACGGCGAGACCTCAGCGGCGGCGAGCGAATACCGGACCGTGCTTCGACTGCAACCCGATGACTGGATCGCGGCCAATAACCTGGCCGACATTCTGATCAACTCGCCTGACCAGAGCGTTCGAAACCCGGTGGAAGCGGTCAGACTGGCCGAACTCGCCTGCCGCGTCACCAGCTGCCGGCGTCCCGAGATGCTGTCCACGCTGGCGGTCGCTTATTGGGCGGCGAACCGCTGTGATGAGTCGCGCCGGGCGGCGGAGCGTGCCGTCAAGCTTGCCGAGTCGTCGGGCAGGCCGGAACTGGCGAATCAGATAAGAGCCGATCTTGCAGCCCACGGCGTAGGCGAATAGCGGCACGGGCGGGAGAGTGATATAATCTGCTGAAATGATCGATTTCGCTCGGCGCAACTGGTATGTGTGCCTTCTGCTGGCGGTGGCCGCGGTCGCCGTCTACGGGCACGCCGTGCGGCACGACTTCATCGGCGTAGACGATTACGCGTATGTCGTCGATAACCCGTTCGTCAAGCAGGAGATCGGCGCTCAGAGCCTCATTCGCACGTTCACCCGCGAGTACGACTCCAACTGGATACCGCTGGTCTGGATCTCGTATATGATCGACCACCAGACCGGAGGAGACGCGGGGCCGGGCAAGCCCGAAAGCCCTGTGCCGTACCACCGCACGAATCTGATTCTGCATGTTCTCAACACGCTGCTGCTCTTTGCGTTTCTCCAGGGCGTGACGGGCGCGAAGTGGAGAAGCGCCTTCGTGGCGGGGCTGTTCGCGCTGCACCCGATGCACGTTGAGTCGGTGGCGTGGATCGCGGAGCGCAAGGATGTGCTGAGCACGTTCTTCCTGCTGCTGACGCTGATCGCATACGCGTGGTACATTCGCAAGCCGGGCGTGGGGAGGTACGTCGTCGTGATTGCGGCGTTCGCGTGCGGGCTCATGTCGAAGTCGATGCTGGTGACGGTTCCGTTTCTGCTGCTGTTGGTGGACTTCTGGCCGCTGAGAAGATGGAATGCGACCGGCGAGCCCGGCGTCAAGGCAGTTCCGCTGCGCGAGCTGGTTATCGAGAAGCTGCCGATGCTGGCGATGGCGGCGGCAGTCGGCGTCGTGACAATCGTGCAGCAGCGGCACGCGGGGGCGGTGGGTACGCTTGCCGCGTTTCCGGTTGGAGTGCGACTGGCAAACGCGGTCGTGAGCTACGCCGCGTATGTGTGCAAGATGGTGTGGCCGGCGAGGCTCTCGTTCTTCTATGCCCATCCGGGCACGACGCTGCCGGCCTGGCAGGTGTGGGGCGGTCTCGCGGCTGTGACGGGAGCGACCGTCGCGGCGATTCGGCTTGCGCGACGGTGTCCGTTCGTCGCCGCGGGCTGGTTGTGGTATGTGGTGAGCCTGCTGCCGGTGATCGGTATAGTGCAGGTCGGCGACATCGGGATGGCGGATCGGTATACCTACGTGCCGTATATCGGGCTGTTCGTTGCTCTGGCTTGGGCAGTGCCTGCACCGAAGGGAGCGACGGGGCGGACTGCGTCGGCGTTGGCAGCAGTCGCGGTGCTTGCCTGCCTCGGAGCGGCGGCGCACAGGGAGGTCGGTTACTGGCGCAATGACGCGACGCTCTTCGGCCGTGCCGCTGCGCTGGACCCCAAGAGCGTCAGGGCCCACTACGGGCTGGCATACCGGCTAGTCGAGGAGGGCAGGCTGGAGGAGGCCATCCCGCACTACCGCGCTCTGCTTGGCGCGTCGTGGAAGAGCGTGAAGCTGCATCTGGAGTTCGCCGGTGTGCTCGAGAGACTCGGCAGGGAGCGGGACGCCGCGGAGGAGTATCGGAAGGTGCTGAGGATCGAGCCGGAGAACTGGCCCGCTGCGAACAACCTTGCCGCCACCCTCGCCGCGCCGCGAGACCCATCCCTTCGAAATCCCGGAGAGGCGGTTCGGTTGGCCGAGCTGGCATGCAGACTGACCCAGGGTTCGCGGCCGGATGTGCTGGATACGCTGGCCACCGCCTATGCGTCGGCGGGGCGATATGAAGATGCCGTCTCGACGGCCGAAAGGGCGCTGCCGTTGGCTCGGGCAAGTGGCGACGCGACTCTCGTAACCGGCATCGAGAACAGGATTCGGTTCTTCAGGTCTCACCGGCCCCACACCGAGCCTTAGGCCCTGCTACCAGCGCTCGTAGCTGACGAGTTCCTCTATCGGCTTGCGCTTCTTTTCGTGCGGCGCGTCCGCCGGGTAGCCCAGCGGAGTGAACGCGATCGGCTCGACACCTTCGGGCAGCCCCAGGACTTCGCGAGCCGCGGTGGGGTCGAACGCGCATATCCAACAGGTTCCGAGACCCTCGTTTGCGGCGGCGAGGATGAGATGGTCCATCGCGATGGCGGCATCGATGTCGCGGTGGTTCTTGGAGTCCGATGAGCGCACCCAGGCCTGATCGATGATCGCGCATGCGCAGATGACGATCGGGGCCTGCGTGAACCACTCGGCGCCGTAGATCCGCTTGAGTTCGGCTTCGCGGTTGGCGGTGTGGATGACGACGAAGCGCAGGGGCTGGCGGTTGGCGGCGGTTGGGGCCAATCGCATGGCCTCGAGGACCGTGGCGAGCTTGTCGCCGGGAACCTGGTCCGGTCTATATGCGCGGACGCTGTATCTGGCCTTGATGAGTTCGGCAAATTCCATGTGACTGCACCTCCCTAGCCTCTTAACCTTCTAACATTCGAACCTTCCGACCTTCCGGCAGGCAGGATTTCGTGCGTGCTCGTGCCGAAATACTCCCCAGGTGACCTGATGATCAAAACGTATCTTTTCACCAAGAGCGAAGTCTCGCGGGATGCAGCCGTGGAGGACTGGCGGGAGCTTACGAAGGGCGATTGCAGCCTGCTGTGGGTGGATGTGCGCTCGGCCACCGAAGAGGACATGAGCAAGCTGGCCGAGTGCTTCGGACTGCACGCGATCGCCGTCGAATCCTGCATGGACCACTACCGAAGGCCGCATCTGTATGAGTTCGACGACCACTTCTACGTCAATATGACGATGCTGCGCGAGACCCGCACCAACCACGGGGTCAAGCCGCACGAACTGCACCTGTTCGTGGGTGGGAAATTCATCCTTTCGGTGACGAAGGACAGCGATAGCGAGGCGGTAGACCAGGCGCTGAAAGAGTATGTCGACACGCCGGGACTGTGCGCGCGAGGGCCGATGTATGCCGTGTATCTGCTTGCCGAGGACCTGATCGACACCTATTACCCGATCGTCAACAAGCTCGACGAGAGCGCGGACAAGCTGGAAAACGACATGCTTCAGAAGACGCATAAGGGGCTGCTGAAGCGCAACCTCGACCTCAAGCACGAGGTGTTCGAGCTGCGCAGGGTGTTGGGTCCGCAGCGCGACGTGCTCAACGATCTGTCCCGCCGTGATTTTGCATTCATCGAAGGCGAAGCCAGCGTGTATTTCCAGGACGTCTACAATCGGATGATCCGCGTGTTCGACATGCTCGACACCATCCGGGAGATTCTGACGAGCAACTTCGATATATACCTAGCGTCGGTATCCAACCGCCTCAACGACATCATGAAGGTGCTCACGATCCTGGCGGTGATCATAGGCGTGTTCTCGTTCATCACGGGTTTTCTGGGGATGAATATGTTCGAGCCGATCAGGAAGCCGCTGGGGGATGTCGTCGCGTGGAGCGCCGGAGTGGGCGTGGCGATCACGGCGGCGCTGTTGTATCTGTTCAGAAGAACGGGATGGCTGTAGCCGGGTCGGCTGGGGCCGGTCATCTCATGCCAAGCGGAATCTGCTCTATCGAGTGCGGGGCGATCACAAGCGTGTAGTCCGTTTTCTCGGGTCGAGCCGCACGGTTGGCCCAGTCTTCCGGACGAAACACGACACGCTTTGTGACTGGTCTCTCCGATCCGTTGAAATAGAGGACCCGCGAGGGAAGCAGCGTCGTCTGGATGCCGTCGGCAACTCCATCGACGAGCGGCGCGTTCCTGAAGCCGGGGCAGAGATCGGCCAGGTGGAGAGTGACTTGCGCCACTGCCTCAGCCAGGATCTGGTGCTCCTCCAGTCGGACGGGGACTCTGATCACCAGGCCCTTGCCCACTCTGCGGACACACAGCCTGCCAAACGCCTTCCAGTCGAACCGACCGACCGTGCGCACGTCTGAGAGCTTCGTCGGCGCATCTTCTCCTACTAGGCCCCGCCAGATCGACCTGTCGCCCTCCACCGTCTCCACATCTCCCAGGTCCCAGGTCACGAGCACGCCACCGTGCCGGACCCAGTCGGCGATTCTCCGCAGGGCGAACTGCTCCGTGACCTGGCCGGCGCAGTAGACGAGCACCCTATAGCCGGCCAGCGCTCCATCGCGGACGAGATAGTCGTCCACGACGTCATAGTCGAACAGATCGCGTCCGGCGTCGCCCAGTGCGCGGGCGTTGGCTGGGAATCCACCCGCCCCGCCCTCTAGTCTGTGGTCGGTGGTGGGGTTGAATATGGCGACATCGACGATGGGCCGCTCTCCAGCCATGTAGTTCTTATACTTCCGCATCTGCAGCCGCGCGCGGTCGAGATTGTCGGGATACTCGAAGTAGACTTGGACGCCGTTGGAGATGTCCGCGAAGACCCGGGCCACTTCGGCATCCGGCGGAACGTCGCCCGGCGGCTCGGTGTAGTATCGGCAACCGTAGAAATGGCAGGCCGTGGAGACGCGCTTCTGGGCGTAGTAGCCGACGTTGCCCGGGGTCTGCAAAGCCAATCCCGCCAGCTTCGCCACCTTGGGGATGGCTGAGTAGTCATTGCCGATCATCGTCTGCTCCGATGCGTATCCGACGCTTGCGACCATCGGCTTGCCGGGATAGAACTCGCGGATCAGTCCGGCCATCTTCGGCATGGTCCGAAGCCACACGCCGTAGTACCATTCGACGAAATCGAGCCACCGGCGGCGATCGGTGAACTTCCCGGACTCGCGGGCGACCCGTGCGGCCTTCTCGTCAACGAGATCGGGATAGGCCACGTCTGCCCACGATGCAAAAGCGGTACCCCACCTTGTATTGAGCGCTCCGAGAGTCCGGAACTTGCGCTTCATCTCCAAGCGAAAGTCCGCGCGAGCGTATTGGTCGCCACACCAATAGCCCATGTGCGCGTGATTCTGCGGCACGAGCCAACTGGTCATCGCGGCGGGATAGCCGATCTCGCCGTAGTCCGACGGCATCGACACCCTGACCAAATCCACGTTCGGGATCGCCCGGCTCTGCTCGGTATAGTAACGCCGGTAGAGCTCCCAGAGGTTGGGCGCCCACGGCGAGAGCTGCATCAGCTTTTCACCATGCTCCGCGCAGACGTAGGGATGGAAATCGGCCGATTCCTCAAACCACTTCGGCGGGAAATGCACCCACGAGAACGTGGCATACCGCAGTCCGGCCTCGTGCAGAAGCCGGGCGTTGTTCGCGTAGTAGCTGAAGTCCCATTTGCCCTGCTGCTTCTCAGCGACGCACCAACAGGGGTAGTCGCAGTCGGCAAAGCAGGACAGAGCTTTGAGCCTGGCGACGCGCTCTGGGGTTTCTCCGTCGGAAGCCGGACCGGCGAATGTGCCCCAGTACATCATCAGCTGATGCACGCTGGTGTTCCCCGTGTAGAACGGTATCTTGGTGGGACCGATCGGCAGCTCGCCGCACATGACTGCAGACCCCCAGAGCAGGACGACAGCGATCAGGAGCAGGTGCTTGGCAACGGAAAACATAACCACAATCCCGCCGCCGTTACCTCGCCACGCCCATCTTCTTGAGATTGTCCAGGCTGATGCGGGCGCTTTCGAGCGGCGGTCGCTGGCAGGTGTCCTGCTCGACTATGTACCACTCCGTGCCCGCTTCGTCCGCGGCCGAGAAGATATCTGTCCAGTTGAGCGTGCCTGCCCCGACTTCGGCGAAGGTGGGATTCGGGCCGGCGGTTCTGTCCTTGAGATGCAGCAGTGGGACGCGGCCGGCGTATTTGCGGATGAAGTCCTGGGGTTCCTCGCCGCCGATCTTGACCCAGTATGTGTCGAGCTCCCAACCGACGCAGTCGTGCTTCGAGTTGGCGAGGATTATGTCGATGGCATAGTGGCCGTCGAACTTGGTGAACTCATGGGCGTGGTTGTGGTAGACGAGTTTGATTCCTGCGTCCTTGAGCTTCGCGCCGACCTTCTCCAGAGTCTTGGCGGCCTCGTAGTAGTCGCCGGCTCTCTGACCCGCGAAATACGGACAACCGACAAACTCCATTCCGAGCGTCTTGGCGAAGTCGATGACGGCCTGCGTGTCGCCGGAGAGGCTCTCGATGGGCGCGTGCCAGGACATGCACTTCAGCCCGAGGCCGTCGAGGAACTTGCGGAACTCGGCCGGAGCCATGCCGCCGGTGTCCCCGCCGAGCTCGATCCCGTCGTAGCCGATCTTCGCGATCTGCTCGATGGTGCCTTTGAAATCCCTCGCGATGTCATCGCGGACGGTGAATGTCTGCAGAGCTATGGGTTTGGTGAGCATGCGGTTTGTCTCCTATCTGAGCAGCTTGGCGCACTGATCGCGGGTTGCGGCCTCGAACACGACTCTGAGCAGGCTGCCTGATTGAGCTATGCCAGTATACTGCGCCCGTTCGATCTTCTCTATGCGTGACGCGCCCTTTGGCGCGGGTTTGTCTTTGAAGTAGGTGTGGTTGAAGTGAGCGTACGCGTCAGACGCGGCCTTCGCGGACGGGTAGCGGATGATGAGGAGCCGGGGTTTGGACTCCTTGTCATGCTGAACTTGTTTCAGCATCCTGGATCCTGAATCGAGTTCAGGATGACCGGCGGGTTCAGGGTGATGATACTGCGCGAGGACGGCGTCGGTTGCGTCGGAGAGGTCGAGTATGTTGCCGTCCGAAAGGTAGAAGTGGTAGTTGAGCACGGTGTGCTTGTGGAAGAAATGCACGCTGTCGGCGATCAGGCCGGGTTTGGGGAGCAAGGCTAGGATGGTCGGGCGCTTGCCCGTGCCGGCGATCGCGCCCGAGATGTGCTTGCCCAGCGCGAGAACGGCGGACTTGGACTCCTGCGTTTCGCGGTCGGCGACGATGCGGACGAAATACGTGTTCTTCCAGAACCGCAGCAGGCCCGAGCCGTAGTCGCAGTCCTGGCCGACGCCCGTCGGGCCGGTGTCGCCGCGTTCATGTGACCAGACACCGAAAGCGTCGGCGGCATTGGCGAATCTATAGACCTCGGCGGTGATCTTCGGTTGGCCGGCGCGCGTGTAGTCGCGAGTCGCGAGGTCGCGGAAGGCATACGCGAGATAGAGCTCGCCCGCGCCGTCCATGTAGTCGAATATATCCGACTTCGTCACGACATTCGCCGCGCCCGCGCGCCAGCCGGAGATCGTGTCCGGCAGGAACGGCGCGTGCCAGGGAGATGCGTCAGATATCCCAGAGACACACAGGAGCGCAAGACCCAACACCCAACACCTCACACCCGCCACCTATACCTGCACTTCCACGATCTTGATCTTGCTCAGATCGCTGACGCCGAGCTTGTATTTCTTGTCCGCGACTTCGATATGCTTGGGGGGCGGGCTGATGACCCAGGTCGGGGGCTGAGTGGCGTTGCGCTTCTTCTGGATGATGTCCAGGCACACTGCATCGACCGCGACGGGGTCGGTGCCCAGTATCAGGCCCTTATAGTCCCAGAGGTAGCGCGGGTCGATCTGCGGGCCGCCGTTGTAGAGCACCTTGAGCGCGTCGATGATGACCAGCTTCGTCTTGCCCTTGAGCGCGGGATACTCCCACATCTCGGCGAGGTCGGCGCACGAATCCCCGTGATACTGGCTGGGCTTGGGATGGCAGCCGGCGTAGTTCTTGATCGCGCCTGCGATTCCGCTGAGCCAGTGCGTCTTGAGTCCGGGCACGTTGATCAGCGCGGTGAACCCCTCCGGCTTCTTCGCGTCGCGGTCCCACACCTCGGACTTGGTTACGCCGATGGACTTGAGTCGCTGGGTGATCGCGTCGGTGAGCTCGGGGTGGGTAACGGTCATCTGCTTGGACATCTTCACTCCAACCGAATCCTCGGGCTTGAAGTAGGCCTTCCACGAATCGGCGACGGTCTTCTTACCGGAGAGCTTGCTCATGCCGGTGTCCAGCATCTTCTCCAGCAGGGCCTTATCGAGGTTGCCGTCCTTGTCGAGGACATTTGCAGACTTGACGATCACGACCGTCGCCGCGGGATCGCCGGCCGCCTCGGCGATGGAGCGGAGCGGGCCGAGCCCAATCGCGGCGCCGATGGTGGTGTAGGCCGCGCCCTTCAGCAGGTCGCGGCGCGTTATGGTGCGATGTTCGTCGTCACGGTGTTTCATAGCAGCCTCCCAATGTGTGAAAGCTGGTGGCATATTACCACATAATGGGGTGCGGCGCTATGCTATAATTCGTTGTTATGTCGATCTACGCTATATCCGACCTGCACCTGTCCCTGAGTGGCGAGAAGCCGATGGATATATTCGGGGAGCAGTGGCGCGACCACGCGGCGCGTATCGCCGAGAACTGGGACGCGGTCGTGTCGCCGCAGGACACCGTGCTGCTGGCGGGGGACCATTCGTGGGCGCTGCGGTTCGAGGATGCCAGGGCCGACCTCGACTACATAGCCGCGCGGCCAGGTCACAAGGTTCTGGTGCGGGGGAACCACGACTACTGGTGGCGGCGCGAGGCCACGACTCGCATCCAGAAACAGCTTCCTGAGGATATGACGCTGCTGCACGGGCGAGCGATAGTCGTCGAGGGAGTCGGCATCACGGGGACGCGCGGGTGGCGTGTGGAACTCGAGGAAGACCCGGACGCAGGCGACGCGAAGGTGATGGCGCGGGAGCTTGCGTATCTGGAACGCGGCCTCGCGGAGATGCCGCCGGATGTATCGAAGAAGGTTGTCGTGCTTCACTATCCGCCATTCAACGCCGACCTCGAACCGAACGATTTCGCCGATGTGCTGCAGGCGCACAAGGTGGACATTCTGGTGTACGGGCATATCCACACCGGCTACTACCTGCAGGGCGATATCGACGGGATCGAGTACAGGCTGGTGTCGGCGGATCACGTGGATATGCGGCCGGTGCGTGTCTTGTAGTGCTTCTTCATCGCGTTCGCTTCCTACAGCCAGCGCGACAGCCACTCCAGCGTTTCGCGGCGCATTCCCTCCGTCTCGGTGTGGCCGACGGGATAGCGGGACAGCTTCCAGCATTCGGGGGCGCCGGCTTCGGCGTAGGCGGCTTTGAGTTCGCGGTCCAGGCGATCGAGGCCGGACGGCGGGGTGAGCTTGTCGAGATCGCCTGCGAGGGACAGATGCGGGCGCGGAGCGATGAGGGCGTTGATCCTGCCGGTGGTCCAGTCCTTGAGAAGACCGGGGACGTAGTAGTAGAGACCGTGGCCGTCGAGGCCGTCGGATTCGATCAGGGCGTCGAAGTCGGTCAGGCAGCAGATGTCCACGCAGCAGGCGATGCGCTCGTCGAGCGCCGCGAGCCACCAGGCCATCGTCGAGCCCATCGACATGCCCATCGTGCCGACGCGGGAGGCGTCAACGTCGGGGCGCGAGCAGAGGTAGTCCACGGCCCGAATAGAGTCATAGACCATCATCCCCCACAGCACCTGGCCTTTCCAGAGCATCTCTTTGAACAGCGAGCTTTCGGTGCGGCCTGCGCGTTCGCCGAAGAGCCAAGTGTCGGCGCAGAGGACGTTGAAGCCCAGCGAGGTGAGCGCCTCCGCGTATGGCGGCTGCTGAAGCGCGCCCCGACCGGCGACAAGCTCGTTCTTTCCGATGTCGTACTTGCCACCGTGAGCGTGGTGGTAGAGTATGGTCGGACGGGGGCCGCCACTTTTGGGCTTCGCGAAGAAGGCCGGCACGACTTCGAGGCCGTTGAGGTCCAGGCAGAGTCTCTCCAACACGTAATCGCCTTGGTCATGCTCCTCCGCGATAACGGCCGAGATCGGCCGGTCGCGCGGGGGAAGATCGCCGAGAAGGGAGTAGAGGCTATCGCGGTCCGTCATGTGCTCACCTCGTTTGCGGCCTGCGCAGCCAGGTCGATGCTGGCGGCTCCCAGGAACTGCAGTTTGTGCGGATCGATCGTCTCGGGGCGATCATCGGGGAGGTGCTCGCTCTGCTTGCTGGGCGCTTCGAGCATCAGTGCCCGCATTCCGCGCTCGATGAACGATCTGGCATCGGTACCGCCTCCGTTGGTAATGAAGTGCTCGAGGCCACCGAGATGCACGTGCTCGCACGCCCACGCGACCACGCTTTCATCGGAAGCATATATCATGAAGCCGCCCGGGCATATCTCGCAGCTCGAATCTACATTGACAACGAGCCGCACCGAGCCGGGATCGGCGACACAATCGCGGACGTAGGCGCGGCTGCCGCGGCGATCGATCTCCTCGCCGGTGAACCAGGCCAAGCGCGCTGTTCTGGCTGGCCTGTGCGCGACGAACCACTTCGCCGCTTCGAGCAGGATCGCGCAGCCCGCCGCATCGTCGGATGCGCCGACGGTGCCGGGGTATGAGTCGATGTGCGCGCCCATCACCACGATCTCATCCGGCTTCGCTCCGGGTATCTCAGCGATGAGATTGCGGAACTCGGAGACCGAGCCGATCGGGCTGTCCTCGAACGTGTGATAGCGCCATGCGACGCCAAGATCGGTCAGTTGCTGCGCGATGATATCCATTGCCCGCGCCTCGCCTTCTGAGCCGCACTCGCGGACGAAATCGAGCCGTTTGATGGTCTCCAGAGCAGGACGGGCATCGAAGACCGCCGGGCGGGCCTTGCCGGTCCATCGGCGCGTGCGCAGCCAGGTGTCGCGGTCCAAGTGATAGCACAGTTCCGTGACCTTGCCTTCGCCCCAGGTGTTGTTGCTGGGCTCGTCTTCATCCGGGTCACGAACGAAGCCAAGCTTGTCGAGCATGTGCTGGCTAGCGTGGTTGGACTCGTGAGCCCCGCCGCCGACACGCGAGATGCCCAACACGGCGAATCCGTAATCGATTATGAGCCGAGCAGCCTCAGTGCCAAGTCCGCGGCCGCGATATCCGGGCAAGAGCAGCATGACGAGTTCGGGACCGGCCTTGATCGATCCCAACTGGACAATCCCTGCCGGCTTGCCGTCAGCCAGTGAGATAACGGCGCAGTCCAGCCAGCATCTATGGTCGGCGGCCCTCTCTTTGTCGAGCCAGACCTCGAAGGAGTCATCATCCACGAAATTGAGATTGCGCTGGACGTCGATGTGGTGCCAGGTGTCGTACACAAGCCGGTAGTCGTCGGGCGTGATCGGGCGAAGACCGACCAGTTCGCCCTTCATCAGGAGATCGCTCACTCGCTGACCTCAAGTCCCTCGATTGCGACGACGCGCGTGGGGGCGCCATCCAGGCCCGCGAGTTTGACCGGCAGGGCGGCCAGATAGACGCGCTGAGTAGTGATCTCGTGCATGTTGGCCACGGTTTCCAGCACTACCATGCCGCTTGCGAGAAGAGCCTTGTGAACCTCCCGGTGGAGCGTCGTGTGTACGGAGGGCTGCTCCAGACCGACGAGCTTGACCTTGCGCGCCAGGAGCCACGCAGCCGCGCCTTCGCTGAGGCCCGGGAAGCCGGTGTAGAAGTCGTCGCTGCCCCAGTGCTTACCCCAGCCGGTGCGGAGAAGGAGCCGCGCACCCTCGGTGATCCGCGAGGCGAACTTGTCGAGGTCGGCTGACGTGATCTCGGTTCCCGTCGTGGAGTGACTCGCACCCGGTTCGGATCCCGGAGCGACGGTCGCGGTGAGCTCGCCGAGATCGAGAACCTCCGCCCAGCCGACCAGCGAGTCGAGCGGGATCGAGTCCACGCCTTTGTCGCCGGGCAGCACGTGGTGCGGGACATCGACGTGGGTCGCGGTGTGGGTGCTCATCGAGACGCGTGTCACGTTGTAGCCGCCCTCGTGTATGGCGCTGACGCGCTCGAAACTAACGCCCGGATCGCCGGGAAAGACCGGCATGGAGTCCTTGATTGGATATGATAGGTCGATGATTCGCTTCATGGTATCGTCAGTATAGCCATTTCGGGCGGGTTCGGCAACACGCGAAGAAGCAACCGCGAATGGATCAAAGCAGAGAAGACGACGAAAGAGCGATCTTAGTACTCCAAAGCCGCCACGTCTCTCGAAAGCTGACACAGCCGGCTACTGCGAGATCTCCCGAAAGCGCATTGCGAGCTTGGGGGCGAGGGCCTGGGTTTCGTGTTTGAAGAAGACGAATGCCTTGTCCCAGGGCTGGGAGAGGACCATGGCGGACCAGCGGGAGAGGTCGGATTCGGTGTAGTCGGAGCCGCGGAGACGCAGGTAGCCCCAGGAGGTTGTGGAGGTGATCGCGTCGACCGGGGCTTCGTCGGTGTCCTCGATGCAGAGGCCGCAGTGGTTGTGGCGGAGCAGTTCGAGGGTCTCGTCGTCCAGCCACGACTTGGATCGGAAGGCAAACGCGCAGAGCGCATAGGGTGGGAGTAGGTCGAGCAGACCCTTCAGTGCCGGCAGGTCCTTGCGGAAGCTGGTGGGGAACTGGAAGAGCACTGGCCCGAGCTTGTCGCCGAGGGCGGCCAGCGTTGCGAAGAGGTAGTCGGTCTCCTCATCTATGTCCCGAAGCCGCTTGATGTGCGTGATCCTCTGCGGGGCCTTGAGGGCAAATACGAAGCCCTCGGGGACCTGGTTCGCCCAGGAGGTCAGCACCTTCTCCGTGGGCATGCGGTAGAAGGTGTTGTTGATCTCCACCGTGTCGAGCCGCTCCGAGTAGAAGCCGAGCATCCTGGCAGACGACAGCTTCTCAGGGTAGAACTCGCCCTTCCACTCCTTGTATGCGTAACCACTGGCGCCGACGTATAGCTTCACTGTGCCTCATGTATTCCCGTTTGAGAGCAGGGGCAAACCGCGGCAGGGTTTCGCGATTTCCGCTGCGTCCGGATCCCGAGACACCGCTGAACACTGTGGTTGGGTCGTGGGTATAATACGCCCGGCAGTTAGGATCGGCTGCCAGGCGGAGGTGCGCATGCTTCTAGAAGCTACCAAACCACACGACTATTCCCGGCGGTTTGAGGTAGAGCGGCTGAAGGTCATCGAGCGGTGCGTGAGGCGGCTGCGGTGCGAAGGCGGGAACTTGATCGAGTTCGGATGCAACGCCGGAGCGATGACCGAGCGGTTCGCGCGCTCGTTTGGGAACGTCGTTGCGATAGACTATGACGCGGATCTGGTCAGGCGGGCGAGTGAGAGGGTGGGGGCGGGAGTCGAATGCCTGCGGTTCGACCTCAACAACGATCTGCCCGACCGCATGCACGGCCGGTTCGATGCGGCGATCGCTCTGGAGGTTATCGAGCATTTGCGGAGTCCGGAGGGGTTCGTGCGGCAGATCAGGCGGTGCTTACGGGATGGCGGGCGGCTGCTGATCTCGGCGCCTAATATGCGCAGCCCGGAGGCGCTGATGGGGCGGTTTCTGGGGGAACGTGATGGGATCGAGTACAACGCCTGGGACCCCAGCCATATCAGCTTGTTCGACGTGCGGCGGTTCGTGAGCATGCTCACGCGCAACGGGTTCGAGATCGTCCGGCTGACGGGCTATTACTACGGTTTTGTCGTGCCCAAGATCAGGACGAACCTGAGGTTGCACTGGTCCACGTCCGTGTGGCCGGTGAACAGGTTGGGGTTCGATTCGATCGTGGAGGCGAGGGCGAGATAGCCTTTGGGGACTTGCGTTTCCCGACGCGCCGCTCGGCAGATATCGGAAGGAAATCGACGAGCCAAGCCGTAAGGCTGAGGTATGGTTGGGGTCACGACACTAGCTACCTGCTGCCGCACCGTAAGCAGGGTTGCCCTGTCGGTACTGCCGACTCCGTGCGAGGAAAAGCAACTTGTGCTTACCAAGGAGCAGACTGTGATCCTCGAAGTGCTGGACACGGACAACCCGGCGGGGTACACCGTGGGGATCGAGAAGTCCGAGTAGCGCGGGAGTATAATAGGAAATAGGGGTCTGTCCCCTTTTCTCGGGAGGTTAGCGATTTGCAGAAACCGATTGCGGTCGTGCGCAGGGACATAATCGCGGCGACAGGTTCAGGCATCTACGGAATCCAGAGGCAGGATAAGGTCAAGTCACCCCAGGGCGAGGTGTTCACGTTTCTTGGCGTGTGTGACGGCATCGCCTATGTCGAGCGTGACGATAAGGCCAAGGGTAAGCCGTTTGAGGAGATCGACAGCGAGGTCTTCGCCAAGTGGCGTAAGGTGTAGTTCGGGCGCGCGGTTGCCGTTTGAATGATGAGCACGGGACGTGTGTTGCCGTTGGCCAGGATTCGCCGGGCGAGCGGCGTGATGTGAGGCGAGTGGCGTGGGCCGACCTCGGGTATGCCGGCGACGCGAGTCAATGCTTCGGACTTACGGCGGCGGAAGTCCGACGGATGCGCAGTGCGTGGGCTAGTTGGCGTTCTGCTCCGCGTGGGCCACGTCAACGAGGCCCAGCAGCGCGGCGCGGCGCATAGCCTGAACCCGATTCGACACCTGGAGCTTTTCGTAGATCCTCGCCAGGTGGAAATCGACTGTGCGCTTGCTGCAGTATAGGGAGCTGGCGACCTCGCGCGAGCTCTTGCCCTCCAATACGAGGCTCAAGACCTCGATCTCCCGCTTGGTCAGTCTGACGACCCGTTCTTCCTGGATGCCTTCCGGCAACTCGGCTGCCACGGTGCTTCTCCTTTCACTCCTCCTGGAGCGGACCCGTAGTGAAACGGACCCCCTGTCTAAGGACGCGGGCTGAGCAGCGCAGACAACAGTGCCGAGACTACCGCCGATGATACTACGCGCGGCAATACTCGTGGAAACGGAACTCAACTACGAGGAGGCTATCTGCATTGGGCGCTGCGACAGCCGGTGAGACCCTAGATTGTCAAAGCAGTAGTTTGTGATTCGCAGTGGCGGACTGTCACCTCCGCCAATACTCCGGAACCCCCAACTTCCAAACGCCGACCTCTTCCCGCTAATCCCTTGCCAATCGACGTTTTCCGAGACCTATCCTCTGCCTCTATCGTGGTGGAGAAACGAGCAATCTCTTGCGATCGCTTCAGCTTGACAATTCGCAGTATACCCCATGATGCATCTCGTGTCAAGATAGGAAAAACCGCCTGCACGCCATACTTAATGTTCACTTCTTAGGGCATGTCTTTGCAGCTAGGCGCAATGTTTGGGCGCGTTTACGTGCGGGAAAAACACAACGGCTCAGCAGCTGGCCGGCCATCGGCCCGTCACGACCAGCTGACAGCCGACTGCCGATAGCTGTTAAGCCGTCATCGCGTTCTGTTCTCACGGAGGAAAATGACTTATGGACTACACGCATCTGGGACGCTCGGGGCTGTCTGTCAGCCGCTTCTGCCTTGGCACCATGAACTTCGGGCCCCTTACGACCGAGCCCGACAGCTTCGCGATCATGGACCGCGCGCACGAGCACGGGATCAACTTCTTCGATACCGCCAATGTCTACGGCTGGAAGATCGGGGAGGGAGTGACCGAGAGGATAATCGGGAACTGGTTTGCGCAGGGCGGGGGACGGCGTGAAAAGACCGTGATCGCGACCAAGGTCTACGGCAAGATGGGCGAGTGGCCGAACCAGTCGATGCTGTCGGCCCTCAACATCATTCGTGCGTGCGAGGACAGCCTACGCCGGCTGCAGACCGACAGGATCGACCTCTACCAGATGCATCACATCGACCGCGAGACTCCCATTGACGAGATATGGCAGGCAATGGAGACCCTGGTGTATCAGGGCAAGGTGATATACGTTGGGTCCAGCAACTTCGCGGGGTGGCACATCGCGCGGGCAAACGAGGCCGGCAAGGCACGTCACTTCATGGGGCTGGTCTCGGAGCAGTGCCTGTACAACCTCACGGAACGGACGGTCGAGTTGGAGGTCGTTCCCGCGTGCGAGGCATACGGGCTGGGTGTCATCCCCTGGAGTCCGCTGGCGAGCGGGGTGCTGGGTGGGGCTCTGAAGAAAGCGTCGGAGGGCAGGCGCGCGCAGCCCGGCGTGCAGGAGCGGATCGAGAAGCATCACGACAAGCTCGTGGAGTACGAGAAGCTGTGCGATGAACTTGGCGAGCATCCGGCCGACGTGGCGCTGGCGTGGCTGCTGGCGAATCCTGCTGTAACCGCGCCGATCATCGGCCCACGCACCATCGAGCAGTTGGACGGATCGCTGAAGGCCCTGGAGATCAAGCTGTCCGACGAGACGATGGGCAAGCTGGATACTATCTTCCCGGGTCCTGGTGGGCCGGTGCCGGAGGCGTTTGCCTGGTAGGATCGAGAATCTCGGCTCGCAGACGGCCGATGACGCGGGCGATGGAGGAGAGATCCTCAACGCCGCCCTGCAGCAGCTTGACGTGAGTGGCGTCAACGAGATCGCCGCCGAAAGTCGGGTCCATCGCGACCCACTGGCCGACCCAGCTCTCCGCCCATGTGTGGAAGGCGAACGCGCTGCCGTCGTACATTATCCCGCTCGCGAGCCGGGTGGGAATGCCGACGGCGCGGGCTAGTGCGGCGTAGAGCACGGCGTTGTGCCGGCACAGGCCGGCGCGATCCTTGAGGACGGCCACCGCGGACGGTTCCGCCGACGCTTCCCGCACCTGCTTGACGTTGTCGTGCACCCATGCAGTCAGCTTGCGGGCGGCCTCGTATGCTGACTTCTCGCTGCCGACTATGCTTCGAGCCTGGGCGGCGATGTTGCGATCGTTGGACTCGATGCCCTTGCCAGGCTGAAGCCAGGTCGCGAGGCCGCGCCGCCTGATGGGCAGTGTCGCCGACTTTCTCGGGTCAAACGGGGCCGCGTGGATGCGATAGGTTACGGACAGCTCTTTGGAGTCGAATTCGGCGCTCTGACGGGAGTCGCTGATCGCGAAACCCTTGTCCGGCACGCCGGTCAGACGCAGCGACAGGTCGCGGGCGTGGCTGGGGTCGGGGATGGGTTTGTCTGCCTCCACTTTGCCCAAATCGCCGAGCGCGACCTCCGCGAGGGCGTCCTTGCTCGTCGTGGCGACGAGCTGCGTGCCGAGCCGAGGAATCTCGGTCCTGATGATCTCGCCGGTGTCGAGCCGCCAGTCGGTCATGTCCTGCTCATTATCGCCGTAGCGCACGATGAGCGCGGATTGGTTCGCGCCGCGATAGATGATAGGTCGCCGCTCGACCGCACGCAGTTCGTTGTGGAAGAACGCCATCTTGGAGAAATCGAGTCCGTATGCCGAGATGCTCTCCCCGGCGGACGGGGCAAGCCGGCCTGCCAAATATGCTGGGCGGACCGACAGGTCGGCGCCCTGCGGTATCGCAATAACCTTGGTCACGGTCTGCTCGCCAGTTGTCTGGGTGCACTCGACCCGGTCGGAGAAGAAGCGGGCCGATGTCAGAGTGGTCACGCCATCGTCGATCTTCTCGCTGACGCCGCTGAGCGGCCGGAGACCGGCGTCGAGGAAGAGGGTGTCCGTGTAGGTCGCGCGGTGCGTGACGCCCTGGGTTCGGATCGCGGTGGCGCGCATCTCGCAGAGGCGGTAGGCGCATTCGCCCTCGGAGGTGTCCCGCGCGACGGTCACGTGCTGGTACCCTACCTTCACCGGGCCCATGTATACGCTCATCCACGTATCCACGCTGATGGCCTTGGCCGCGCTCGACGCACGCGTGCCCAAGCCCACTGCAAGCGCTATCAACACAATGATTGCCCGTCGCATGGTAGCTCTCATTATACCTCACTGTACCCCGCTAGAGGAACCAGGGCAACCTCTTGCTAAGAGAACCATTATACACGCCGTAATCTGGGGGGAACTATGGCCATCTGGAACCCGCTCGCGCCCGCGCCGCACGCAAGAAGGCTGCCGGAGGAGCAAGTAAGGCGTCGCTACCCGGCCTACCGGTGGCGCGTGATGGAATCGACCTTCATCGGCTACGCGGTCTTCTACCTCGTGCGCAGCAACAACCTTTCCACCGTCGCCAAGGATGTACAGGACGCGCTGCACTACTCCAAGTCCGATATCGGCAGCATATTGGCGATCTCGGCGGCGTCCTATGGAATCGGCAAGTTCCTGCTGGGATCGATATCCGACCGCAGCAATCCGCGCAAGTTCATGGCCCTGGGTCTGCTGCTGACGGCGGCCTGTAATCTGGCGTTCGGATGGATTGCGAATTTCCAGCTCCACCTGCTGTTGTGGGCGCTCAATGGTTTCTTTCAGGGCATGGGCTGGCCGCCCTGCGGACGATCGATGGGGCACTGGTTCAGCGAGCGCGAGCGCGGGCTGACGTTCAGCATCTGGAACACGGCACACAATGTTGGGGGCGGAGTCGCGGGCATGCTTGCGGCATGGGCGGCGATTCGGTTCGGAGGTTGGCAGTATGCCTTCGTGGTTCCGGGCGTGATCGCGGCGGTCGGGGCGGTCTACCTGCTGATTCGGCTCTGCGATACTCCACAGTCCGTAGGGCTGCCTCCCATAGAGGAATACAATAAGGACTGCGCGGCGGAGGTCAAGCCCGGCGACAGCCCCGAGCGCGAGCTGACGACCCGGGAGCTGTTTATCGACCACGTTCTGCTCAACAAGTACGTATGGCTGCTGGCCATAGCCAACTTCTTCGCGTATGTTTCCCGATACAGTATGCTCGATTGGGGGCCGACGTACCTGCGGGAGATAAAGGACGCGACGGTGACCACGGGCGGACTGGCGGTGTTGATAACTGAGTTCAGCGGGATCCCGCCGACCATATTCTTCGGATGGATCTCGGACAGAGCGGGCGGGCGAAGAGGGATGGTCGCGGCGCTGTGCATGCTGCCGATACTCGTCGCGTTCGTTACGATGCTGCGCACGCCGCGCGGCATGCTCTGGCTGGATATGCTGATGCTGAGCGCCATCGGCTTCTTCGTATACCCCGTGATCAACCTCATAGTCATCCTCGGGCTCGACCTAACCTCTAAGAAGGCGATCGGGACAGTGGCAGGGTTCATCGGAATGATGGGCTACGCAGGCAAGACTGTCGAGTCCAAGGCGTTTGGCTGGATTGTCGATCACTTCACCCCGATCTACGGCAAACAGGCCGCGTGGAACATGGTCATTACGGGCATAGTGGGGTGCACATTCATAGCGATGGTGCTGCTCGCGCTGACGTGGAAGCTCAGGCCGTGCGGGCGGAAACCCGAGCAGATGATCGATCCGCGGTTCGATCCGGCGATCAAGGAAGCTCTGGCGGCGACTCTGAACCCGAAGGGAGACTCGAAATGAGAACACTCGCAGTTCTTGTTCTGATCCTGTTGGCCGTTCCCGCGATGGCCTGGATGATGACTGAACCGATAAGAGAGTGGTGTAGGAGGGTTCTCCAGAACCCGATTCCGACGGCCTCACGCTCGGAAATCGCCGTCTGGAGACGGCTCCTACAACCGAATGCGACTTCGTCCGCACGCTGCTAGCGGGGGATCTATTCTGGGTAGCGGCCGCTGTGATGCATCTGATCCGCACCCGTGAAGTCGAACGGCACGGTTCCGCTTGTGATGTAGCTCCCGTCGCTGTTTCTCCGCACACTCGCTATTGCCGGCAGCATTACGTCGTCGCCGACGTTGACCTCACCCACGTAGAAGAGCCTGCTCGGTTTGCCGTTGTCTGCGGTGATCTTCGCGGAGATCGGAGAGGACGCAGCGACTTGCCAGACCCCGTTGTCGTAGTCGGTGATAAGCCATGAGTCGCTGAGGGCCTCGTTGACGAGCGCGCGGCCGGGAATGAACTTGCCTTCCCATTTCATGCCGTAGCCGCCGAGTCGGTTGCTCGAATGCACCGTGTTCGAGGAGTCGTCAACCGACTTGAGCGCGCCGATTCCCTCGATCATCGAGACGTCGCCGAAGTCAAGGACGGTGCGGCCTGATTCCACGCGAACCCCCTTGATCGTGAAGCTGGCACTGTGCCTGGGATTGGAGATCACCACGACTTGCCCGACGAGGGCGTCCGGCATTGTCACCGCGCGATCGAGGGTGACCTTGTTGGCTTTGTAGTCCACGGACGTGATCTTTGCGTGCTGGGCGCATTTCACCCGCACAGCGCAACTGCCGATGCGGAGAACCGAGCCGTTCACGAGGAGCATCGAGATCACGCCGGAGTTGTCTTCGGAGATCGAGCCGAACTCGCCCGCGAACTCGATCCGGCCGGAATCGAATGCCGAGTTGCAGGTTCCGTCGAGCGCACTGAAGAGGTAGTCCCTGCGGCCGTTGACGTCCACTTTGACCGCCGCGAGCTCGTCGCGGAGTTGGTCACCGTCGGGCCTGAGAGTCTGGGCGCGGCGGATCGAGGGTCTGTTCTTGTATGGCTCTATGAGGGATACGAACGTGCTCGCGCCGGTATCGTTGCGAGCCAGCACGTATTCCATTCTGTCCGGGTTGCCCGGCGCGGCCTCCGGGACTCCGTCCGCCACGATCACTTCCTTCGGCGACCCAGGCAGCATCGTCCACTTCAGCCCGAGGTCCTTGTCCTTGACGAACCAGTTCGCGGTCCAAGCTCCGTCAGGATTGCCGCGGCGGGGATTGGTCAGATACTGGTAGCCGCCGTTGCTCATGCCGTCGAACACCTTGCCGAACTCGATATCCTTGCCCATAAGCGTGCCCTTGGTTTGGGGATCGCCCAGTTCGACACCGGTCACGCTGAACTCGCCGAAGGGCAGACCGTGGAAGATGTAGTCGTGAAGCTTGCCGCCTTTGACTCTGAACACGTCGAAGAGATACGAGTCCTCGTCCGATATGTCCACCATCGCGACGGTCCGGCGGTAGAGCGACGCAGCGCCGAGGTAGGCATCCTCGCCCGATGCGTCCATGACCTGAACGCCGGGGCCGGACGCGAGGAGGTTCAGATGCCCCTCGTGCTTTTTTGCCTGGCGGTTCTCGTCGATCTGAACGCAGTAGTGGGTGGGGGTGCTGCGACTCCACAGGTCTGCCTGCGTGCCCCAATGCGCGGGGTATCCCATCTCCGGCAGCACGCAGCGGCCGCGTGACCACATCGAGATGTTGAGCCGGTCGAAATGGCCGTGCCAGGCGCCCTCGGAGCCGTAGTAGAGGGTGGCCGCGCGGTGGCTGTCGCCCTTGCCGGTTTCGAGCACCGCGAGTCCATAGCCGCCGAGGTCGCGTGTCTTGAGGTCGAGATCGGTCCCCAGCGATTTCGCTTTGGCCTCTGCTGCCTCCAGCGCCTCCGGTTTCTCCGCAATCTCCGGCGCGGGCCAGCCGACGCGGTTCAGAACCTTTGCATAGATCGGGTCGCCCCAGATCTGGTAGGCCTTGCCGAAGATGTAGCGGTTCAGGACAGGCGCCGCGCCACCGGTCATGTCGCCGTGAGCGTCGCCGATGCAGGGGCTGAAGCGGTCCGCGACGGTGGTCTGAACGTAAAAGTCCACCATCTTCTTCAGGCGCGGATTCGAAAGGATGTCGCAGCCGAGGGGTTTGAGCCTCTCGCCGAGGCCCAGAAATGAGTTGGTCCAGATGGAGGTGTAGCCGATGGATTCCTCGGAGGCGGCGCCATCACGGGTGACGCCGTTGTAGAGCAGCGTGTTCATTTCGCCGGGGCCGTTCATGATCCAGTCGATCATCTGATCGGTCGTGTAGCCCCTGGAAGGGTCCGAATTGTCCAGCACGCGCGCCACCACGGCAAGCTGCTCCTGGAAGTTCATGTTTCCGTGGACGATGCCGGTCTCGATGGCCTTAGCGGCTTCCTGGAGGAAGTTGGCCTCGATGAAGTCCTTGGGATGGGCGATGCCCTTGCCGGCGAGGAATGCGGCGAGGGCGGTGTCGTCGCCGAGGCCATCGTATATCTCATCGTAAGCGACGGCAAGCGGCTCGATGGTGGCGCTGCCCTCCCAGTCGAGGTCGAGGATCTTGCCGGTGCAGGGAGCCGGGTACGAACCGTTGTGATAGGCCTGCTTGCGATAGTCCATCTTCGGATACTCAGATGCGATGCGGGCGAGCATAACGGCGGCCTTGTGTGAGTAGCGCGCGTCGCCGGTGAGCGCATAGACGTAGGCGAGCTTGGGAATGACCGGCAGGATGTCGCCGCGCCATCGCTGCCAGAAAATGTAGTATGCAACGAACCAGTAACGTTTGCCGTCCTCAGCGACCCAGCCCGAGCCGTCATCGAAGTACTGGGCTCCGGCGTCGGGCTTGGCGGCGTGCGAGTCCGACCACGGGACGAAATCATTTGAGGGATAGACCTCGCCACCTATGGGGCATTTGACTTTGAACGGGTGGTCGCGATCGATGATCCACGGGTAGTGGCCGCCCTTCCTGAAGATCTCCGCGCCGTGGACGGGGCAGTCCACGCTGAAGCACACGTTGAGCGCGCGGGGCTGATCCGCGGGCGGGACGAAGTTCCAGAGGTCCTCGTCGGACATCCGCAGGACCCAGTCCACGGCATTCTTTGCGTCCGTGAGGGACTTTGCCGCCCAGTCGTATTTGGCGGCGTTGGCCCGCGCCTGGCGGATCTGTTCGTCCGTCATGAGCGAGCGGCCGGTTTTGCCGAGAGCCTGCCGCGTGCACAGGCAGATGAGCATAAGCGCAAGGAAGCACAGCAGTCGCATGCGAAAAACTACCTCCGTCCCATGCTCAGCTTAGCAATGGGCGGAGGCAGTTCCTGCTGGACAATCCACACCGGCCGCCGCAGCGTCATGCTGAACCCGAATCGAGTTCGGGGTGACACCTGTCGAGCGTGAGTCGCTTAGCGAATCGTAACCCCCAGGTCGGCCTGCCAGTAGTCGTCGGACTTGATGCCGCGCAGACGGAGCGCGCCGTGATGGGTGCCGAACCGCAGTTCGCCGGTGTATCCGGGCGCGGTTCTGACGCCGATGCCGCCATAGTCGGCCCTGTACTCCGGTATGTACCCCAGCGACAGCGACATGGTGCCCATCGGCCTCAGCGTGATGCCGTACTCGAGGCCCTGCAGCAGCACCTGTTGCGAGTTGTCGAACTGCGATTGCGCGACGAAGTCCTTTCCCTGCAGCTTGTCGAGCACATCCAGCCAGTGTTCCTGATCACCGCGGGCCTCGCTCCAGCGATAAGCGGAGTAGAACCCGCAGAAGTCGCTGCAGTCGAACCGCACTCGTCCGTTGAGGCTCTTGATGACCTGGTCCGTGTTCACCGCGTTGGGGCTGCCGCCTCCGACGTTACCCACCGCGGTGATGCCGCCATCTACCTCGAGGCCAAGCCCTCGGCTGACGCGCACGGTCCTTTCGTAACCGAGTCCGAGGGTGCCGTAGCCGACGGTCTGGCCCGCCGCGTAGTAGTAGAGCTTCAGGTCGTGGTCCGGCGTTTTCGGCGACGAAGTGCCGATCTTCGGCGGATCGATCCTGCTCGGCGCTGGCAGAGTGTCAACCGCGTTGACGTAGATCTGCTTGCCGGCGGTGAGGTTCAGCGAGTCGCTCACAAAGAGAATTCCGCCCGATACCTCATAGGGGCCGGCGCCTGAGCACTTTCTTGACACCGCGGTCCCTGCCACGGTCTCCCCGTCTCCTGTCAGGATGACCATGATGGAGTTGGGCGAAACCGGAGTTGGAAAGGTGGCGGAGATGGCCTTTTGGAATACGGAGGTAACTTTGCCGTATACGCGCTCAGACCATCCTGCGACTGACAGCATGCACACAAGTAAAAGACAAAGGAACACGAGTCGAGCAATAGAGCGCACAGAAGATCCCTCCTTCGCATAAGCGGAGCGTTGCGGCTCCTTTCGTGGCGAACTCGGCAGCGCTTCGTCTGCAAGCCGAAGTCGCGAGAGAGTTCATGCCACGACCAAGAGAAGACTAGCAGTCGCCGGATAAAGTTGTAGGAGGGGTCTCCTCTCGGGCGACAGCGTCGCGAAGCGATCGCGAGAGCCAGACCCCGAATCCGTCTGCCTCGCTCTCGGAAATCGCCGTCTGGAGACGGCTCCTACAACCGAAAGCGACTTTATCCGCAGGCTGCTAGCCGCAATTGGCGGACTGGCAGTTACTTCTTCCCGTGGCGTATGGGCACTAAACGTGAGGCATACACACGTTAATCTTCCGGCAGGCTTTGGCGGCAATCAGGCTGTGGTTCCCTGCTTGCCTTTGCCTTGACACCCTCTCCGCCTCGAACCTATAATCACGCTTGGTGATATACACTTTCGACTTTGGACTTTTGACTTTAGACTGGGGTTCACAATGGCTGATCGCAAGTACGACTTTGCTGAGATAGAACGCAAGTGGCAGCGCAGATGGAAGGAAGCGGACCTGTTCAGGACCGAGGACTCGACCGATAAGCCGAAGTTCTACGGGCTGGACTTCTTCCCGTATCCGTCGGGCGCGGGGCTTAGCGTCGGCCATTGCCGGAACTATATCCCGACCGACGTCGCGTGCCGCTACAGGCGGATGAAGGGCTACAACGTCCTGCATCCGATGGGGTGGGACGCGTTCGGTCTGCCGGCGGAAAACGAGGCCATCAAGAAGAAGAGCCATCCAAAGAAGACCGTACCCGAGTACGTGGCGACCTACAAGCGGCAGATGGACTTGGTGGGAATAGGCTACGACTGGTCGCGCGAGATCAACTCCTCGCACCCCGACTACTACAAATGGACCCAGTGGATATTCCTGCTGCTTTACAGGAAGGGCTTGGCGTATCGGTCGCTCGCGCCCGCGAACTGGTGCCCGAACTGCGCGACCGTGCTGGCAAATGAGGAAGTCAAGGACGGCCGCTGCTGGCGGTGCGACTCATTCATAGAGAAGAAGGACCTGCCGCAGTGGTTCTTCAAGATCACGGCCTATGCTGACAGGCTGATAGACGACCTGGACACCATCGACTGGCCGGAGTCGATCAAGGCCATGCAGCGCAACTGGATCGGCCGCAGCGAGGGCGCGGAAGTGACGTTCCACGCTCATTCTCCCTCTCCTGGGGGAGAGGGTCAGGGTGAGGGCGAAGGCGACGACATCGTCATCTACACGACCCGCCCGGACACGCTCTGGGGCGCAACGTTCATGGTGCTCGCGCCGGAGCATCCGCTGGTCGAGAAGCTGACCGCGCCTGATAGGAAGGCGGAGGTCGAGGAGTACCGCAAGCTGACCCAGCGCGAGAGCGCGATCGAGCGGCAGTCCACCGAAAAGGAAAAGACCGGCGTGTTCATCGGCGCGTATGCGATCAATCCGGTCAACAACGAGAAGATCCCGATCTGGATCGCGGACTACGTTATGATGGGCTACGGTACCGGGGCGATTATGGCCGTTCCCGCGCACGACGAGCGCGACTTCGCGTTCGCGCGCAAGTTCGGGATCAAGATCACGCCGGTCATCCGCCACCCCGACGCTCCAGCCGATTGGACCCCCGACGAGACCGAGGAGTGGGGCGGGCTGACGTTCCACCCCGAATACGGCGAGATGTACAACTCCGGCGAGTTCACCGGCACCCCCGGCACGAACGGCTGCGCAAAGAAGAAGGTCACGGGCTGGCTGGCCGAGACCGGCAGGGGCAAGGGTGCGGTCAACTACAAGTTGCGCGACTGGCTGATAAGCCGCCAGCGCTACTGGGGCGCGCCGATCCCAATCATCCACTGCGAGAACTGCGGCGAGCAGCCGGTGCCCGACGACCAGCTTCCCGTGGTGCTGCCGGATGTGGAGAACTACGAGCCCAGCGGATCGGGCGAGTCGCCGCTGGCCAATATCCCCGAATTTGTGGACGTGACCTGCCCTGTCTGCGGCGGCCCGGCCAAGCGCGAGACCGACACGATGGGCGGGTTCGCGTGTTCGAGCTGGTATTTCCTGAGATACGTCAGCCCGCATCTGGACACGGCGGCGTTCGATGAGAAGCTGGCGGCGTATTGGCTGCCGGTCGATCTCTATGTCGGCGGCGCGGAGCACGCGGTGATGCACCTGCTGTATGCGCGGTTCTGGACGAAGGTCCTGCACGATGAGGGTCTGATCCCGTTCGTCGAGCCGTTCGCGAAGCTGATGAACCAGGGCATGGTGCTGGCCTACACGCCGCACCGGACGATGGAGGCGGGCGAGAGCGTCGACAGCGAGGGCGATGACGACGAGGAGAGCCGCGACCTGATCCCGCTGTTCCCCGAGGAAGTCGAGCAGATGACCGAGGAGCAGAGGAGCCGGATCATCTGGAAATACGTCAAGATGTCCAAGTCCAAGCGCAATGTCGTCACCCCCGACGCGATGGCCGCCAAGTTCGGCGCGGATGCGCTTCGCACCTATGAGCTGTTCGTTGCGCCGTTCGAGGACGCCGTGCAGTGGAGCGAGGACGGCATGAACGGGGCGTATCGGTTCATGGGGCGGGTGTGGCGGCTGGTGAACGAGCACGCGGAGTCGTTCGATTACGACTGGCGCGGCAAAGTCGCCGCCGAGGCAGCTTCTGACCCAAAAGCCAAGGCCCTGCGCCGCAAGGTTCACCAGACGATAGCCAAGGTCAGCGGCGATATCGAGGACTTCGCCTTCAACACCGCCGTCGCCGCGCTGATGGAAATGACCAACGAGATGCATTCCTTCGCAACCAGTGCTCACTCTCCTGGCGACGGCGCACAGTCTGCCCCGTCTCCAGGGGGAGAGGGCCGGGGTGAGGGCGCAACCTCTGTGATAAGCGAAGCGGTCGAGTCCCTCATCCTGCTGCTCTCGCCGATGGTCCCGCACATCGCCGACGAGCTTTGGTCGATGCTGCCGAAGCCGGGCAAAAAGGAGTTCACGCTGCTGGAGCAGTGGCCGGCGTTCGATCCCGAGGTCGCGAAGGCCGACGAGGTCGAGATCGTCATCCAGATCTTGGGCAAGATCCGCGACAAGCTCACCATCCCCGCCGACGCCGACGAAGCCACCATGGAGCAGCTCGCCCTGGCCTCCGATAAGGTCAAAGCTGACCTCGAAGGCAAGACCGTGCGCAAGGTCATCGTGGTTAAGGGGAAACTGGTTAATATTGTGGCGGGGTAGCTTCCGCGAGCGTCGACAGGACCTGAGGAGTGCCTTTCTGATGTGGTATAATGCGTGGGGAGAGCGGGCATGCATGTTTGGCTGCCGAGGCTGTGCACGTGGGAGATCTGCATGACAGCGGAGATCGCAATACTCAATAGGATGGGTGTGGCACTGGCTGCAGACAGTGCGGTCACAGTTGCGGACGAGGGAAGCGGAGAGAGCGTCAAAACCTATAACACAGCCAACAAGCTGTTCTCGCTGTCCAAGTTCCATCCTGTAGGCGTGATGGTCTATGGAAGCGCTGATCTGATGGGCGTTCCGTGGGAGACCATTATCAAGTTCTACCGAGGGCAGTTGGCCGATCGGGTGTATGATTCTCTGGATGAGTATGCTACCGATTTCTTGCGCTTCGTTGAACACCACGCGTCGCGCTTCTTCCCCGAGGACCAGCAGGCGAGATATGTTGACCGGATCATACGTTCCCAAATGGCCAGAGTGGCAGACGATGCCGGCAGTGCAATAAGGGATGCATACGAGTCTGGAGACCAGCCAAGCGACGAGGACGTGAGGTCAATAATCGTTGGCTCTCTGGAGGCGCTTATCGCGAGGCGCCGACAGCTACCCGTTGTCGACGACTGCGATGAGAGCTTCGCCAAGGCTGTTGTCTCGAGATACGATGCGAGAATTCGGGAGCTGGTGAGCACCACGCTAGGCCAGCAGCATCTGACAGAGCAAGCTTTCTCGCTGTTTGGTGAACTGGTTGGAGAGTCCATCGTGCGCGCCGACTATGAACCAGGTCAGGCGGGGGTAGTCATTGCCGGGTTCGGAAGAAATGATCTCTTTCCGTCTCTTCGCTGCTATCTGTTCAGTGGCTATGTGTTGGATCGCCTGATCGTCAGACGTGACGAGAACAGAGCAGTTGATATCTCCTTTGACAATCAGGCAACCGTAATGCCGTTCGCTCAGGACGATATGGCATGCGTGTTCATGGAAGGCATAGACCGCGACTATCACCGCTTCATACGGAGCACATTGGGCGAGTCCTTCTCGCGTCTGCCTTCGCTGATTGCGGGTGCTCTCTCGACCTATCTGGCAGATCAGCGAGACGAGGTCGCGGCCGTGCTCGACAAGATGATCGCCGACGCTCTGTCGACAGTCGATGAACGATCAGTCGAGTACATGGATAGCTACCACGTTCGTCCGATCGTTACGACCGTGGGCATGCTCTCCAAGGATGAACTGGCTGTGATGGCCGAGACGCTGGTTAATCTGACAGCATTTAAGAGAAGAATGACCATGGTGCCTGAGACGGTCGGAGGACCCGTGGATGTCGCGGTCATATCGCGGGGCGACGGCTTTGTCTGGCTGAAGCGCAAGCATTACTTTGACGGAAACCTGAATCATCAGTTCTTTAGGAACTACTTCAGGCGCGAAGAGGACTGAACAGTGGCTGTACATAGCAATGTCATCTCCCTGCTTGATCTGGCGCGGGCCAAACGTTTGCCCCTTGTTACGCCTGCAGACAGAGAGCGCGAAACGACGCCCGAAACAAAGGCTTCCGAAGTCACCAGTGAGATCTTGGCGAAGTGGAATGACGACATCAAGGCGATACGCCCCAGGAAGCCCAAACGCACATAGGCTGTCGATCTGCTTCGCCTATGGCGCGGGGGCTGTCTCGTCGCCATGGTTGGGACAAGAACTCAAGTGATACGCGCGGTTAGGCGGTATGTCAAGGAGCTTTAGCGGCTGGGTGTTCCCGTGGAGCGCATCTTTCTATACGGCTCCTACCGAAGTGGCACTGCAGGTCCCGACTCTGATCTTGATCTCGCCGTCTTCTCTGAGGCGTTCGGGGAGCCGGATTACCGGGAGTTCTCTGGCGTTCTCTCCGAGGCGGAGTGGAACAGCGAGCCCATGCTGGAGGCTATCGGATTCCATTCCTCGATGCTTGACCACGTCGAGCCGATCTCGTTCCTGCATGAGATCGTCACGACTGGCGAAGTAGTCTATCATCGCTAGATGACACGCAAACGCAGAGACGAGCAAGGCGACGAGATGCGCCCGGAGTACGACTTCACAGGTGCCGTACGCGGCAAGTACGCGGGCGCGTTCGACGCCGGATACACGGTGAGAGTGATACAACCCGATGGTTCTGTGGAGGAACGGCATTACCCTTCCCGTCAAGATGCGATAGTCCTCGAACCCGATGTCAGCAAGTACTTCCCCGATTCCGAGTCCGTCAACAAGGCCCTGCGCTCGCTCATCGAACTCATCCCCAAGAAACGCAAGAGCGCGTAGACGCAATCCGCATTGCACTATAGCCTCTTGCATCCCCGACACTCCCGCTGTACCCTGTAAGTAACATTCCCCTTCATCCGGTGTCATTGAGTGTGTAAGGACACCGGAGGTGTGTGATGCAGACGACGAGCGATTCCCAGGCGATAGGCGCGGTGCTGAGGGGCGACAAAGGCAGTTACGAGGCCTGCAACTCGTTCAGACGGAAGTCGAAGCGTGAGACGGCGTTCAGGCAGCGGCTGACGGTCCTGGAGTCCGCCGAGACCGAGCCGCGCGCCGACGAACCCGAATCGCTCTCGGAGCCGCTGTGGGAGTCGTTTTCACTTCCCACTCGGCAGTAGTCATGATCGCTGCGGCCGTCGTCGGATTCCTGGGCGCGTTCGTCGCGCTGGCGATTAACCTGTACCTCAATCGCCGCGAGAGCAGGTCACTCTGATCCGGATTGCGACGCCTTCTTTGGCGCGGGCGCGATCTCGACGGTGAACTGGTTCTCTGCGTCGGTCATGTAGTCGTTCCTGGTCGCCGAGTAGGTCTTGATCTGCACGGTCTTGCCGTCCGGCAGGAACTCCACGAGTCGCAGGTAGCCCTCGCCGCCGTTGGGGCGGCTCTGGTAGTCTGACAGGATCTCGTGGACGACGTTTCCCGCATCGCCTCTGCTGTCGAGCCTCTTGGCGCCGCCATTTCTGAAGACGTGCCCGCAAAACACGAACTGTATGTTCTCATGTTTGCGGATTAGCTTGTTCCACATCATCTCGCCGTCGTTGAGGCCGTTCGTTCCGATATTCGCGACAACCTTGCGGCCCTTGGGGTCGAGGTAGTTGAATCGTTTGCCGTTCAGGTCGATGTAGGCGTGGGTGCAGATGATCGCGGAGCGGTTGGCATACTTGTCGAGGGTCTTGTTCGCCCAGTCGATGACGGCGTCTCGCGGCGCGAACTCCAGCGACAGCGCCACCCAGTCACGCCCGCCCGCGGTGAAGAGATAGTAGGCGTTGTCGAGCTTGCCCTTCTCGTATTCCCCGCCGTAGTCCGGCGACTTCTCCACCAACGCGGGAGGGAAGTACTTGTTCGCGAGCGTGGCGCGTTTGTCGAGAGGCTTGGGCCTGTAGTCGTGGTTGCCCAGTTGGAGTGCGTATGGCACTTTGCCGTCGAGCATGCTGAACGCGGTTTTGGCGTTCTTCCACTGCTCCGGCGTGTTGTCGTTTGTGATATCGCCTTCACTCATCACGAACTCGATCTTGCGGTCCGACGCGTGGTCGGCTATCCACTTGGTCTGGCTGACAAACTCCTTCGGGTGGCCCTTGGTGTAGTTCTGCGTATCGGGAAGCAGTACGAGCGTCCACGAGCCGTCTACAAATGGCAGTGGCTTGCCGTCGTCGGCGTAGCCCGATGTGATCAGGCACGTCAGGATAAGCAGCGGAAGCGGAAGTCTTACAGAGCGCATGTGATGATTACCCCATGTTACCCGTTAGGCGCCGGCGCGGGGACTTCCTGCCACTGGACACGGCGGAGCTATTGGGATAGTATGATGGGGAGGTGAACCATGAGACTGATAGCCGCGATCGCTGTATGTCTTGTCTACATGACTGCGCTGCCCGGAACTGTGCTTGCGGCGGACTCGCTCGACGTGCCGTATCTCAGCCAGTTCTGGAAGGAGAGCCCGAGCAACGGCAACTGCGCGCCCGCCGCGATGGAGATGTGCGCCGCTTACGTGCAGGGCAGGCAGCCGACAGTAGACAACATCATCGCTCTCAACAAGCTTATGGGCAAGGCCAATCCGATCAAGGGCGGCCCCACCAAGCACCGCGAGATCATGGAGGCCGGCAAGAAGCTCTACAACCTGCCCATCGAGTATAAGCACATGACGCTCGACGAAGCCCTCAAGGAAGTCGCCGCTGGTGGGCCGGTGATGGCAGGGATCATCTACCGCCACATCTCCAACCGGTGGGATCAGCACTGCACGGGCGGCCACATGCTCGTGATAGTGGGCTCGGACGAGAAGTCCGTCATAGTCAACGACCCCGATGAGAAGCGTGACGGCAAGGGCAAAGACATGCGCTACGACCGCGCCGAGTTCGCGAAAGCATTCGAGGACTTCGGTAACGCCGTCCTCGTCGGGTTCAGAAAGCCGCCGCCGAGTTTGCACAATGTTCCAGATACACGCCCGGCACCATAGCCGCGCGCTATGAACGAGGTTCACAGTGATTGATCTCAAGCTCATGTCCGCGATCTGCGACAGCCTCACCATACCTATTACATTCGCCGACACCGACCACGTCATCCGTTACATGAACACAGCAGCCGTCGCGCAGTACGCGAAGCGCGGTGGAGATGCGCTTATCGGGACGTCCTTGATGGACTGCCACAACGAGCAGTCGCAGGCAATAATCCTCCGGATCTTCGCGGAGATGCAGGCCGGCCTTGAGGAGAGCATGATAACCGACACGCCTGCGCGCCGCATCTACATGCGCGCAGTGCGCGGCGCTGACGGCGAGCTGTTGGGCTACTATGAGCGGTATGAGTATCCGACGGAGTGCTAAATGGACAGCAAACCCAACGTTATCATCTGCCTCTGCGATCAGCCTAGAGCGTTCGACGTCGGTTGCCATGGCAGCGAGCATGCCAGTACGCCGAATATGGATGCATTCGCATCGCGGGGCGGAAGCGTGGCGGACGACCTGTGCGACCGCGTGCTGAGATGGGACCGCGAGACGAGGTGGCTGACGGCGAAATGAGACTTGTTCAGTGCATTCCCAACTTCAGCGAGGGACGGCGGAAGGAAGTCGTCAGGGCCATCGTGGATGCCATCGAGGGCGCGTCGGCGGCGCGAGTGGTCGATTGGTCGATGGATGTGGACCACAACCGCTCCGTCGTAACGTTTGTCGGCGCGCCGGAGGATGTGCGTGCGTCGATGCTGGCCGGGGCGAGGAAAGCCGTCGAGCTTATCGACCTTACGAAGCACAAAGGCGAGCACCCGCGGATCGGTGCGGTGGATGTGATTCCCGTCGTGCCGATCCGCGAGATGACGATGGCGGAGACGGTCGCGCTATCATACGAGATCGGAAAGAGCATTGCCGACGATCTTCGAGTGCCGGTCTATTTCTACGAGCGCTCTGCTGTGATGCGCCATCGCGCCAACCTCGCCGATGTGCGCAAGGGCGGGTTCGAGGCGCTGGCCAGGACGGGGCTGGTCAACGGTCGAGAGCCGGACCTGGGCCCGTCCGAGCTGCACCCAACGGCGGGGGCGGCAGTTGTCGGCGCGCGCGGGCCGTTGATAGCGTTCAACGTGAACCTGGCGACCGACGACATCCACGTTGCCAAGGCGATCGCCGCGAAGATGCGCAAGATCAGGGATAGCGGCGAGGGCCTGCCGGGCGTGAAAGCCATAGGCGTGAAGCTCAAGTCCCGCGGTATTGCCCAGGTATCTACAAACATCACTCAGCCCCACCAGGTCTCGATCTACGACGTCTTCGCCTTCGTCGAGAGCGAGGCGCGGGCGATGGGCGCGGAGGTGCTGGAGTCCGAGCTGATCGGCGCCATCCGCGAAGAGTCGCTTATAGAAGCGGCGAAGTCCGCCATGAAGCTTCACGGCCTGACCGATAAGCGTCTGTTGGATCACTGGCTGTGAGCACGTAGCTTACGTGATTGATGAAGAGCTCGCGAGCTAACGGGATCGCGGCGAGCGCGTTGAGCCGCTTGACGCAGTCGAGTCTTCGGTATGTGACCTCGAGGCCGGATTGGTTGACAAGGGTCTCGAATCTGTGCACGGTCATTCTGTTGAGGCCGCCCTCGACTTCCTCGTAACGCGCAGCCCCGTCGCGGACCCGGCGGGATCGCAGCTTCATCACGACTCGCTCGGGCAGCAGGATGTTGACCCAGGGGACCGGCGTCAGAAACCTCATGTGGCTGCCGTAGGGCGCAAGCCACGGTGGGCCGAACGTGATCAGCAGCTTGCCGCCCGGCGCCAGTGCGTTTCTCATCTCGGCAAGCACGCCGGCGGGGTCGGCGAAGTGCTCCATGCTGTTCTGGGAGATGACGACATCGAAGCCGTCCTCAGAGACGCTGTTCAGGGTCTCGCCGAACTCGACCCTGCCGTCCAGCCCAAGTCCGCCGGCGAGTTGCCTTGCCCGGCCGAGGGTCTTGGGATTGGTCTCAAGGCCGATGACCCGCTCCGCGCCGAGCTTGGCAATCGCGCACGCCTGCAGCCCCGCCCCGCAGCCGAAGTCGAGCACGCGTCTGCCGGGGATCATTTGGTCGAAGCCATCGAAGACCCGTCGAAGAAGGGCCAGTGCGCCGTCCAGATCAGCTTGTGCTGCTTGCACCGATTCCACAAGCCGATGATTGCCGGAAAGCGGGCGGGCTAAACGGCGGCGCATGTATCCTTTTGCACAAAACGAAATGATTTCACGCTCAGCTCGTGCGGGATTCGTTTCGCCGGGAAGCGGATTACCGCGCGTGAAACGAAATGCGGAACCGGCCAGTTGTGGGGCGCGAGCGAGCATCGGATGGGCCTCCGATACTATTAGACGCAGTAGTTGTCCATTGGTTGCAGACATTTTTCAGGTTTTTTCGGCGGAGTGTTGTGCACGGGTGGTGATGGTTCCCCTCAGTTCTCCGGTATGCTATAATCGGGAGATTGATGACTTTGCGTATTGCGACGTTACAGTTCCCCTCAGTTCTCCGGTATGCTATAATTTATTCGCAACGCCCCAGCATGGCTATTGGGTTACAGTTCCCCTCAGTTCTCCGGTATGCTATAATGTCCGCGCGCGGACGGGGACAAGAGATTATGTTACAGTTCCCCTCAGTTCTCCGGTATGCTATAATAGCGCGTCTATTTGACTCGGCCGTTATGGAGTTACAGTTCCCCTCAGTTCTCCGGTATGCTATAATCAAGTCGTTCGAGATGCGAATGCAGACCGGTTACAGTTCCCCTCAGTTCTCCGGTATGCTATAATGACGCTTCGAACCGGTCCACCTCGTCCAGCGTTACAGTTCCCCTCAGTTCTCCGGTATGCTATAATCTCGAAACCGAGAGCGCGTCTATGGCCGGGTTACAGTTCCCCTCAGTTCTCCGGTATGCTATAATACAGGTCATACGATTGAGGTGGCAATATGGGTTACAGTTCCCCTCAGTTCTCCGGTATGCTATAATAGGATGGGCGAGACGCCGAAGTCCGCGAGAGTTACAGTTCCCCTCAGTTCTCCGGTATGCTATAATCGAGACCACCCCACCGCTCGGGACGCTCGAGTTACAGTTCCCCTCAGTTCTCCGGTATGCTATAATGGAATGAGGGGCATATCCCGAGTCAACGGGTTACAGTTCCCCTCAGTTCTCCGGTATGCTATAATAAGTCCGATCCGTTCATCTCCTGTGCTTCGTTACAGTTCCCCTCAGTTCTCCGGTATGCTATAATCGGGAGATTGATGACTTTGCGTATTGCGACGTTACAGTTCCCCTCAGTTCTCCGGTATGCTATAATTGCCAACCATGGATTCTTCGTGAGAATCGTGTTACAGTTCCCCTCAGTTCTCCGGTATGCTATAATGCAGACAAGCCAATCCTGCCAGTGCTTGAGTTACAGTTCCCCTCAGTTCTCCGGTATGCTATAATCCGTCGGAGCGAAAAGGCCCAAGATGAGAAGCATCTTGGGCCTTTTCGCGTTCTGTGACATCAGAAAAAGGAGAGTTGGCGGGCGAATTTGGGGTCCTCTTTCTTCGTTTTCGTCCCTACGAGGACTCGAATCCCGGTGAACTGCTTCTCGGTGACCTGCATGCACCGCACGCTGCCTTCGCCCGGCAGGTTCGCCTTGAGACGGGCCAGGTGCTTATCCACGGACTCTGGTCCGTTGCACAGTCGGGCGTAGACCGAGAACTGGATCATGTCGTAGCCGTTGCGCAGCAGGAACTTGTGGAACCTGGCATACGCTTTCTTCTCCGCGCGGCTGAGTATGGGCAGATCGTATAGCACCAGAAGTCTCATAAATCTACTCATAGGCATGCGTTTTGAGCGGCAGAATCTCCGGCAGCTTGAGCAGACGAGGGTCCTTGTCGCGGCATGCCGCCACGAAGGAAGCCGCCATGACCTCAGCCGCGTGAAGGATTGCCTGCCGGTTGCCATCTATCAGCACGTCCGCGTGAATCAGCGCCACAAGCGCTTCGCGGTGGGCCTTGGTGAGTTCGCCGTCCGGCCGCAGTTCGGCTACGCGAAGATCGACCACCGGCCGCAGGGGTTCCAGGAAGTCATCGGCGAGGTTGAACTGGTTGAGTTCGCTGTGGTGGTGGATGCCGTGTGCCGGCAGGAAGCCGTGTACAGTGAGCGCTCGGGCGACGACCGCGCGAAGCACGGCATAACCGTAGTTGAGAGCGCTGTTGATGCCGTCTTCGGCGAACCTGATGAAGTCGTGTCCGAACGCGGCCTGGAAATGCTCCCGCGCGGCAACGGATTCGATGTTGCTCGCATCCCCGCTGGTTACGGCGTCCGCCAGCGCACAGACCTTGTCTGCTTCCGACCGGCCCAGCATTCGCAGACACCTTGCCTGGTTGGCGATCTTGGAGCGAGCGATTGCCTGCCAGCACCGCTTGCGAAACGGCTGGGTGGATTCCAACTGTGATCGCTGCACGCCCGCCAGCCGGCTATGCCCGGCGAATGGCACGCCGGCCATGGAGGGAAGATGGCGCGCATCGCAGGCAAGCAGCATTACCTCGTGCTGGGCCAGCCTGTCCAGCAGCGCGGATGTGAGCAGCACTTCGTGCGACTCCAGCATCAGCACCGCAAGGTCCTCTATCGGGAAGCTGACCGATTCCTGCTGGGTGATTACAAGCTGGTCGTTTTCAACCCTCAGCCTCGCCGGGTTCGAGATCACTATCGTTCGCCAGGCCACGTCTGGTCTCCTTGCGCACAGGATAGTAATCGCCCAGAACACCCATTTCGAACTTCTCAAAACACAACAGGTTTCGTGCTCCTATGCTGCCTTTGCAAGAACGGACGTTATTGGGCTCGCACAGCTCAAGCGAGTTGGTGTTGACGTTATATCCCCTGAAGTAGCCCAGCATAGACCAGTCCGCTCCGGCAACCCTGACGAGGTCGTATGGATGGATACTGAACAGGAACTCATGGTCAGCGCTCATGTCAGGCAGCTTGCCACTCATGACGTGGGCAACATATATGGGCACGACGTAATACTGCCATTTCCCCTTGTTGTTCTGCTTTCTAAACACGTCTATGCGGATCATCGAGGCGTTGTCTGCCATGCCTTTGCGGACGGGCACGCCGACGCCGAGCGTCTGCCACACTTTCACGGTCTTGACAACCGGCCCGTTGGAGCCGTCCTTGAGCGGCTTATAGAGCGGTTGAGCGAACGCCTTCGCGGCATCGTTGTCGAACTCGGCCATTCTGCGCTCGATCGCGGCGTATAGCTTCCGGTCTTCGTCGAGAGCAACGAGGTTCGGCAGATCGGCTGCACTGAGTTCGGCAAGGGGCTTTCTCACTTTGGTTCTGTTCTCGGCCTGGTGCTTGGAGGAGCGCAACGTATCCTTGTGCAGCGCCCCGCCTGTCTTGCGGAGCGGCATCCGGGACACGACGACCTCCCCTGTCTTGTCCAGCACCTCCCGGCGGAAGCCCTTCCACGGGTAAGGCAGTCGCGGGCGCTGGTTTTCCTTCCACTCGATGATCTCGCCGGTCTCGGTATCCACAACGGGTTCCCTGGTTTCGACCACCTGTGCGTAGCGCGTCAGCATCTCCACCTGGTGTGGCATGACGGCGGCGATGACGGCGGCGTCCTGGGCATGGTGCAGGTCGCTGTCCTGGCGGTCCTTGTGCAATCCCCACAGCGCGCGGACCCAGGCCGTTACCTGTCCGTTCAGGCACCGGACGGGCAGTTTGTGCGACGGATCGGCAAACAGCAAGTTATCCCGGACGAATGATGCGAAAGCGCTTGAGGCGTAGCGGGTGTCCACCAGGCAGCGCTCTTTGCGCTCCTCCTCCTGTCGGGCGTCGTAGTTTTCCTTGAGCAGGTTGCCGCGCTTGCGTGGGTCGCGGATCGCGCCGCGAACCCAGGCTTCGTACTCCGCCCAGCGGGCGGCGTCATGGCCAAACCACTCGTGGGGCGTCCTGTTCTTCTTGTTGCGATTCGCGTCAGTGAGAACCAGCGCCTTGTTGGACAGGCTATCATCGAAGCTCCGGCTGCGCGGTATGATGTGATCCACTTCGGCATAGTCCGGCTCGAAGAGGCGGTCTAGGTCCAAAGGCTTCAGCGAGTAAGCGCAACGGCCGGACTGCTCGGCGTAGAGCCGCCACTTGAGCAGGTCGGCGCTGACGGGCTCGCGGTTGAACTCCTCTCGGAAGCGCCGCTCGCGCTCCTCTCGTTGTTTGCGATTCTCCTGCTGTTGCTTCTCCGTCTTTCTGCGATCCTCGTAGCTTCTGCCGACATCGCGCGCAAGCTCAATGTGGATTTCGTACGGCGACCCATAGCGCGAGATCACTCCGTTGACCACCTTGCGGGTCTGCGTCAGAGCCCGGAGCACAACTGGATTGCGTATGAGGTCCGTCGGGATAGGCGGAAGCTTCTCCGTCTTGTGCCCGCCGCCCTTTCCGGTGTGGTTGTAGCCTGCCGCCGCGCATGCTTCGTTGTAAAGCATCCCATTCTCAAGGTGCGGCAGTATGTTTTTGATGGCGACAAGCGACAGGTTGGCGGTCTTGGTGAACGCGCAGGTCTGGGCAGGCTCCAGCAATTCGGGGGCGGCGCGCCCCGCGAGATATGCTTGTATGTCCTCGTCGGTCTTGTAGAACGTGAGGGCGTACGCGAGGTCGTCCATCAGATCATGGTTGTTACTCACGCGCTCCCAGAGGCCATCGCCCGAGAACGCTTTGCGCAGCGTATGGTAACCTTTCAGTTCGAAGAACGTGGCCGACTCGCACTTCGGGTCTTCAGTGAGTTCGCCTGCCTTTGACTGGCGGCTGAGGTAGGTCAGGCCCGAGAACCTCGCATCTTCCGGCAGTCCAATCGCCTTCCGTATCTGGGCGTAGGTCACCTTCGGACGAGCGTAGGCCATATCGACGACGGTCTTGCGCTGTCTCTCGTCGAGACGCGCCTTATCTCCGTTTGTCGAGTATGTGAGCTTGTTGACGGCCTGCAGAAGGCTGCATCGCTCAGCATGATAGGCGTGTTTAGGCGCTCTGATCTCGCCGTCCTCGAACGTGCATGTGCCGACGAGACGGATAATATCATCTCCCGACGCAAACGGCTTCTGCCAGGCAAACACTTGCACAATGCCGTGTTCCAGTTCCGGGGACGCGAAGGCGCTGCCGAGTTCCCGCTGGCGCTGAAAGAGCGTATGTATCTCCTGCTCAAGAAGGTCACGGCTTACGGTGTTGAGGTACGAGTCTGTCGTATTGCGTTTGCGTGCCGGGAACCGCTCGTCACGTGTCGCGAACCGCTCGTCACGAGCATACATCTCGCCGGGCGTGCGATACCCGGCTTCGTCCATTCGCTTGCGGTTGGCCTCTATATTGTCAAGTACTGGGCCATCTTCGGCGTCCTTGACATTCTTGCGGTTGGACTTGAACCCGCGCCGCTTCACTATGTGGAAGAGGGCCCGTGCGAACTCCTCGCCGTTGAGCATGCGGTCCAGTCCTTCCGCTCTGAGTTCCCACGGAGAGGGTTTGCCCTTGGCGGTGTCAAACGCGGTATCGAGCGCCTGTGGGGCGATGAGGCCGTAATCGACGAACAAGGTCTTCGCCCTCTGCAGCCTGCCTGCCCGGCGGCGCAGCCTGCGCCGAACGCTTCGCGCGAGGCGGCGCGGAGCAGCCAGCGAAGCTCCGTTCTTTGGGTGCTCCGCTCTGTTGAAAGCACGAACCCCCAGAGCCTCAACGCGCTTGTCGTCTTGGTTCAGCACAGCCCATCCGACGGACGCAATCCCTATGTCCAGCCCGAGAACGTACCTCATGCTTGCCTCCCACAAAAAGGATACCCCCGACAATGACTGGCACTGCCGGGGGATACCTTACGGTTGTTAGCCTTATTACAGTAACCAACAGTTCTCCGGTATGCTATAAACGGATGCGGTCACAGGGGTAAAGGCACCAACCATGCGAAATATACATCAGGATGGTTGCTTTGTCAAGATCTTCGCGGCATCCGGACGACAGAAGGCCGGAGCGTCCTTCGACAAACTTAGGATGCTCCGGCCCGATCAGGGCGCCACCGCCCTTCGATACGGCGCACGAGCCGCGCCTACTCAGGGCTAACGGGGTAGGGAATTCTCAACTCTCAGGTCTGAACTCCCAACTTCGAACCCGCAACTACCTCTTGATATTGTAGAACGCGTTGATGCCCGGGTAGCGGGCGGAGGTGTCGAGGTCTTCCTCGATCCTCAGGAGCTGGTTGTATTTGGCGACGCGCTCGCTGCGGGCGGGGGCGCCGGTCTTGATCTGGCCGCAGTTGGCCGCGACGACGAGGTCGGCGATGAAGCTGTCCTCGGTCTCGCCGGAGCGGTGGCTGACGACAGCCGTCATGCCCGCGCGCTTGGCGGTCTCGATGGTCTCAAGTGTCTCAGAAAGCGAGCCGATCTGGTTGACCTTGATCAGGATCGAGTTCGAGGCTTTGAGCTCGATGCCCTTGCGGAGTCGCTCGACGTTGGTTACGTAGAGGTCGTCGCCGACGATCTGAACCCTGTCGCCGATCCGCGCGGTCAGCTTCACCCAGCCGTCCCAATCGTCCTCGGCCATGCCGTCCTCGATGGAGATGATCGGGTACTTGTTGACCAGCGACTCGTAGTAGTCCACCATCTCATCGGACGTGCGGGTCACGCCCTCGCCCTCAAAGACGTATTTGCCATCCTGATACATCTCGGTAGACGCCGGGTCCAGCGCGATCATGAAGTGCTCGCCCGGCTTGTAACCGGCGTTGGTGATGGCCTCGAGGATGACCTCGATGGTCTCCTCGGAGGTCTTGAGGTTGGGAGCGAAGCCGCCCTCGTCGCCGATCGCGGTCGAGAGGCCCTTGCTCTTGAGAACCTTGGCGAGGTTATGGTAGACCTCGGCGCACATGCGCAGCGCGTCCGCCCAGCAGGTCGCGCCGACGGGCATGACCATGAACTCCTGAATGTCCACGGTGTTGTCGGCATGCTTGCCGCCGTTGAGGATATTCATCATCGGAACCGGCAGGTCCCTGGCGGCGGTGCCGCCGAGATAGCGGTAGAGCGGAAGTCCCACCGACTCGCTGGCGGCCTTCGCGCACGCAAGGCTCACGCCCAGGATTGCGTTCGCGCCGAGCTTGCCTTTGTTCGGGGTGCCGTCGAGATCGAGCATGGTCTGGTCGATCCATGCCTGCTCGGTGACTGCGGCGTTGATGAGTTCGGGAGCGATCACGTCCATCACGTTGTGGACCGCCTGCTGAACGCCCTTGCCGAGATAGCGGCTCTTGTCCCCGTCGCGAAGCTCCACGGCCTCGTGCGCGCCGGTCGATGCGCCGGAGGGCACGGCCGCGCGGCCCATCGTTCCGTCCTCGAGGTAGACCTCGACCTCGACTGTCGGGTTGCCGCGGGAGTCCAGAATTTCGCGAGCTCGGATTTCGTCTATGTACATTGCTTCACCTCAGATGTTTGCTTGCCCAAAAACCCTCCAATTATAGCAAAAGGAAATGCAATCGCGAAAGCGCGAAAAACAGAAAACGCGAAAACGAAGGGAATCGCGGAGGCGCGGAAGGAAGCCAGTTGGTCTCCTGCCATTCCGCGTCTCGGCGACGCCGAGAGACTCGGGTCTATGAAGGCGCGCGGGATGTATGGTAGCATGTTCTGCAAGCACTGGATGTTGGAGGAATTGCATTGAGTCAGACACCTAAGGCCGGGACGGCCATCGACCTTGCGCCGTTCGGCAGGATCATATACTACGAGGGCGACGAGCCGCGCAAGCGGCGGTTTGTGGATGCGGTAATGGAGGGTGGGGCATACCTGCCGTCCGAGCCGGATTCGAGTGGCAGGCGGCACCTGGCGGTGCAGTGGGCGGAGCCGAGGGACATCAGCGCGGTCGCGGTCACGTTCGACGGGCCGGCCGCCGAGGTCGAGGTTCAGTACTGGCAGGCCAAGTGGCCGTTCAACGACAGGGACCTGGGCCGGGGCGGCGGCCGCGGATGGATCGGTCGCGACGATCACTACCGCGGCAAGTGGATCACCGCGATTTCGGACGTGAGCGCCGAGGGCAGCCGAGTAGTCCACGACTTCGCGCACCTCGACCTTACCGAGATATGGGACCCAGGCGGGCTGGAGCATGCGGAGGACTTCAACGCCGAGTTCCGCACGACCCTGCAGTTGAGGCTGCTCTTTGCCGAGGGCGCGAGCCCGCGCGTCAAGCGCATCGAGGCGTTCGTGAAGGGCGAGTGGCAGGAAGGCGAAGTGGACATATTCGGCGTCGGTGACGCGTGCGTTCGTGCGACCAACGGCCACATCACGGATGTCGCGCGCGGCGACGAAGCGCTCAATGTGAAGTATCTATACATGGCGCCGCCGAAGTTCGATCTTCCGCACAGGCACACCGTGATCACTGTGGACGATGAGGATCATCCGTTCTCGTTCCGCGCGAGCGATGTCATAAACGAGGCGCTCTACGTCGAGGACTTCGGCGTGCTGGTGCGGCCGTCGATCGACAGGCGTGCGCCGGAGCAGATCGTGGACGCGTTGGTTGCGTCAGGCGTAAAACCGATTTACGACAAGGTTGCCGACGAGCCCGAGCAGACGTTTGATCGGGCGATGGCCGAGATACCCCGGCTGCGGCCCGCGTTCCAGCACGCGCCGCGCGGAAGGTATGTGCCTCTGGGGTGCGAGGGGTCCAAGCAGCGGTTTGGGCTGCGCTACAACGGAAACGTGTTCGTCAACAAGGGCGAGAACAAGCCGATGGGCCGTGATCTGGTGAATCTGCTGTGGAGCGGGGCGGAGATGAACTATCGCTTCGCGACCGGCGATTTCCCGGACTTTCGCGAGCGCGAGGGTGCGGTGCGGCAGAGTTGGAGCGAGGATGGCACGCCGGTGATTACGTCGGTTTGGGACGACCGCGATATCGAGTGGACCCAGACCGCGTTCGCCGCCTATCTGCGCGAGGACATGGGCGAGTTCTTTGGCAGGAAGGGCTCCGAGGATATAGTGCTGCTCGTGCAGTTCGAGATGCGCAACGTCTGCAGGGACGCCCGAAAGGCCCATCTGTGGATGCAATCGAGCCCGTTCGAGTGCGTGGAATACGACTCGGGGCTGCTCTCCGCGCACGGTAAGCTGGTCAAGACCGAGCAGTTGCAGTCCGACGAACTCGCCGCGCGCGTGGACCGCAAAGACGTTCCGAACACGTTCAACTGGATCGTCCGCGACTATGACAGGTCGCTCATCCGCTCCCGGATCGATCTCGGCAAGGGCTGTGGGTATGCATCGCCGCTTTCAATGGATCGCGAGGGGCCGGCGGGCATCACCAGCGCGTTTCACTACCAGGTAGACCTCGCCGGCGGCGAGCGCGACGTGGTTACCTTTGCGATTCCATACTGCACTCTGACGGGCGAGGACGGCGCATTCACGCTCGCTTCTGTTGACTATAACGCGAAGCTGGCCGATGTACGCGATTTCTGGACGCCGTTCGTGCAGTCGGGCGCACGGATAGTGATCCCCGACAAGATGGTGCAGCGGTTCTACGACAAGGTCCCGGTGCACGTGGCGATAACCGCGACCAAGGACCCCGGTTCGGGCGAATACGTGGTGCCGGCGGCGACGTTCTCTTACGGTGCGTGCGGCAACGAGGCGTGCATACAGATCCGGCAGCTCGACTATCGAGGGATGCACAAACAGGCCGAGCGTTACCTTGATGGGCTGCTGCTCGTGCAGGGCGCCGATGGGCTGGACGGCAACTTCCAGAGCAAGGAAGGAGCGCTTGCGGGGGCGTCTTTCAACGATGGCAAGTCGGTGGGCGCGCCGTTCGCGTATAACTCCGACCATGGCTTTATACTGCAGTCGCTGGCGGAGCACTACTTCATCACCCGCGACACAGAGTGGCTCAGACGCGTCGCCGGCAACATCGTGTCAGGATGCGATTTCGTGACCCGCGAGCGGCAGGCGACCAAGATCGAGCGCGACGGCGAGCGGGTGCCGGAGTACGGTCTTATGCCGGCCGGCCACCTGGAGGACAACGACGAGTGGCGCTACTGGTTTGCGGTCAATGCCCACGCGTGCAGAGGCATCGAGTGGGCCGCGTGGGCGCTTGCGGAGATCGACCACCCCGACGCGAAGCGGCTCGCTGAAGAGGCCGATGCGTACCGAGCCGACATTCTGGCCGCCGTCGAGCGGGCGAGGGTCGAATCGCCTGTGGTGCGACTGCCGGACAACACGGCGATTCCGCACGTGCCCATCCGCACGGACATTCGCGGGCCGGAGTGGGGCTGGTTCAGGGAGGCTGCGTATGGCCCGCTGCATTTGGTTGACGGCGGAGTGCTCGAACCCGACGATCAGACCGTGACGTGGGTTCTGAAGTACCTCGAGGACGTGGCGTTTCCGTCACGCGATTGGGGTCGGCCGATCGATGTCGAGAAGTACTGGTTCAGTCGGGCGGGGCTTACGATTCAGGCGAACCTGCTCAACAACGGCGTCGCGTATGTGAAGCGCGACCAGCCCGAGTATGCAGTTCGGGCGCTCTTCAACGACTTCGCCGCGAGCATCTACGACGACGTGCTCGTGTTCACGGAGCATCCGGTTGTCCAGCTCGGCCGCGGGGTGGGGCCGTATTACAAGACCCCGGACGAATGTGGGTTCCTCAACCTCCTGCGGTCGTGCATGATCAACGAGGAGGGCGACACGCTCTATCTCGCCAAGGCCGCGCCGGTGTCGTGGTTCAGGGTCGGTGAGAAGGTCGAGGTCTGCGACGCCGCTACGTGGTTCGGGCCGGTCTCGTACACGATTACCGTCACCGACGACGCCATCGAGGCCCGCGTCAAACCCCCGCGCCGCAACCCACCGGCCAAGCTGGCTCTGCGTCTGAGAAGAGCTGATGGCAAGCCGATCAAGTCCGTCACCGGCGGAGAGTGGGATGCGGAGAGGGGGACTGTGTGGCTGGATGCGGGGGCGGAGGAGATCACGGTCACAGCGAGGTGACGCCCTAGCACCGCACGTCGGGATCGTTATGTCGGGGGCGTCTCCGCCCCCGACCAGCCTATAGGTAGCCCGCATGCCTCGTGCAAGTCGCCGCTGAAAAAAGCCTAGTTGACAAACCCGCATTCTTGCGGCAACCGAGCTGACCGAATCGACGGGCCTGAGGGGCGACAATCTGTACTATCACCTGCGCGAGCTGATCTACGCCGCCTACGTCAAGGACCTCGGTGGTAGCTACGACCTGACCGATCTCGGCTGCCAGATTCTGTTCACGATGTCGTGCATCGCGGGCCTGGCGGTGCAGGACAAGGGCGAGGAAGGGCTGCTGGTCGCGCCGGGGCACTAGCAGGCGCCGGGTTAGGTGGAGGGGTTTCCAGACCCCGAATCCACTGGCGTCACGCCCGTAGACCGCCGTCTGGAGACGTCTCCTACGCTCTACGCCGAGTCTACCCGCAGCAGATGGCCGTCTGGAGACGCCTCCTACGCTCTACGCCGAGTCTACCCGCAGCAGATGGCCGTCTGGAGACGCCTCCTACGGTCTGCGCCGAGTCTACCCGCAGCAGATCGCCGTTTGGAGACGCCTCCTACGCTCTGCGCCGAGTCTACCCGCAGCAGATCGCCGTCTGGAGACGCCTCCTACGGTCTGCGCGTATGCAGTCTGCGCGTAGTCCGGGCGAGCTCCGTTGGTGTATTCGGACTCTGCCGAGGGTATAATCCGCTGACCAAACTCAGTGGAGGTCTGCCATGTCTGATCGTGCTCCCGGCTACGAGCCCGAGTCGCGCGACTTTGCGAGGCCGATATCGAGCCTGCTGAAGTGGGGGTTCGCAGCAGCGTTCGTCATACCGTTCGTGCTGATGATCTATCTCGCCGGGCCGAATGCGAAGCGCGTGCCGCCGTATCCGTCGCGCATCGTGTCCGGCGGGAAGGTGCTTGCCGACAGGGCCGCGATAATGCGCGGGCAGCACGCGTATCAAGAGTTCGGCCTGATGGACCAGGGCAGCATCTGGGGCCACGGCAGTCAGCGAGGGATGGACTTCTCCGCCCAGGGACTGAACCTGATGGGCGTGCTGATGCGAGACTATCTCTCGCGCAAACGGTTCGGCACTGCGTTCGATAAGCTCGGACTCGAGGATCGCGCGGTGATCGACGCGCTGGTGATAGACGACATCAAGACCAACACCTACGACGCCGATACGGGCGTTCTCACTCTGTCTCCCGCCAAGGCCGACGCGTTCAGAGCGATTCGGGCCTATTGGGAGAGCATTTTCAGCAGAGGCGACAGCACAAACGGCATCGTGGCCAACGCGGTTCCGACTCCGGAAAAGCGCCGCGACCTGGCTGACTTCTTCTTCTGGACCGCATGGGCCGCCGGCACGAACCGTCCCGGTCGGAACATGACCTATACCAACAACTGGCCGCCCGACCGCAGCGTCGGCAACGTCGCGCCGGATAGCGCGATTGCCTGGAGCTTCGCGGGGATACTGGCGCTGATGGCCGGGTTGGGGCTGGTCGTCTACGTTACGCATCGCTACAGGTTCTTCGTGGCCGAGCGCAGTCTGGTGCATCTCGGCGAAGCGATGGCGAGTGCGCCGATCACGCCAAGTCAACGCAAGGTGGGCAAGTATCTGGGTGTCGTGGTCGCGTTGTTTCTGGCGCAGATACTGGTTGGCGGGCTGCTCGCGCACTATACGGTGCATCCATCCGGCTTCTACAAGCTGGACCTGCCGAAGTACATTCCATTCAGCCTTGCGAAGACCTGGCATCTGCAGCTTGCCATATTCTGGATAGCGACCGCGTGGGTGGCCTCGGCGTTGTATCTTGCGCCGCTGGTCGGCGGCCGCGAGCCGAAGCACCAGGGGCTGCTGGTCGATGGGCTGTTCGTGGCCGTGGTGCTCGTCGTGTTCGGTAGTCTGATAGGCGAGACGCTCTCGATCCACGGGCTGCTGTCCAGCAAGACGTGGTTCTGGTTCGGGCATCAGGGCTGGGAGTATCTGGAACTGGGCAGGCTGTGGCAGGCGCTGCTGTTCGCGGGGCTGATTGGGTGGCTTGTGATCGTGTATCGGGCGCTGGCCGGACGGCTGCGCGAAGAGCCCGACCGCGCCGGCATAGTGCATTTCTACGTGCTCAGCGCTGTGCTGGTCGTGGCGTTCTTTGGGTTCGGGCTGACCTACTCGCCGAATACCCACCTCAGCGTCGCGGACTACTGGCGGTGGTTTGTGGTTCATATCTGGGTGGAGGGCATATTCGAGTTCTTCGCGGTCGCGAGTGCGGCGCTGCTGTTCGTAATGCTCGGGCTGGTTTCGAAGGAATCAGCGCTGCGGGCGGCGTACCTGACGGCGATTCTGTCCTTTGTCGCGGGCATCATCGGTATGAGCCATCACTACTTCTGGTTCGGGCAGTCCAGTATGTTCATCGCTCTCGGGGCGGTGTTCAGTTCGCTGGAGCCGATCCCGCTGATCATGCTCGCCAGCAGGGGATGGATGGAGTACAGATCGATCAAGGATGCGGGGATCGATTTTCCGTACCGATGGCCGCTGCTGTTTCTGATCGCGTCAGCTTTCTGGAACTTCCTCGGCGGTGGGGTGTTCGGGTTCGTCATCAACCTGCCGATCATCAACTACTACGAGCACATGACCTACCTCACCTCGAACCACGGCCACACGGCGCTGTTCGGTACCTACGGTATGCTAGCGATCGCGCTGGCGCTGTTCGTGTGGCGCGGGCTTGTGCGGCCGGAGCACTGGAGAGAAGGTTTGCTGAAGGTCGCGTTCTGGGGCCTGAACGGCGGCTTGGCCGCGATGTTCGCCGTTACGCTGCTTCCGATCGGCATCATACAGTTCACGACCGCCTACAAGCACGGTCTCTGGCTCGCGAAAAGCGCGCACTTCTACAATGAACCCGCCGTCCAGTTCCTCGGCAATATCCGCATCATTCCCGACTCCGTGCTGATCCTGCTCGGCGCGGTCCCGCTCGCCGTCTTCACCGGGATCGCCTTCTTCCACATGAAGCAGTGTTCCGAGGGCGTGTGCAAGACCGTGTTTGATGAGTGACCGAAGGAAAAAGCCTGCCTGCCCGCTAACCCGGATTATGCGTCTTCCGCATAGTCCGAGGCCTCAAGAGTATTATTCATGGTCCTCGTGAATAGTGCGGGCTAAGACCGTTAGGGTGTAATGTGGGAATAACGCTGGCATGGAGGCGGATATGAATAGGTTGCTCAGGCGAAGTATTGCCATCTCGATTCTGTTTGCACTGCTGATCACGGTCGGATACGCGGCACAGACGAACGTCGCGGCGAAATCCTCCGCGGCGGCTGCGCTCAGCCCGCCGAGCGTGACGGGCGTTCGTGAAGTGAAGCTGCCCAACGGTCTCGAGGTGCTGCTCAAGGAATCGCATGCCGCGCCTGTGTTCACGGCGCAGATATGGTTCCGTGTCGGCTCGCGCGACGAGCACACCGGCATCACCGGCATCTCACACATCCTCGAGCACATGCAGTTCAACGCGTCCAAGAACTACAAGAAGGGCGAGATCTCGAAGATGGTCCACGAGCGCGGTGGGATAGACAACGCCGCTACCTGGACGGATTTCACCTACTACTGGGAGCTTCTTTCCAGCGAGAACCTCGAGTTCGCGATCAAGACGATGGCCGAGAAGGTCGGCAACGCCCTGCTGCTCAACGATCAGTTCCAGAAGGAGCGGGTCGTGGTGCTTTCCGAGCTCGAGGGCGATGAGAATGACCCCGATACGCTGCTGTACCAGGGCTTGTACGCGACCGCGTTCATGGCCAGTTCCTATCAATGGCCGACGATCGGTTGGCGATCTGACGTGCAGAACATCGACGACGCCCAGCTCAAGAGCTACTATCGCGCCTACTACCACCCCAACAATGCGACCATGGTGCTCGTGGGCGATTTCGACTCGGAGAAGGCGCTGGCGCTGGTCAAGAAATACCTCGGCTCGATTCCCGCCGCCACATTGCCGCGTGCGCCTTATACGACAGAGCCCGTTCAGCATGGCGAGCGCAGGATCGTGATTCGCCGCGAGGGCTCCGCCGAGCGCGTGATGATGGGCTATCACGTGCCAAGCCTCACCGATCCCGATACCTATCCGCTGATGGTGCTGGATCAGATCCTCAGCGGAGGCCGTTCGAGCCGGCTTTACCAGGCGATGGTAGAGACCGGAATGGCGACCTCGGCGTGGTCCAGCGCTGGGAGCCGCATGCAGCCGTCGCTCTTCATGCTCGGCGCGACTGCGCGCCAGGGCGTGCACGCCGACCAACTCGAAAAGACTCTGCTCGAGCAGGTCGAGAAGGCCAAGGCGGGACTGCCGTCTGATGAGGAGATGCGTTCGGCAAAGAACCAGCTCGAGGCCTACTTCGTGTATCAGAACGACAGCGTTTCCGACCAGGGTGAGCAACTCGGGTACTACAACACTCTTGCCACATGGCACTATCTGGAGCAGTTGATAGGCAAGTTGAAGGTCGTCACGCCCGAGCAGGTGCAAGCCGCTGCGAAGAAGTACCTGACGCAGGATAACCTTACGGTCGGCACGTTCATTCCAACCGGTCCGCAGACCGGTGGCGCGATGCCCGCGGGCGCGGGGATGGGACCACGACGCGCGACACCGGGAGCGGCCAACTATCGCGCTGCCGCTGGCCCGGCGGTCAAAACCGCGGCTGCGAAGCCGCAAAGTCGGCCCGCGCCGACTGTACGAGTGGTAAAGCCCTATCGCGTGGTGCTCGACAACGGCATGGTGGTGATCGTGCAGGAGAATCACTCGAATCCGACGGTCGCGGTCGCGGGCAACGTCAAGGCCGGTCGGTGCTTCGACCCCGAGGGCAAGACCGGCGTCGCAGCGCTGACCTCCGAGATGCTCGGGCGGGGAACGAAGAGCCGCACCGCTCTCCAGCTTGCCCGCGAGCCTGAGTCCGTGGGAGCGCAGGTTGACACGTCGTCGGATGTCGAGTACGCAAGCTTCACCGGCAAATCGCTGACCAGGGACTTTCCGCTCGTGCTCGATCTGCTTGCCGATGAGCTTCGCAACGCCAGTTTCCCCGCGGATCAGTTCGAGAAGGCGCGTGGGGAGATGATCTCGGGGCTGGCTGAGAGCAAGGAATCGCCGCAGTCGCAGGCCGCGCGGACGTTCTACAACACGATCTTTCCGGCAGGGCATCCCTATCACAGATTGACGGTCGAGCAGGCCACCAAGTCGCTTGAGGGAATCACGCGCGATGATCTGGTCGCGTTCTACGCGAAGTATTACCGGCCCGACACAGCGATCATCGTGATTGCGGGGGACGTGGACTCGAAGCAGGCCGTCGAGCTCGTCAGGAAGTACTTCGGGGATTGGAAAGCCGAGGGCCCGAAGCCGGTCGTGGACATCCCGACCGTCGAGCCGCCCAAGCAGGGCAGCAAGGTGGTAATTCCGATGATGGACAAGACCGAGGTGGATGTCTACTTCGGCTACCCGATGGGGATGAAGCGGTCCAACCCGGACTATTACGCGATGCGAATCGCGAACCAGATACTGGGCGGGTCCGGGGCGCTGGTGAGCATCCTCGGCGAGGACATCCGCGAGAAGAGCGGGCTGGTTTATGATGTCGGCTCGACATTCGACGCGGGCCTCGGCGCGGGACCGTGGTATGCGACGCTCGGATCAAGCCCGGCAAACGCGGACAAGGCCATCAACATGCTTCGTCAGGACGTGACACGGTTCAGGCAGACCGGCGCGACAAAGGAGCAGTTCCAACGCGCGAGGGAGTTCGTGATCGGCGTGTTCCCGATTGCCCTGGAGACCAACTCAGGCGTCGCGCGAGTGCTTCTCAGCGCGGAGTTCTACGGGCTCGGCATGGACTACATCCGCGACTACGCCAAGATCTACCGCGCCGTCACGCTGGAGCAGGTCAACGCCTCCGCCAGGAAGTATCTGCGGCCGGAGTCCGCGACGCTGGTGATCGCGGGGCCGTACGAGAAGAAGTGACCTTGTAGGAGGGCTCTCCAGAGCCCGAATTCGGCATTCTGAGAGACGCTCCTCACGTCGGCGTCTGGAGACGCCTCCTACAATCGCTCGATCGCGGAGCACCTCGTGCCGCGCCCCGCTCGCCCGTTCTTGGTCACGTAGTCGAACGTGGGTATTGCCTTCTCGCCCGCCGCGCCGTACGGCTCCGGCGGGTCGTGTTCGAAGCTGATGGCAAACGACGTCACAGCCTCGCCGGTTGCCGACTGGACGATCGGCCGAAGCTGCTCTCTCGTCAGCCCGAAAACCGGTGTTGGTTCGTATATGGTCAACGTCTCTCTCCTTCGCCCGTGCGCAGATGTATGGTTCTCCGTCGAGGCAAGCCGATCCTGCGCCGAACACCAACCCAGCTGGCAAATAGTGCGACCAAATGCAAATCTATTTGCGTTTGGTACACGTTCGCCGCGCATGTTTGCATCTGCCCTCGGCATGACCATACCAAGAGTATAGAGCGAGTTACACTGCTCTTGGGAGGTAGTAGGATGCGCGGACGAGCGTCTATATATCTGTTTGCCTGGGCGTTGCTGATTGTGTTTTCGCTGGTGATATGGCCGGCGTTTGTGCCGTCCGGGGCGCAGACGCCCGCGGGCACGGGCGCGGGGCCGACGGGGGTGCTTCTCAACGAGGAGAGTCGCATAATCGGGATCGTGAAACGCATAGCCCCGGCGGTCGTTCAGGTCACGAGCTATAAGAGCGGCAGCAAGGAAGGGCTTGCATCGGGGTTTATAGTATCGCCAAATGGCGAGATTCTGACCAACAATCACGTGGTCTCCGATTCCAACAAGCTGCTTGTCACGCTTGCCGACGGGCGTGAACTGGAGGCGAAGAGCCTTGGCGGGGACCCGCTCATCGATGTCGCGATCATCAAGGTCAACGCGACCGGCCTGCCCACGGCGCCACTCGGCGATTCGGACAGCCTCCAGGTCGGCCAGGCCGCAATTGCTATAGGCAATCCTTACGGCTTCGAGCGCACAGTGACGGTTGGCGTGGTCAGTGCGCTGGGCCGCAGCATTCCCGGCGGCGGCGCGTCGCTGAGCAACCTGATCCAGACCGACGCCAAGATCTACCCCGGCAACAGCGGAGGGCCTCTGCTCAACAGCAGTGGGCAGGTGATCGGCGTCAATACGGCAGTCGTCGGCGGCGAGGTCGGTGTGCTCGGGTTTGCAATTCCAATCAACACTGCCAGGCGGGCTATGAACGATGTCCGCACGGTCGGCCACGTGCGGGCGCCGTGGATGGGGATTTCGTACGGCGATATAACCGATGAGATCGCGCAGGTATTCAAGCTGCCGGTCAAAGAGGGTGTATTGGTGGCCGGGGTGGAAAATGGCGGCCCTGCGGCTATTGCGGGAATCCAAAAAGGCGATATAATCGTTGAGGTAGATGGCAAGAAGATCACCGACGGAGGCGATTTGCAGCGAGTCCTGCAAAGCAAGAACGTCGGCGACAAGGTAGCGGTGACGATCTATCGAGACGGCAAACGCCGGAGCATCGACGTCACCCTCCAGGAAATGCCCATGCGCCTGCGGGGAGCGGGATAGAGGCATCGCTACTGGCTGCTGAGTATTGAGCTAAAGAGGGATTCTGTTGAACAAGGATGTGACGGGGCGAGGCACGTCGGTGGTGCTTTTGTATCACCGGATTGGCCCGATGAAGCTGAGCTCGCATGTGGCGGGGCAATATGTGAGCCCGCGCGTGTTTGGGTGGGGGATCGACGGTCTGAGCGCGCGCGGGTGGCGCTGCGATTCGCTGGAACGCTGCGTCGATCTTGGCCGCGGCGAAGCCAATGCGGGGGATACGTTTGCCATCACGTTCGATGATGGCTACCTCAGCGTCTACGACCACGCTTGCCCAATGCTCTCCGAGCGGAACATGACGGCCACGGTCTACGTGGTTGTCGATTCGCTGGGCGGTGTCAACGAATGGGACAAGCGCGCCGGCGACTGCGAGGAAAAGATGATGTCCGCGGCCCAGGCGCGAGAGCTCGCTGAAGCCGGCTTCGAGATCGGCTCGCATACTTTGACTCACCCGCGCCTCTCCGCCCTCGATGACGACCAGCTCCGCGCGGAGGTGGCCGATTCCAAACGCAAGCTGGAGGATGTGATCGGGCGCGAGGTTACGTCGTTTTCGTATCCCTACGGCGACTTCGACACCCGCGCGCTCGCCGCGGTCGCAGCCGCCGGCTATACGAACGCCGTCGCCACAAGGCTGGGGTGCGTGGTCCCCGGCACGGGCCTTTTCGAGATCCCCCGCGTGAACGTGCGCTGGAACGGGTTCGGCTGGCAGCTCAACCGCAAGATCACCCGCGCAATGCGCGCGTCAGGGCTGTCGCGTTTCAGCGCCGTCGGACTCTCAACCCCGCCAGCCCTGAGTAGGGACGTATCGGACGGCGGTCGTCGCGGCACATGCTTCGATACGGCCGAAAGCGGACTACTCAGCACTAGCGGGTACGGGCTGTACTGGTGACCGCGCGCGTTCTGGAAGCGATAACGCCGTCACGCATCGGCGGCGCGGAGGTCTTCGTCACCGAGCTCTACAGGAGCTTCGCCGAGCTTGGCGCTGAAGTGGAGGTGTTCTGCCCGGCGGGGCGGCCGTTTGTGGACTACGCCCGCGCGCGAGGCATCGAACCGGTCACTTGGAAGACCTACGGCAAGTTCGATCCCCTGACTATCATCCGTCTCGCGCAGCTCATGAAGCGGCGGCGGATCGACGTGATCCACACCCATCTCTCCACAGCCAGCCTGCTGGGCGCATTTGCCGCGAAGCTGGCGCGGAAGCGATCGGTCGCTCACGTGCACGGCCTCAACACCGCGACGTGTTTCAGATACTCCGACGCGGTGATTGCCGTGTCGGAGAAGGTCAAGTCGCATTTGGTCGGGCAGGGGCTCGATGAGAAGAAGATACACGTCGTGCACAACGGCGTCGATCTTCTGCGGTTCCAGCCTATGGACGCGCGGGAGGCGAAGATCAAGCTCGGCTACGATCCTGATGAGCCGCTGCTGGGAGTCTTCGGTCGGCTGGCGAGCGAGAAGGGTCAACGAGTGGCGGTGGAGGCGATGTTTTTGGTCGTGAAGGACCACTCCCCAACCCTCCCCGCAGCGGCGAGGGCGTTTGCCGATGCCCGCCTCGCGCTCGTCGGCGAGGGGGACGATCGTCCTGACCTCGAAGCTTCCGCCGAGGCGCTGGGCATCCGTGGCAACGTCGTATTCACCGGCTTCATGCAGGACGTTCGCGAGATGATGAGCGCATGCGACATCGTGCTCGTGCCCTCGTCCCGCGGGGAGGGGTTTGGGCTGGTGGCGGTCGAGGCGATGGCGCTGAGGCGGGCCGTCATCGCGAGCGAGCAGGGCGGACTGCCGGAGATAGTCGTGCCTGGCGAGACCGGGCTGCTGGTGCCGCCAAACGACCCGCAGGCGCTTGCCGACGCAACCTGCGAGTTACTCGCCGACCCGGACCGTGCCGCCGAGATGGGCGAGAAGGGCCGCGCGCGAGTCGAGCAGCACTTCGCGCTCGGAGAGCAGATGCGCAAGGTGCTGGATGTGCTGACGGAGGGGGCGGCGTGAGCGACTCGAAGCCCGTCCGTCTCTCGGTCAAAGCGCTTGTCACCGACAGCGACGGCCGCCGGCTTGTTCTCAAGCGCTCGATGGCTTCGAAGAACAACCCTGGCAAGTGGGATCTTCCCGGCGGCAAGTGCGACCCTTCCGAAGCCATCGACGAAGGGCTGCGCCGCGAGGTGCTCGAAGAGAGCGGCCTGGAGATCGAGGTCGGCCGCGTGATCGGCGCCGCGGAGTCCGAGTCACCGTCGAACCGTGTCGCCTATCTCGTCTTTGAGGCGCTCGCGAGGCCGGGCGAAGTCCGGCTCAGCGGTGAACACGACGAGTTCGCGTGGTTGTACCCCCGCGAACTCACCCAACTGGATCTGGTCCGGCAGTTCAGGCCCCTGGTGATTTTCGAGGACAGGTAGACCCCACTACTCCGCTGTCGGCATGTGCAGACACATCGGCTGCAGCGCAATCCTGCCGAAGGTAATCGGTCAGAGCCGGATGTTTGAGCTCGGCAGCCAAGTCCTTCCAAGCCTGTGGACATGTATCGTTCTTGAGATACGGCAGGAAGCCGAGGTCGAGGTAGAGATTCACCGCCGCCTTGCGAAACGTCTGGGTGCCCAGCATGGCCTTGTCGTGCGACTCCGCGAGGCGGTGCAGCACCGCACTCATCATGGGCTTGGCGAGGCCCTTGCCCTGATGCTCGGGTATGATCGCGACCCAGTGGACGCGGCCGTAGTCCTCGCCCTCAACGAACCACGGGTCGTACCATGCCATCGCGGTCCCGACCGCGCGGCCGGACTCGTTGTGCACGACAAAGAAACAGCGGCTCTCCATGTCCTCGACAGGCTGCTCGAACTCCTCAGCGAACCGGTCCTGGGCTTCAGCCAGGCTGTTGAAGTTGCCCGCCGCAAAGCCGATCTCCGTCCACAGCGGCCCCTCGCCGCGCCTGAACGTGCGGATGGAGTAGCCATCTGGCATAGAGCAACTCGGCAGGTCGTCGAGCGTGTCGCGGACCATTACGATGTGGATTACTTCAGACATGCTGCTATTATAGCAGATGGCCGGAGCTTGGGTTGAGTTCGCGTTAAATCCTGAAAGACGTTTGCTCAGTCTGCAGGAATTGCTCCGGCGCCGACGAATAAGTAGCGGACAGGCAACTGATGCGCTCGATGGGCCGGAGGCAACGCCGCACTCGGCTCACGCGGAGCGAACGATGCCGAAAGGAGTACGCAAATGCCGGATGTCGTATCGATGCTTGCTGGCACCTGGTTTGGGATACTGGTTATCCTCGCGATTCTCATTCTTCCTTCCATACGGATCATAGGGCCGACGGAGGTCGGGTTGGTCATGAAGCGCTTCGGATTTAAGAAGCTGACTGACGATAACCCGATCGCGTTTCACGGCGAGGCGGGGTTCCAGGCCGATTTGCTGATGCCGGGACTGCGATTCAAGTTCTGGATTCTCTATAAGGTAGCCAAATTCCCGTGGGTGCAGATTCCCGCGGGGGAGATAGGCGTAGTCATCGCACAGGTGGGCTCGCCGCTGCCGATCGGCGCGAAGTCGGCCCTGTTCAAACCCCAGTTCGGCAATTTCACGGACCTGCGCGGGTTCATTGATGGCGGCGGCCAGAAGGGCGTGCAGAGGCCCGTGCTTCCTCCGGGAACGCTGGTGCCGATCCATCCGGTGGCGTTCCTTGTCATTACCAAGCGTGACGTGTACGGCCTGCCGATCTCGCCGGAACTTCAGGCGATGGCACCGGGCTCCGCAAGGCTCACGCCGGATATCTTCGGCTTGAGGCCGGAGCAGCTCGAACTCGTGCGAATCCAGCCGCGTCCGAGCGGGCCGGAGGGCAAGACCGTTGATATGGTCGGCATCGTGACCACCTACGAAGGCGATCCACTGCCATCCGGCGACATCGCCAGCCGATTGGGCGGATTCGCCGACATCGACAAGATGAGCAGATCTGAGATCACCGATGCCGAGATCATCGAAACCTTGCTCGGCAGCAAGAGCAACCTGCACAACAACTATCAGGACTATCAGGCGTTCCTGGATAACGGCGGCAAGATCGGTCTTCAGCACGATCCACTGCTCTACGGCGCGTATGCGCTCAACCCGTTCCTGGTCAGCGTGGAGCTTGTGCCGATGTTGGTGGTCGAGCAGGGCCAGGTGGCGGTTATCAAGGCATACGTCGGCCTAGTGACGCAGGACACATCCGGGCCGGATTTCAAGTTCGGCAGCCTGGTTCGGCCGGGACATCGAGGGATATGGCAGGAGCCGCTGCGCACGGGCAAGTATCCGATCAACCCGCGCGTCTATCAGGCGGAGGTCGTGCCCACCGCGATCCTGACCCTCAACTGGGCCAATGTGACTTCGCAGGCACACAATCTGGATCAGCGTCTGGAGCAGATCGAGGCGAAGAGCCGAGAAGGCTTCGTCTTCAAGATCGACTTGCAAGTGCAGATCCATGTGCCGGACACGAAGGCGCCAAGGGTCATTTCCAGCGTGGGCACGATGGCGAACCTGGTCAACGAAGTGCTGCAGGCCGCCGTCGGAAACCACTTCCGCGATAAGCTGCAGAGCATGCCCGCAGTCACGTTCATCGAGACCAGACAGGCCGTGCAGCAGGAAGCGTTCGCGCACATAAGCCAGCAGTTGGGCGAGTATCAGGTCGAGACGAAGGGCGTCTACATCCAGGACGTCGTGCTGCCGGCCAGCCTCGTGGAAGTGCTGACCCAGCGCGAAATCGCGAACCAGGAGATACAGACGTTCGAGAAGCAGCGGGCCGCTCAGGAGCAGAGAATCTCCATGGAGCAGGCCAAGGGAACTGCCGATATGCAGGGACAGCTCGCGCAGTCCAAAGTCAACGTCGATATCGAGACCAACAACGCGAACGCCCGAATCGCTCGGGCGGATGGAGAGGCCACCTACATCCGCGAGACCGGTAAGGCCAAGGGCGCGGAGGTCGAGGCGGTCGGTCTGGCTCGAGCGAAGGCGTTCCAGGCGCAGGTTCAGGCGCTGGGCCAGAACCCGACGGCGCTGGTCAACGCAGTCACGGTGCTCGCGGAGAAGAACGCGAAGTTCATCCCCGAGATCCTGGTGATGGGCGGAAACGGCGGCACGGGGTCCATCGACGGGGTCGCGGCAACGCTGATGAAGTTCCTCGGCGGTTTGGGCGGCGGCGCTGCCATGCCGGTTCCCGAGGCCCAGCCCGAGACTCCGGCGGACACGTCGAGTATGGGCTCGGCGATTGCCGACATGATGGCGGAGCAGAAGCAGGTGATCGCCGACGCGGTGGAGAAGCCGGAAGAGCCGAATGAGCCGGGCGCAGAGGCCTAGCTCGGAACAACAGAGCAGTATGGATCGGGGGAGCGCAGTCCAGCGCTCCCCCGTTTTGCTGCGCCCTGCGGTTGAAACCGAGGCAACGACGACACGAAGTCGGCCTTCCCGACTGGGCTTGTTGACGGGGCTGGCTTAGGGGCGTACACTGGAGAGACTGCCAGATTTGATGTTGATAGGGCGGAGGAGCGCGCAGCAGCAATGCAGACGATTACACAGGTACTGCCGGGAGTATGGAGGCTCAGACTCGGCAATCCGGAGAAGTTCACGGCGACTTCGGTTTTCCCGTATCAGCCGGCTGAGGCAGCCATTCGAGAGCTGCCAAAGGTCGCTGATTGTCCTTTGCCCGTCGAGTTGATATCGGGCGAGCAGGCCGCGCGGGGGTTTCGGGTTGGACTGCCCTTAGACGATTACGAGCAGGTATACGGCCTTGGGCTGCAGTTGTACTCCGTCAACCAGCGTGGCAAGAAGAAGACCCTGCGCGTGAACAGCGACCCCGCGGCCGACACGGGCGACTCGCACGCGCCGGTGCCGTTCTATGTCACCACGAACGGGTACGGTGTGCTGGTCGATACGCTGCGGTATATCACGATCTACTGCGGGTCGGCGAAGCGAAAGACGGGAACGCAAGACGCATCGGGCGGGCGCGCGGCCACGGCTGCCGGCGGCGCGGAGGAGTTGTATGAGGGTCAGGCGCGCGGCGGCGACGCCGAGGTGGTTGTCGAGATACCGGGCGCGCAGGGAGTTGACCTGTATGTATTCGCAGGGCCCGGAATGCGCGAAGCGGTGCAGCGATACAATCTGTTCTCGGGTGGGGGATGCATGCCGCCGCTGTGGGGGCTGGGCGTGTGGTATCGGTGCAAGTCGGATTTCAGCGAGACCGATGCCCTCGCGATGGCGGAGAAACTGCGGGGCGAGCGGATTCCGTGCGATGTGCTGGGATTGGAGCCCGGATGGCAGAGCCACGCATACTCCTGCTCGTTTGTATGGAGCGACAAGTTCCCGCAGCCGAAGCAGATGATCGATTCGCTGTCGGGAATGGGGCACCATTTGAACCTGTGGACCCATGCGTTCACCCATCCGTCCTCGCCGATACACAAGCAGTTGCAGGCGAGATCGGGTGACCATCTCGTCTGGGGCGGCCTCGTGCCGGACTTCGCAGATCCCGAAGCGAGGCGGCTATTCGCCGAGTTTCATTGCAAAGAGCACGTGGAGTTGGGCGCGTCGGGCTACAAGATGGACGAGTGCGACAACTCCGACTTCATCCGCAACCCATGGTCGTTCCCGGAGATCAGCAGCTTTCCATCGGGGCTAGACGGCGAGCAGATGCACGCGGCGTTCGGGCGGCTCTATCAGCAGACGATTCAAAGCGTGTTCAATAACGCTGGCAGGCGCACTTACGGACAGGTTCGCTCCTCGTGGTCGCTGGCCGCGCCGCTGCCCTATGCGCTATACAGCGACCTATACGACCACAAGAGCTTCATACGCGGGGTGGTGACGTCGGGGTTCTCAGGGCTGCTGTGGTGCCCGGAAGTGAGGCACGCGGCCTCTGCCGAGGACCTGATACGGCGGATACAGTCGGTGGTCTTCTCACCGCTTACGCAGGTGAACGCGTGGTATATCAAGAACCCGCCGTGGGAGCAGTGGGTCAGGGATGAGAACAATGCCGATCGGCTCCACGAGGACCGTGAGCGCGTGACCGGGATCATCAGGCGGATGTTCGAGCTGAGGATGCAGTTCATTCCTTACCTGCACTCCGCCTTCGCGGAGTACCGCCGAACCGGACTGCCACCGTTCCGGGCGCTGGTGATGGATGACCCGGCGGACGCGAGCTTGTGGAACATCGACGACGCCTACATGATGGGCGATCGAGTGCTGGTCGCGCCGGTAGTTGCCGGCGTAACTCAGCGTGACCTGTACTTGCCGAACGGCGCATGGCGCGATTTCGAGACCGGGGAGCGCTTCGAAGGCGGGCAGAGCCATCATTTCGAAGTGCCGTTGGAGAAGGTGCTCGTATTCGTCAAGGACGACTCGATCCTGCCGCTCGCCGAACCCGCCCAGAGCACCGCCGATCCGGCGCTGCGAAGGCTCACGGTGAACGTATATGGGTCGGGGGCGCAGGGCATCGAGTTCGTTGAGGAGGATGAGCGGGGCGAGATGAACACTGTGATCCTCGCGTGGGACGCGCAGTCGCAGTCCGTCAGCCTGACACGATCGGGAGAGGCGAATGCGGCGCCGTACGAGGTAGCTCGTGCGAGGCGCGTAGCGCGCGAGGGCTGATCGCGTCTCTTCCTGCACGAGTATGCTTCAGACAACCCTGAAGCATACTCGTGCAGATCCCCACCCCGCGGAGATCGGGACTCCGGCTGCGCTAGAATGTCGGCTGAGGCAGTTCCGGGATCACCGCGCCGTCTATGAGTTGAGTGTCGCGGATCAGCGTCAACTGCCCGGAGTTGCGCAGTTTGACGACGGTTGTCGGGTTGTTGATGACCGAGCTGGGCGGAATGAGCCTGTTCAGCAGCGTGACTTGCTCGACAGGGCTGTAGGCCGTGTTGACGTTTCGGCACGGGTAGAACGGATCGCTCGGGCACGCCTCCAGGATCGGCAACTGATTCACCGGCTGGGGCCCCTGCAGCCAATAGAACTGCTGGACCGCGGCAAGCGGTATGAGGGCCAGGCCGGGAGCGTCATTCGCGCCAAGCTTGAGCGCGAGCTTGTCGGCATCGGGCAGCGCTGGCGGGTCGTAGACGTCCGGCACGATGATACGTCTCACGCTGGGCCGCTTTGTGATCGGGTCGGTGCAGTAGACGTACCAGAACGGGAGCCAGATCGTCTTGAGCGCGGCGTAGTCGGGCTCGACCTTGCCCTGCGGTATTCGATATCTGCCTGGGCTGCTCTGCCACGGACCGCCCAGCGTGCCGGTCGCGACTATCGGGCACTTGACGACGATGGTGGCGTCGTTGGGATCGACAGGCGTGTAGTCCGCCTCACTCAACGGCGGGATGCCCTGTGGGTTGGCCACATCCGCGGGCAGAGCGTTGGTTACAGGCCGCGCGAAGCCGGGCTTGAACGTGATATAGACGACCTTCCACAGCCCGGAGTACGTCGGATCGCCGGGCAGGGCCGAGAAGACAGGGCCCTGGCTCACATTGGTGACCACGTATACGGTCGCCACGTCCGGGAGTGCCTGCTTCAAGCGAGGCGCGTAGGTTATGCTCCACCAGTAGATCGTGCTCGAGAAGTACTTTGTGCAGGCGGTGCGGACGTCGCTCGAGTCGGTGCAGATGTACCAGACGAGGTCATCGTTTGCCCAGCCCTGGTTCATGCCGAAGATCTCGTATTGGTCATAGGAAGACTTGTTGGTGTTGGGGAACGGCAGTACGGTCAGACCCGAGAGCTGCCCCAAGCAGGCGGCAGTCATCGACAGTAGCAGCAAAACGCTTAGTGCCAGTGCCAGAATTACGTTTGTCCTTGACATGATGTACCCTCCTCGGTGTGTGGGCTTGCCGGGAGGCCGGACGCCTCCCGGCAAGCGTGGCTAGCAGCCTGCGGATAAAGTCGCTTTCGGTTGTAGGAGCCGTCTCCAGACGGCGATTTCCGAGCGCGAGGCGAGCGGATTCGGGGTCTGGAGACCCCTCCTACACCACTTTGTCCGGCGGCTGCTAGCGACGGTTCAGTATGTTCCTGAGATAGAACAACTCGGCGTCGGTTGTCGTAACCCATCCGTCCTGGTTGAGGTCGGCTTTCCTGGCGTTGGCGGCGCCCCCGACCACAGCGGCGAGCTGACTCACCGTGATCTTGGATTTCGGAGCCGGCAACTGTCCGGCAGTCATTCCGCAAGGCGGGTCGCCTTTCGTCTGAAAGTGAGAATAGAGGATCAGGAAGTCCTCGTTGCCAACCGTGCCGTCCCCACTGATGTCCGCATCGAGCAGCCCGGGCGCATACGGATGGCAGATGGTCTGGTACTGGGCGGCGAATATGCCGAAGTCCCATACATCATCGACGTCATCGTTCAGCAGGTCGCCGCCAAGAAGCTTGTCCGCGCCGGTGAACGGGACCGTGTAGTTGCCCGACACCAACTTGATGGTCTTGGTGCTGACGAGGCCGTGGAGTTCGTCTTTGGCGTCCATGCAGCTGAACGCCGTATTGGCCGGCAGGCCGAATAGCGTGACTGTCGCCGAGCCTGAAGTGAAGTTGATGTACTTGTAAATGGTGGTCGGACTGAACGGCCCCGTGCCCATCAGGTGGAACGTGATCTCTCTGCGGATCGGGCCTGTGGCGGCGCCTTCGAGTTGCAGCGACACGTTCGCCTTCGGCACGGATGCGGTCAGGAACGGCGTGTAATCGACGAACGCGGAGACACCATCGCCCGAGCCAGGTCCCACGGGTCCGGGGCCGTCGCTGGCCCCCCACCAGTTGTTCTTGGCGTCGAACGCGTTGGCCGCGTCGCTGTTGTTGACGCCTAGTGTGGCGTTGCCGTGTATATTGTTGTAGTGCGCGCTGTTCGTGCCGACAGGCGTGTCGATGCCGATGGCGTTGTCGTGTATGTCGTTGCCGAAGATCGAGTTACCTGTGGTGGCGTTGTCGGGTGAAGTGGTGAACGCGACCCCGGCGGTGGCGGCCTGCGATATCTCGTTTCTCTCGATGTCGTTGTTGGAGCCTCCTCGAATCGCGACCCCATACAGCCCGCTCGCCGGGGTCAGGTTGATCATGTTGCCGGTTATGAGGTTATCGTCCGGCGGTCCAGCATAGATATAGGAGTTGCCCGCCTGCGGATCACGCAGCCTGACGCCCAACGCAGGGGTGTCGATCGAGTTGTCGCGGACTTCGTTGTTGCTGCTGGCGAAGAGATTGACGCCGTAGGAGTAGTAACCCCCGTTTGCCGGCAGCGCCCAGAACGGCGAGGTCTTCGCGTGAATGGTATTGCCGAGTATCTGGGTGTCTGCCGACGCGGTCAGTGAGACCCCGAAGACTACGTTATCGATCGAATTGCAGCGGAAGAGATTTCCGGTGTTGATCCGGTTGTGGCCGCCCTCGGCTACGGAGCCGCCCGACGAGAATATGCCATCGAGGGCTTGGTAGTTGGAATCCCGGTAGCCGTCGATAGTGCAGTATTGGATCACGTTGTTGTCCGAACCATCCCAAAGAAATATCTCATAGGCGCCGTTGTTGGAAGTCCGGACGTTGGTGATAAGGTTGTTGTCGCTGTCGTATAGCAGGATGCCGTATTGGCTGTTGTCGACGTCGCCGCTCGGATAGCCCAGCGCCCCATTTCTGACGGTGAGGCTGCAGATCGTGCACCCGTCGGCGTGGCTCAGGTATATGCCGGGTGACCGAGCGGGGGGAGTCTGGGTTGCGTCTATGATCACGGTGTCTCGATTGACACCTCTGATCGTGACGGAGTCGGTGGAGATCACGACGTGTTCGCTGTATACTCCCGCCGCTACGACTATCGTGTCTCCCGGCGCGGACGCATTCACCGCGGATTGTATGGTTGGGTACTGGCTTGGGACGTACTTCGTCCCCGCGCTCGCCGCTGCTGCCGTGACCAACAGCCCAACAACGGCCAGTAGGACTCGCTTCATCATCATCTGCCCATCCTTTCGTTGTTCTGGGTTTTCAGCGAAGATTTCGACTGAACAAACTCGCCAGCGCATCACCTCCAGTCGTGGACGGTCACATTATGGACTGGTCCTGTGAAGTGCTAAACGCAGCAGGCTTATAGCTGCCCGATTCGACGTTCGACGCGATCTGAGCTATACTGTGCACATGAAGTCGATCTCCGGCAAACAACCGAACGTGCTTTTTGTTTTTGCCGATCAGCTTCGCGGCTCGTCGCTGGGACACGCAGGGCAGGAACCGGTGATCACGCCGAGTATCGACAAGTTCGCGACGCAGGGCGTGCGGTTCTCGCGAGCGGTCGCAAACTTTCCTCTGTGCTGCCCGATGAGGGCGTCGCTCATTACGGGTCAGCATCCGCTGAAGCACGGTATGCTCGCCAACGACCTGCTGCTGCGCGAAGACGTGCCTTCGATAGCCAAGTCGCTTTCGGCGGCAGGATATCGGACCGGCTACGTGGGGAAATGGCACCTTGACGGCCCCGATCGCGCCGCATTCACCCCTCCGGGGCCGCGGCGGCAGGGCTTCGACTTCTGGGCGGCCAACAACTGCAACCACAACTACAGGGTCTTCTACCACTACGAGGACTCGCCCGAGCCGATCTGGGGCGAGGGCTACGAGCCGGACGATCAGACAGATATCGCGCTTGATTATCTCTCCACCGCGAGCGCCGACCCGCGGCCGTTCTGCCTGTTCGTGTCGTGGGAGCCGCCGCACTGCCCGTACGAGCAGGCGCCGGAGCGCTTCAAGGCGATGTACGACCCCGATGCAATTCCGCCGCGTCCCAACTGCGTGAACCCGGATATGCGCAAGATTACCGACTACTACGCACATGTGTCTGCGCTGGACTACAACTTCGGCAGGCTTCTGGACGGCCTCAATAGGTATGGGCTGACCGACGACACGCTGGTCGTGTTCACCAGCGACCACGGCGACATGCTCTACTCGCAGAACCGCGGATGGAAATGCAAGCCGTGGGCGGAGTCCGTCATCGTGCCGTTCATCGCGCGATGGCCGGGAGTCATACCAGAGGGCGTGGTCGAGGATGCTCCGTTCGGGCTGGTCAACGCGATGCCGACGCTGCTGGCCATGTGCGGCGCTGATATCCCGAGTGAAGTCGAGGGAGAACCGCTGCCCCATCTGCTGACGCAGACGCACGGCGCAAGGCCGGAATCAACGCCGATCTACCTCTACATGAAAGCTACTCACCCGTCACCGGAGGCGTGGCGCGGGGTGGTGACACGCACTCATACCTACGCGCGGTTCAAGGATGAGCCCTGGGTGCTCTATGACGATGCGGCAGATCCGTATCAGATGAACAACCTTGTGAACGATGCATCGCTGCGGCAGTCCATGGAAGAACATCTTGTCGGCTGGCTTGAGAGAATGGGGGACGACTTCGCTTCAGATATGGAGCTTGCTGACCGTTACGGAATCGAGGTCAACGAACACGGCCTGCCGTCCTACTTCTATGATAAGAAGGTGATGGACGAGATGTGGCGGCGAGTTGCGGCGAAGGACCTTGAGGCGGCGGCGGATAAGTAGATAACTAGCAATAGACTGGCAGGAACGGCAGCAGTACAATGACTAAGACCTCGCGGGAGCGGCAGTGGGCGGCGGAGCGGACGTGCGTCAACATTCTTCGCTACATAATGGATCACCCATCGGCTACCCGCCGGACCGTATCGGAAGACCTCACACTGAGTTTCCCCAACGTGTGCCGGCTGGTGGCTTCGTTTCAGGATAGCGGCATCGTTCTGGAACGATCCGCCAAGCAGGTAGGCAAGCGTGGGCCGATGTCGAAGACCCTGTCGCTCAAGAACGAGACCGGCTGCACGCTTGGCATAGACGTCGAAGCCACCCAGCTCCGCGCGGTCGGCTTGGATTATGCAAACGAGGTCTTCGCCGTGCTGCGGAAACCCATATCCGCTGGCGAATCCCCTGAGGACCTGGTCGCTGAAGTCGCGAAGATGGCCAGCGAACTGGTCCGAGTCGTGGAGAAGAAGGGACTTCAGGCGCAGGCGCTTGGTCTGGCGCTTCCCGGGCCCTTGACTAACGCAAAGGCAGGAAGAGTGCGCACGGACTTGCAGTCCGGGATTTCCGAGATCGAGTTCGTGCCGCAGGCCGAGAAGGCATCCGGATTGCCTACGTTCGCCAGCGATAACACCCTGTGCTTCGCCCTTCTGCATCACAGGTTCTTCTCCCGTGAGCGTGACATCGTGATGGTGGTGCTCAACCGGTTCGGGCTGGGGGCATCCGTGATCAAGGAGGGGGAGATGGTCGCGGGAGAGCTCGGACTGCTGCCCTATCGCACGAATTCCGGAACGCTGCATTACCGCGAAGTCTGCACCGGAGCTTCGCTTCTGCGCTTCGTCCGCCAGTCTGGAGACGCCCGTGATCTGCAGGCGCTGCTGTCGTCGCCGGACGATCCACTGCTTACTGAGTGGCTGGAGACCGCAGTTCCCGCGTTTGCACAGGCCATCTACTCAGCGATCGTGCTGTACCGACCGAACCGGGTGGTGGTCGAGGGGATATTCAGCGGCTTTCTCCAGGACATTCGTCACGAGGTGAGCCGGATCGTGGCGGATGAACTCGCGGCAGTCGGGCTTGCGGCCCCGCCCATTGGGCTGTATGAGGGCTCCGATCTGTCGGGCGCCCAGGGAGCCGCGCTTATGGCCAGGGACCGCGTCGCCGATGAAGTCCTGGTGGACCTGGTTCGTTCCGCTCGATCGTAGGGCACCGTCCGGACTTCGCTGCTCGGATATCATTCCACCAACTCATCCCTCGTCTGCCCTTGACATTAACACTCTTATTATATACACTAAATACAGACTTGTTCTGAGGGTTGGGCGAATGAAATTCTGCACTGCTGCGTCTCTGGCGACGCGGGCTCGCGAGGACGGCTACGCGATACCGGCGTTCAACACCAACGGCGCCACCTACGACATTGCCCGGGCCGCGATAGAGGCCGCGGACGAGCTTGCTTCCCCACTGATCATACAGTCCTACGAGCCGAATCTGGCATACAGGGGCTTCGAGTATGCCGTAGTTCAGACCGCGTTTCTCGCCGAAGGAGCGAACATACCCATCGCCATGCATCTCGACCACGGGTCCAGCATCGAGTCGGCTATGGCGGCGATCAGGGCGGGTTATTCGTCCGTTATGATCGACGGTTCGCATCTGCCGCTGGACGACAATATCCGGCTCACAAACAATGTTATCGGGCTCGCGCGACCGCTCGGCGTGACGGTTGAGGCGGAGGTGGGGCACGTTACCGGCGGCGTACACTCGCACGGCGGGGAGTCCGCTGTGACTGATCCGGAAGAGGCGATACGGCTGGTGCGGGAGACGGGCGTCGATATGCTCGCGATTGCCAACGGAACGCGGCACGGCGTGATAGAATTGCAGGATCAGATCGACCTGGAACTCGTGAAGAACCTCAGGCAGAGCATAGAGGTACCTCTCGTTCAGCACGGTACCAGCGGCATACCGCTGAGATTGATTTCGGTGCTCGCCAAGGCCGGGATGGCGAAGTTCAACTTCGGCGAGCCGTTCAGGGCGAACTACATCAAGTACTTCGCCGAGTATACGAAGACCCTCGACCACGGCGATCACGCATGGAAGATCGCGCAGGCCGTCAAGGACAGGCTCAAGCAGGACATGAAGGAGCTGATCGTAGCCCTGGGGTCGGAGGGCAGGGCGCGCTGATATGTGGACCTACAAGCATCCAACTGAGATTCGATTCGGCGCGGGTGCGCGCGCGGAACTGCCGGAGCTGGTCGCGCGGTTCGGAGCGAGACCGATCCTGATAACCGACTCGGCGCTGCGCGAGACGCCAATGGTTGTTAAGGCGTTGGAGACGCTGGGCAAAGGCGCCCGGCTGTTCTCCGACGTCGAGCCGAACCCGACGGTGGGTTCGGTGGATAGGGCGATCGGCGAGATCGCCGTGAATGGGTGCGACGTCGTCGTTGCGATGGGGGGTGGCAGTTCGCTTGACTGCGCGAAGGCCGCGGCGGCGGTCGCCGCGCAGGGCGGATCTGCGAGAGACTATCATTCCGGGGGGCGGCCGCTGGGCGCCGCGAGATTGCCATTGATCGCGGTGCCCACCACGGCCGGCACGGGCAGCGAGGTCACTCCGATAGCCGTGCTGGACGATCCAGAGAAGGGCATCAAGGCGCCGTTTGCCCACGACAGCATGTTCCCGACCGTGGCGCTGGTCGATCCGGAGCTGACCGTTACGATGCCGAAATACGTAACCGCCTGCACCGGGCTGGACGCCCTGTCACACGCGGTCGAGGGCTATTGGTCGATCAACCACCAGCCGATCTGCGATCTGTACGCGCTGAAGGCCGTCGAGTTGGCTGTGCGGCATCTGCCTGCCGTGCTCAGCGATGGCTCGAATGTGGGAGCGCGGGCGGGGATGAGCGAAGCGGCGATGCTGGCGGGATTGGCGTTTCAGCTGCCGAAGAACGCGGCGGTGCATGCGTGTTCATATCCGCTTTGCACGATCTATCACCTCCCGCACGGTGCGGGCTGCGCGATGACGCTCGACCATTTCATCCGCTATAATGGCGAGGTGATGAGCGAGCGCGGCGTCGCGCTGGCGCGAGCGGCCGGAGTGCCGAACATGGCCTCGTTTGCCGACGTGGTGGCCGATCTGAAGCGGCAGGCAGGGCTGCCCGCGAAGCTCTCCGAGATCGGGGTGACAATGGAATCGCTGGGCGAGTTGGTGGAGGCCAGCTTCGTGCCGTTAATGAAGAACAATCCAAGGCCCGTGAGTCCATCCGAGCTGCGGGCGCTTTACAAGAGCATGCTGTAGCTGTCGGCTGTAAGCCGTTGGCTGTTCTGGAGGGAACAAGAGGAATGCAGAGACTGGATGATCGAAAGGAACTGGACAGACTGGCCGGCGAGTTCAGGTATGTGATCACCGATATGATCTGCCGGGCGGGATCGGGCCATCTTGGCGGCGCGTTGAGCCTGGTCGAGGTGTTCATATCGCTGTATTGGCGGGGGATTTTGAGCTTCGATCCCGACAATCCCGGCTGGGACAAACGCGACCGGCTGGTTTTGTCGAAGGGGCACGCGGGGCCGGTCTGGTATGTGGCGTTGGCCTATCGCGGGTTCTTTCCGAAAGAATCGCTGTGCAGCCTCAACGCAGACGGCACCAACCTGCCGAGCCATGCGGACAGGTTGCGGACTCCGGGCATAGACATGACGGCGGGATCGCTCGGACAGGGCCTCTCGGCGGCGTGTGGCATGGCACTTGCCGCCAAGAAGGACAGCAAGCCTCACAAGGTGTTCTGCATCATCGGCGACGGCGAGAGCGACGAGGGCCAGATATGGGAAGCGGCGATGTTCGCGGGCCACAACAAGCTCGATAACCTGATCGCCATCTGCGACTACAACAAGCTGCAGATCGATGGGTTCACCGATGACGTGCTCACGCTCGAACCGCTCGCCGACAAGTGGCGCGCGTTCAACTGGGACGTGCTGGAGATGGACGGCCACAACTGGGACGATATCCTCGCCACGCTTGATAAGGCGAAGGGGATGCGGGGCAAGCCGATAATGGTGCTCGCCCACACGATCAAGGCCAAGGACTGTTCCGCGGTCGAAAACGTCCCCGGAAGCCATAACATCAAGATCAACAGTCCGGAGGACCACGAGAAGTTTATGGCCTCGCTTAAGTGCACGGATTACGCGCTGCCGTATTGATGAGGGAAACAGCATGCAGGTGATACAAGAGAATCTTCACGAACTCGAGATGAGAAACGTCTACGCCAGGACGCTCATTGAGCTCGCCGACGCGGACCCGAGGATATACGTGCTCGAAGCCGACCTTTCCAAGGCGTCCGGCACCAACCCGACCTTCGCCGATGCGCACCCGGACAGGTTCGTCAACTGCGGCGTCGCTGAAGCGAACATGATGTGCATCGGGGCAGGGCTGGCTGTCGAGGGCAAGATCCCGTTCTGCGCTACATTCACGCCTTTCGCGACGCGCCGGGTCTACGATCAGGTGACGATCTCGGTCGCGTACGCCAACACCAACGTCAAAATCGTCGGCACCGCGCCCGGCATTACCGCCGGCCCCAACGGCGGCACGCACATGTGCTTCCAGGACCTCGCGATCATGCGTGCGATGCCGAATATGATTGTTCTGTCGCCGTGCGATTGCTATGAGCTGCGGGAGTGTCTGAAGTGGATGGCCGCCCATGAGGGGCCGGTCTACCTGCAGCTTATCCGAATGCTGCAGCCGAAGGTGTTCGACGCGACCTACCAGTTCGATCCCAACACAGCCGTGAGGCTGTCGGAGGGCTCGGATGTGACCCTGGTCAGCACGGGCTATATGACCCCCTTTGCGCTTCAGGCCTCTCAGGAACTCGGCAACGAAGGCGTAGCCGTGGACCTGCTGCACTATCCGAGCGTCAAACCGTTCGACGTCGAGAGCCTGGCCGCCTCGGCGGACAAGACCGGCAAGGTCGTAACGGTGGAGAACCAGAGCATTATCGGGGGGCTCGGCGGTGCCGTGTGCGAAGCCCTGTCGGAGGTCTGCCCGACGCCGGTCAAGAGGCTCGGCGTGCCGGACCGGTTCGGCGAGGTCGCGACGGAGGAGTATCTGTTCGGCAAGCACGGGTTCGGGATTGAGCAGATCAAGCAAGCATGCAAGGGCAAGTTGTAGGAGGGTTCTCCAGAACCCGATTGCACGAGCTTCACGAACAGGAACCGCCGTCTGGAGACGCCTCCTACGGCTTGAAAAGGAGGACATCTGGATGAAAGTAGCTATCGGTTCGGTGGTCAAGGGGTTTGCGCTCAAGACCGCCGTAAAGCAGTATCTGGAGAACAACGGGCACGAGGTCGTGGACGTTGGCTGCTATGATACGGCGGTGTTCGCGAAGTTCCCGTCGATTGCGGAGCGCGCGGCACGCGTACTTCAGAAGGGCGAGGCGGAGTTGGGCGTCCTGTGCTGCGGAAGCGGGACCGGAATGGCGCTGGCAGCGGGCAAGTTCGCGGGGATATGCGCGATCTCGGCGGAGAGTCCGCTCGCGGCCGAGTTTGGCAGGAAAGTAAACGACGCTAACGTGCTGTGCATGGGCGAGAGCCTGGTGACGCCGGATCTGGGCGCGAGGATCGTCGAGGCGTTTCTCAGCAACAAGTTCCAGGACATGCCGGCGGCTCCGGAGAATGTGCGAGCGTTTTGGGCTGAGGCTCGCGATGAAATAGCGGCGCGCGGCGCGCAGGCGACGGATCGGGAGATCGAGACGCTGGAGTAGCTGATGCCTGAAGTTGCCAAGTATGGACTTGTCGGGTTGATAGTGTGCTTCACATCGTTCCAGGAAGGCGTGACCGGGTTCGGGGCCACGGCGCTCGCGCTGCCGTTCGTGATACTGCTGCTGGGGCTCAAGACGGCCGTGCCGGCGCTGTGTATGCAGGCGTGGATTCTCGCGCTGCTGATCGTGCTGGAGAGCAGGAAGAAGATCGTGTGGCGGGAGTATGCGCACATTGCGCTGCTCGTGGGCCTCGGGCTGCCTTTCGGAATCTGGATGAGGCAGGCGATAGATGAACGGTACCTGAAGTGGATTCTCGCGGGCTTCATGCTGGTCGTTGGAACTCAGGGCTTGATCAAGCTGCTGATGGGCAAGCAGCATTCGAAGATGTCGCGCGCAAAGAAGCTGTTCGTGAGCTCCTTTCTACCTCTGGGTGGCATCGTGCACGGTGCGTTCGCATCCGGTGGGCCGCTCGTTGTGATCTACGCAACGCGCGCGTTCGCCGACAAATCACTGTTTCGCGTTACGATGTGCATGATGTGGTTCAGCATGAACACGATCATGATCACCCAATGGCTGATCGCTGAGGGGCCGCACGCGCCGTCGTTCAAGGTTCTGGGTTGCTGCCTGCCGTTCACGATACTGGGCCTGTATATCGGAAACAAGGCGCACTATAGGATCAATGAGCTGGCGTTTAGGAAAGTCGTCTACGGCGTCCTGATTGCGTCAGGGGCCGTGCTCGTATGCTCCCTGACAGGGGTGCTCTGAGAGAGAGGTAAAGGTCAACGCGCTTACGGAGAAGTGGTTCTTGGCGCGCATGCCGCCGGCAAAGACGGGTTTCTGTTCATTTGTCCTAATCGGCTGCATTCGGTTCTACTATGTCCTTGAGTCTGACGAGGAACCGCACGGTGCTCATCACGGACGCCTTTGCCCGAGCAGCCCAGCATCTCGCAGCAGCGGCGTTCGATGTTGGGGACTGTCAGTCGGCCCGCGAGATACTTGAGAACGAATGGCACGCCGAGGAGGCGTGCCATGCCCGTCTGGCTCTTGCGCTCGGCGAAAACGCGCTCGATGTGTGGCGGTTGGCCACGACGGCCTCCGGGTTCACCACAAATCCGCAGCCAATGGTCCAGTGGCCGTCAGCGAGTGCGACGTAGAAGTTCTGGGAGCCGGGATAGCAGGTCTCAAATGCGGTCTTCGTTACCAGAGGAGCACAGATGTCGGTGCCGGCGGGGCAGGAATCAATGAACGCGCATATCGCCTCGGGTGTGAGGAAAGGCAGGTCCGTCGCAAGAATCAGCACCTTGTCCGCGGAGCCGCCGTCGGCCTCCCGCAGCCATTGTATGCCCTTGAGAATGTTGGCGGGCCCGGAATCGCCGCCCTCGGGCAGCACTGCGTCGGCGCAGCCGGCGCAGGCGTGCTCCGTAATCTCGCTCGGCCCGACCACGACTGCGCGCCGAACTCGGTTTGTGGCTCGCAAAGCCTCTATCGTGCTTTCGAGCACAGTCCGCCCGCTGATCTCGATCAGAGCCTTGACACCTACTCCTGCCTCCGCGGCAAACTCGCCGTCTATCCGCCCACCGGCGGGGAGAATCGCGTCGATCATGTCCGATAGCCTCCTGATGGTAGGGTATTCGACACCTGGAAGCAAAGTCCTTGACGAGCAGTTCTCGCATCGCGGCAAGCCGTGGTTTACCCCACACGCTCCTTGGGAATCACCTCCAAGACGCAACGACACCTGGGAGGTGACCCAAATGCCGATCGATCCCGTATGCGGAATGGTTGTGCCGGAGGAACACGCGGCCGTCTGCACCGACTTCAAGGGCAAGCACTTCTGCTTCTGCAGCGAGGAGTGCAAGGAAGAGTTCGACATGGATCCCGAGATGTATTCGACGGAGGGCGAAGTCAATCTCGAAGAGGAAGAAGCGTTCTGACCTCGTCGTGTCAAGTCCAGTATATGAGCGCCTCGGTCGGCGGAGCCGGCCGGGGCGCTCTTTCTACGCTCGTCGATAGACGGCGAACTTGTAGGGGTTGTTCGCGCTTTGAACGAACAACACGGAGTCCGGCGAGCTGGTGTTTGCCAGCGCGAACAGTTTGCGGCCGTCGGTGAACTGCAGCCCGGTCGGCGTCAAGTCCACCTGCAGGGCGTTCACGAACCGGCCTGTCGCCATCCATAGCTTGCCCCCATATTCGAAGCTTGGGAACAGCTCTGCTATCTGCCTGTAGGGATGCGCGAACTCGGGCATGTTGCGCACGACGTTGCCCACCGGGAACATATCCCTGGGCGTCACCGGCTTGGCCTTACTCTTGACGCGCGGCGCGCACGCGGTTTTCGAAGTCCTCGGGTCGAGTGGGACGGCGGTTATGGTCGTATCCGACGGAACTACCTTGACAACGCCGCCGCTCGGTCCGTTCGGTGCCGTTCCACCTCGGGTGATGTCGCCCACGCGTTCGGGGATCGGCGGCTTGCTTGCCTCTGCCTGATCGCGGACACCTCCGCCAAGCGAAGAGGCGAACCAGACGACCGCGAAAACCAGCGCAAACGCCACTGCCGTCGCAATCATGGCTTGTTTTGAGACAGGTAATCTGTTATTCATGGCAGGACGCCCCCGCGAAAGTGCGTTTCCTATCATGAGTACTGGTACCCTGCGCGCTTTGTGGACAAACGATGGTCGGCCTTGAGGCTGGAGGTCGGAAGCTAGGGAGGAGACTGCGTTGCCTGTTTGCTCTCGGGAACGACAACGGTGGTCTCGCCCGGCATGACGAATCCGTGCCTGCGTGCTTCTCGCTCGATTCCGCGTGAGGTTTGGAGGTATCGCAACTGGCGGCGGAGTTCCTGGTTCTCCTTGGCGAGGGCTTTGTAGTCGGCCACGACGCGGTCCCGCTCTCGCTGCTCATTGCTGACGAGCCTGATGGGGCGCAGCACTTTGCCTACCAGCCAGGTCCCAATCGCGAGCGAAACCGCAACTACCGCGATCAGTGTGATCAGGCGTTTGGAGGACTTCCTGAGCACGAGGCGCCGTCTTGCCACCCCCGCGCTCGGCTTGCGCCTCGCCCTTGTCTGGCTGGAAACGCTCATCGCTGCCGACCTCCCACGAAAATGCGGAGCGTTTGTGCTCCCTGTCAGATGATGACCAATCTTACGTCAGGTTGCGGCGGCTTGTCAACACATCAGCCCTGCTGTGGTATAATGGGAAAAACCGCTGATTCCGAGGGTGGACGCACTATGCGGGAGGTCGTGGGCTTTCTACGGGCCAATGACGCCTATTTCCTACTGGGCCTTAGTTCTCTGACGCTGATACTGCTGGTCTGTACGATATCGCTGGCCCGGAAGCTGGCCGGATTGAGCCGACGCCGGAACGTGAAGCTTGAAGAAGGTCGGCTGAGCGATATCCTTGATTGCATCGAAGACAACTCGAACGCGATTGCGAGTGTTCGGGCGCAGCTCGAGGATGCCAGAACCGCGCTTTCGCGGCAGGGCACGACGCTTGAGGGCTGCCTTAAGAACATAGGCGTAGTTCGCTTCAACGCGTTCGAGGACGTAGGCGGAGAGCAGAGCTTCGCTATCGTGATGCTTGATTCGGAAGCGAACGGCGTGGCGCTGAGCTGCCTGTATGGGCGACAGGACTCTCGAGTGTATGCTAAGGCCATCTGCAAAGGCCAGGGCGAGCGCCCATTGTCCGATGAAGAGCAGCAGGCGCTGGCGAAGGCGCTGAAGTAGCGGGCTCCGGTACCGCCACGACGAGCGAAAACCTGAGGTCATCGAGTGGTTTTCAGAGCCTCCAAAACAGGCGTTGATAGAGAATCCGAGCGCGCGGGCGAGCGCGCGTTGATCCAGCGCTGCAAGAACGGCGACATCGGCGCGTTCAACGAGCTCTACGGCCGCTTCGAGAAGCGCGTCTTCAACTGCGCCTACCACATCTCCGGCAACTACAATGACGCCTGCGACATCACCCAGGAAGCGTTCATCCGGGTATATAACTCCATCCAGACATTCAGGGGCGACGCGAACTTCCTGACCTGGATATACCGCATTGTGACCAACGTCTATCTTGATGAGCGCAAGAAGTCCAAGGCGCACAGACAGACGTCGCTGGACGAGTATATAGAGCTCGACGAGAACTCCGTCACGCGGCAGATAGAGGATGAGAATCCGCTGCCCGCTGAGGTGATGGAAGCCAAGGAAAGGGCTGAGGTGGTCCGGGCGGCCATCAATTCCCTGCCGGAGTATCAGCGCGCCATAGTGACGCTGTATCATGTGGAAGACCTAAGTTATGACGAGATCGCGGACATCTTGCAGTTGCCGATAGGCACTGTAAAGTCAAGACTCAACAGGGCCCGGCTGGCGCTTGCGGATATTCTTGCTGCCAGACCGGAACTTTTCGGATAGAAGCCAAGTCTAGAAACTGGGACTACAAGCAAGCACAGGGGTACGCTGTTCGGGCAAGGAGCGCGAATGGTCACTTTGTGACTGTACGTGCTTGCCGTGCGAAGCGGCTGGGGAGTAACGAACTCGGTACGTCGCGCCAGGAAGCGTAGGGATGCTGACAAAGGAAGTCGGCGGAAGACGGAGCACTGTGTTATGAAATGCGGCAAAGCCCAGGAGTTGTTTTCGAGCTACCTGGAGAAGACAATTCAACCGCCTATGGGTGTAGCGCTGGAGCAGCATTTGGCAGAATGCGCCCGGTGCAAAGCGGCATACAATCGGTTCCATGCAACTACGGTAGTGTTGGATGAACTTCCGGTAGTAGAGCCGCCGCCGGATCTGCATTCGGTCATCATGCAGCGAGTTGAGCAGGCGCGCCGCGAGGCGCCCGGCCGCGTAAGATGGCTGCACTTCGACTGGCAGAGCGTGTTTACGCTGCGAATTCCCGCGAAGGCGCTCGCGGCGGGGTTTGCGCTGTTGCTGGTGCTCGTCATGGTGATGCAGCTTACACCGATTCATTCGTTCATGGCAGGGATGGTCGGCGTTCAGAAAACGTCGAAGCATCTCCCGATGGAAGAGCATTATGTGACGCCTCCTGAGCCGGCAGGCTTTGCCGAACATGCGAATGCCAAGTTCGCGGATCTCGGAGCAGGGCTCAGCGTGGGCGTGAGCGCGGACAGGTCGAGCCAGGCAGGCACGTTCTATGATATCAGCCTGACGGCGACCGGCAGATCGGCCGTTCAGGTCCGGGTATACGAATTGCCCGACGGCGCGGTAGGGAGCTCGGTGAGCGCGAGCGATCTGACGAGCGTGCGCTACATCGGTAACGTCATCGGTGACAAGGCCGCGACTGCGCGCATCGTCCAGCCGAAGTCCAGCACCGCGGCCAAGGTTGCGATGGTGATCTGGAAGAGCGGCGGGCAGTCCGGCAGCGAACTAGTCTACCTGCCGCCGACCTTCGGCGAGGGGAGCAACGCTGCCCTGTCGGTCACTGGCGCCAGCGTTTGCGATATCGTCAGCCGGCTTTCGGCGGACTACGGCGTGGTGATACTGGCGCCTGCGGGCTGCGGTGACAAGACCGCATCTGTGAATGTGAACGCCCAGTCGGCCGGGCAAGCGATGGCGGTCGCGGCGCAGCAGACGGGTATGAGCTTGTGCCCGCTGGGGCCGTCGGTCTATCTTGTGAAATAGCCCACCAATCGGGCATTGGATATATGGAAAAGGCACGGCATCCATCGGATGCCGTGCCTTTTGTCTGCGTTCCACGGGGTGATCAGGCGGCCTTCTTTGCCCCGGTGGACATCCTGGTAACGCGCAAGCCCAGCTTCCGGCCTGCGCGGCCTGGGACCGCAAAGCAAGTCTGCTTGTCGCCTACCCAGAACTCTATCTCGGAGCCGGGACTCGTGTCGAGGCGAATGACGTCTCCTTCATGAAGGCTGACAATGTCGCCCATCGTGAGAGTTGTGCGACCCAGGATTGCCGCGCACTCCATGCGCACCTCGTCGAGCGATTCCTGGAGAGCCTCAATAACGGCTGGCGTCTGGCGCGAGGCGGTGCTGATCGTTCGGCCCGCGGAGAGGTTGGGCAGGATCGCCTCGATCGCGCTGGCCGGGACACACACGCTCGCCATACCGGTCGTCTGCCCCACGCGGACTTCGTAGGCGCACACGAGCACCGGTTCGGTGGGCAGGAATATCTGGTTAAAGGAGCCTCGCAAGTCGGCCTCTCGAACGGTTGCGTTCAGGCCGATATACTGCCCCCAAGCCTCCTCATATCTCCTGAGCAGCACATCCACGATCTTGACGGCGATGGCCCTGTCGATATCCGTGAGGTCGGATTCGTGCGAGAACGCTATGCCGCTGCCGCCCGTCAGACCGTCGATGCACGCGCCCGCGATTGACGGGTTGAACTCGAATATGGCCGTAGCCGTGAGAGGTTCGAGACTGACGTCGCAGAACAGGGTGTTCTCAGGAACCGAAGAGCAGTACTCGCGATATGTCACCTGGTCCACTGAGAGCAGTTCGGCCTGTACGGCGACGTGCAGGATCCCCGAAAGCGTTACGGCGAATCCTGCGGCGTATTTGTTGTGTATGGAATGAAGTGTCCTGATGTGCTCACGAGAGAACTTGTCAGGACGAGCGAAATCGTAGAGCCTGACCTGCTGGTCTGCCTGCTTCTGGGGAGTCTTGCCGAGGCTCTCCGCAGCTCTATATGCGCCGAGTAGGGCGTTTATCTCTTCGTTTGACAGGATTTCCGTCATCTACACTGACTCCATGCGCTGTTGGGCAAGAATGCCCGTGTCCAAATGGGTCCTGATACGAGTTCAGGATGGCGAGAACGAACTACATGACCACGTCTTCGCCCGTGTCGCGTATGCTGATCTCCCCGGCCTCGTCGAGCGCTCTGGCGATTGAGGCGATGCGCCCCTGCGCCGCGTCTACGTCGCGCAGCTTGACTGGCCCGCTGGCTTCCAGGTCTTCTTTGAGTGTCTCGGCCGCGCGCTGAGACATGTTCCGGAAGAAGATGTCCTTCACGTTCTCGGGCGAGCCCTTCAGCGCGAGGCGAAGGTCGTCCTGAGGTACGTCGCGCAGAATGATCTGTATGGAGCGGTCGTCGAGGGTCAGCATGTCCTCGAAGACGAACATCATTTCCTTGATCGAGTTGGCGGTGTCCTTATCCGTGCTGGACAGGAACTCCATTATCTTCTTTTCCGTCCCGCGGTCCACGTTGTTGAGTATGTTGACCACGGCCTCATTGCCGCCGACCTCTGTGAACGCGGCGTTCTCGGACGTGGAGAGGCGCTGAAGTAGGACCTCGTCCACCCCGCGCACGACCTCAGGGTCGGTGGGCTGCATGGCTGTCAGGCGCAACGCGACTTCCCCCTGCATCTGCTCCGGCAGGGCGCTCAGAACCTGGGCCGCCTGGTCGGCGGGAAGGTGTCCCAGCACGAGCGCCGCAACCTGCGGCCGTTCGCTGCGGATGCACTGGGCGAGCTGAGTGGGTGGGACGGCACGAAGCCACCGGAAGCTGCCCGTTCCGCCGCCTGAACTCAGACGAGTGAGCAGTTCCTTGGCTTTTGCCCCTCCCACAACTTGCTCGAGCAAGGCGCGCGCGTATTCGGCGCCCCCACCGATGGACTGACTGCTCAGCGCCTCCTTGCACTCTTCGAGCACCTGGTCTCGCAGACCCTGGTCCACGCGCTTGAGCATCACTATCTCGGCCGTAAGGCGCTCTATTTCCTCAGGCGTGAGATGCTGCAGCACGCTGGACGAGACGTCCGCGCCCAGCGAGATAAGCAGCACCGACGCCTTCTCGGCGCCCGATAGGGCTATTCCCGATCTTTGGGCCTCGTTATCAGCCAACCTCTGTCCTCGTAGTCGTCTTCTATTTGAATAATCGGAAGCGCAGAGCCGACTCCTTAGCCTTCCGCGAGGGTAGAATCGGAATGGGAGGGACGAACATGAGCATAGAACTGACCACAACCAGCCAAGCCAAGCTGGAGGACATCCTGGAGCAGCTCTACGTGCGGTATGACATGGAGGATCTGACGGCTGAGGATCTCATAGACGCGCTGCTGGACATCGGCGTGGAGATGATCGTCACCGAGACCGCCTCGCCATCCGTGATACGTGACAGGCTAATCAACATATGCGCGCACAAGCTCGCGTCGCGGGGTTAGCCTTGCATTGCTCGTGATGAACGCCGGTTAGCTGCCTTCGTATTCGCTGAGCACCGACACCTTTGCATCCGATGCGCAGTGGGCGCATAGGATCTCCTCGCGTTCATAGTCATCGCTGGTGACCTTGACCGGCCTGCCGCAGCGCTCGCATTGAGGTCTGTCCTTCAGACCTCCACCCGGTTTCACCTGGGGACTTGCCCTAAAGATTCTCTCCACGATCAGCACCTCCGATAGCCTAACCTCGGACAGGTAACAAATCTATACCCCGGCTGATACTCAGTTCAACCACGCGGGCTTTTCGCGGGTCGAACGTAACCTCCGCTGCAATGTACCCCACTTTGGACGAAACCGCAAGGGGTGGATCGACCGTCATCTCTCAGAGCACAATGACAAGGCAAACGGGTCACCTTTGTCTAAGCAGCACTTGGGCGTGATCGCCTCTGGGGGATGTATGATGCGATTGTTGGTTGCTGGTGCCGGATTGCTGGCCTTGTTGAGTTCGTGCTCGTTTGCGGCCGATGGGCAGGTTGTGCGGCCTCCCGATCTGAGGCAGATGGATCTGTCGGGCGAGCTTGGAAAGGAACTGAACTACCTGTGCCTGAGACAGCTCGGCGCGGACTGCCGCGACAGGCTCGCCCTGGGTGGTGAGTCGGTTCTCAAGGACAGCTTCACGCAGGCGAAACCGGGCGTGCAGATGCGCGAGACGCAGGTGCGTCCGCTGGCGAGCGTCGCCTTCGCCGGCTCCGCGCTGCTGACCTTCGGGAAATACGATGAGAACGCCACGGGGATCCCGCGGCGTGATATGGCCCGGATGATGGCGTCGCTCATCCGCGAGCTTGCAGCACATCATATCTCGAACGCAGATAAGTCGAGCTGGTGGTGGGGCAATGAGTGGCAGTCCGCGTATTGGACCGCGCTGGCGGGCCAGGGCGCATGGCTGATATGGGATAGACTGCCCGCAAGCACGCGGCGCCAGGTGGCTCACATGGTCGAGTACGAGGCTGATCGGTTCCTCGGCTCTGCCCCTCCGCACAACGAGTTCAGCGACACCAAGGCCGAGGAGAACGCGTGGAACTCGGAAGTGATTGTGCTGGCGGCTTGCATGATGCCCAATCATGCAAACTACGCCGCCTGGGAGCAGAAGGCGAAGGAGTATATCATCACGTCCTTCGCTACGCCGGAGGACTGTGCCAGCGACCGAGTCGTGGACGGCAAGCCGCTCAAGGACTGGCTGGACGGTCCGAACGTTCACTCCGATTTCACTCTCGAGAACCACGGCTTCTTCCACCCCGACTATACGACGTCCTACTACCTGGCGGTCCAGAACTGGCCGTTCTACAAGCTCGCGGGGATGACTCCACCGGATGAGCTGCTCTTGAATGTCCCGCAGATGCACAAGATCCTGACGTTTCTCACGCTGCCCAACGGCTGGACCTACTACCCACAGTGCACGGACTGGAACAACTACCGTCACGACGTGACGATAATGGCACAGATCACGAACCCGATAATGCCCAGCCCCGAGGACGCGCGATGCCTGAGATGGGGGCTCGACGCCATCGCTTACGCCGACGCCCCGAACGCCGGCAAGATACCTCAGAACCTGTTCGGGGGGCTCAACTTCAACGGCTGCCCGCTGGACACGATGACTCACGTGTACCTCATGCACTATCTCTTCGGTCCCGGCGCTGAGCCGCTGAGTGATGGGCAGGCGCGCCAGAAGCTGTGCGGGACGCGGCTCTTCGAGCAGGGCAAGTGCGTGGTCTGCAGGTCGCGCGAGGCCATGGCCTCGTTCTCGTGGTTTGACTCGGCGCGGCGGCTGATGGCGTGCGTGACGCCGATGCAATCGGACTGTATCATGCTTCCCAAGTTCAGGAGCCTCATCGGGACTATCGGTGGCAAGATCGACGATGCCAAGATCGGCAAGCGTGAGGTCGAACTGCTCGACGGCGGCGGCTTCGTTGCGCGCGTCGAGCTGCAGCGCGGGCCGGAGCTCGCCGCTGGTGAGAAGATCGTTATGGCGGCTCTGCCTGATGGTCGTGCGATCTGGGCGGAGTGGTACTCGGGCAGCGTGCCGGATGACGCCGAGGTGCGAAGCGGTCTCGTGTTCTACGAGAACAACCCGTTTTGGCTGCGGGGCGCGAAGCCGCGGATCTACCACCCAGGAGGAACATGGAATCTCACGGACAAACCCGCCGTGCTGATCGGCAGCAATGCCGCGTGGCTCAACGTGTCCGACAAGTTCGGGATAGTCGTGCGTGGGTCGAGGTCCGTGCTGATCGAGAACGGCCAGCTCTCGCTCAACTACCGCGCCGCCGGTGGCGCGGAGGTCGCGCCGTGCTCGGTCACCGTGTTTCTGCCCAGCGCCGACCGCGCCGCGACTGCCAAGGCTGCCGGCGCCATCCAGATCAAGGGGCTGGGGACTGATTCGATGACGGTGGACCTCGGCGACAAGCAGGTTGAGCTGAAGCCGTAGTCGCCGTCGGAAACGCCTCCTACACGATGAGCACTGCCGCGCCGGTTACTCGGCCGTTGCGCAGCGCGTTCAGCGCGTCGTTGGCTTGGGTCAGCCGGAATTCCTCGACGTGCGTCTTGACGGGCACCTTCGGGGCGATCGCGAGAAGCTCTTCGCCGTCCTGGCGGGTCAGATTCGCGACAGACTTGATCGAGCGCTCGCCCCAGAGGATGTCATACGGGAACGACGGGATGTCGCTCATGTGGATGCCCGCGCATACCACCGTCCCGCCCTTCGCTACCGCTTGCAGACACACCGGCACGAGCGGCCCGATCGGCGCGAAGATGATTGCCGCGTCGAGTTCGACGGGCGGCGGTTCGTCCGAACCTCCTGCCCACACAGCCCCGAGGCTGCGGGCGAAGCCCTGTGAGTCCGTGTCGCCGGGTCTGGTGAATGCGTAGCACTCGCGGCCCTGGTAGATCGCCACCTGCGCGATGATGTGCGCGGACGCGCCGAAGCCGTAGAGCCCGAGCCGTCTGGCGTCGCCCGTCATCGAGAGGGATCTATAGCCTATCAAGCCCGCGCAAAGCAGAGGCGCCGCCTGGGCATCGGGATAGTCGTCGGGGATCGGGAAGCAGTAGCGCTCGTCGGCGACTGTGTGTTCCGCGTAGCCACCGTCGATGTCGTAACCGGTGAACTTGGCGTCCTCGCAGAGGTTCTCGCGTCCGCTCTCGCAGTAGCGGCACGTTCCGTCGGTCCACCCCAGCCAGGGAACGCCCACCCTCTCGCCGAGTCGGAACCCCTGAACACCTTCGCCGAGCTTATCCACGCGGCCGACGATCTCGTGGCCGAGTATTAGCGGCAGCTTGGGGTGGGGGAGTTCGCCGTCTGCGACGTGCAGATCGGTCCGGCACACCCCACAGACACTCACGGCTAACCTGATCTGCCCCGGCCCGGGTTCGGGCATCGGCACATCAAGTTGTCGCAGCGGCTCACCCTGTCTCTCCAGGACCATCGCGAGCATGTTCGTTCTCCCGATTACGCGCTCTTGTCCTCTTTCACCTCGGTATACCCATACTGCCGCGCGAGATTGAGAAGCTGCTTGCGGCAGCAGCGCGCACGCCGCAACGGTCCCGCCGGCCGGTCCAAGAAACCCGCGCCTGCTGGTCTGACAAGTGCGTTACCCAGCCAAAAAAAACCATCCCCTTCTCGTATATGATTGAGATTGCGACAGGCGTGGCTGGTTCTCCTTCCGCGCGCGGAGGACTGGTAATACGGCTGGGTTTGTGCTATAATACGGGCGAGGCCAGCGTTGGGCCTCAATTCTTCGTACAGGGTTAGGAGGAAAAGGCCTCTCCAATGGGGGGTTGCAGGCATCATGTCGGAAATCAAAGTTCCTTTCTACGGCCACGTTAGGCAGTATCACAATCTCAAGGCCGACATCGACCAGGCCATCGCTGGTGTGCTGGAGAGTGGCACCTACACGATGGGGCCCGCAATGAAGAAGTTCGAAGAAGAACTAGTGGCTTACACCGGAATGAAGCACGCCATCGGTCTCAATTCTGGAACCGATGCTCTGTGGTTCGCGTTCCTGGCACTGGGTCTCGGCGAGGGCGACGAGATCATCACCACTTCCAACACCTTCTTCGCAACCGCAGAAGCCATCTGGCTTGTGGGTGCGACGCCGGTGTTTGTTGACTGCGAAGCCGATACCCGTAACATAGACGTTACGAAGATCGAAGAGAAGATCACCAGCAAGACAAAGGCGATCGTGCCGGTGCATCTCTACGGCCAGCCGGCCAACATGACCGAGGTCGCGAAGATTGCAAAGAAGCATGGTCTCTTCGTGATCGAGGACTGCGCTCAGGCATTCGGCTCCAGGGGCGACACTTTCAAGATTGGCGAGCTTTCCGACGCGGTTTGCACCAGCTTCATCACGGCCAAGAACCTTGGCACGTTCGGTGATGGCGGCGCCGTCTTTACCAACCGCGACGACATGGTCGAGCCTATCATGCGCATGCGCAACCACGGCTCGGTCGCGCGGTCCAAGCACAGCGTCGGCTGGAATAGCCGCCTCGACGACATTCACGCGGCGATCCTCAGCGTGAAGCTCAAGCACATCGACGAGTTCAACGATGCGCGCATCAAGTGGGCCAAGCTCTACGATGAGTGCCTTGCCGGCACCAAGATCAAGCTGCCCTATGGCAAGCCCGGCTACAGGCACGTCTATCACCTCTACGTGATCGAGACCGCGGGCCGCGACGACCTGCAGGAGTTCCTGAAGAACAAGGGCATCATCGCGCTCACGAACTACCCGATCGCGATTCACGAGCAGGAGTGGTTCCCGTTCGGCCCCGGCAGCGGCATGCCTTACAAGGTGCCGGGATTCGGCGAGGCCGGTGATCCGAAGCCGGTTCTGCCGGAGACGGAGAAGAACTCGGCCAACTGCCTCACCCTGCCGATCTATCCGGAACTCACTGAGGACGAGGTCAAGTACACGGCCGCAGCCGTTCTCGAGTGGGAGAAGGGCCCAGGCGCGAAGTACTTCGCATAGGAGTCACGAGTCTTTAGTCATTGGTCGTTAGTAAGGCAGCGAGGTGGCGGCAGCAAGCTGCCACCTCGCCCGTCTTTGCTAATGCCCCACGACTAACGACTAACAACTGGAGGAACCTATGTCTCAAGTATATACCGTGGCAATCGCCGGGCTGGGCAAGCGCGGCAAAGTGCACGCTGACGTATTTCATCGCAATCCCCGCTTCCAGGTCGTCGGCCTGAGTGACGTCGACAAGGAGCGCTACAACGACGCGGCGGCGTTGTCGGGCAATCCTCCGTTCTTCGAGGACGCGAAGGCCATGCTCGACGCCACCAAGCCGGACGTGTTCTGCTTCTGCACCCCGCCGACCGTGCGACTGCCGCTGATCAAGATGGGAGTCGAGGCGGGCGTCGCGCTGATCGCTTACGAAAAGCCGATGGCGACCAACATGACCGAGGCCATCGAGATTCGAAAGCTGCTCAACGAGAACGGCGTCAAGTCCGTGCAGAGCCATCAGCGCAAGTACAACATCCAGTTCCAGAAGTGCAAGGAAGTAGTGGACTCGGGCGCGCTCGGGCGCATTCACACGATCTACGGCACAGGCACCGGCTGGATGATGCACCTGGCGACCCACATCGCCGACTACATCCGTTGGTTCAACGGCGACGCGGAAGCCGAGTGGGCGATCGGTCAGTCGCGTGGCCGCGAGAAGCTCACCGATAACCATCCGAGCCCGGACTACATCGGCGGGTTCGTGCAGTTCGCCAATGGCGTGCGCGGCATCATCGAGGTCGGCGACCTCGCGCCGGACGTGCCTGAGGTCGAGTACTGGTGGCGCAAGGTCCGATTCATCATCCAGGGCAGCGAGGGCTTCGCTGAGGTCCACGTCGGCGGCGGTTGGAGAGCCGTGACCAAGTCCCGCGGCGCGGAAGGCTCCGATGAGGGCACGTGGGACACCGAGTCCGAGCAGATCCCCTACATCGAGGACATCGCGCTCTGGCTGGACGGCGCCAAGCACCACCCCTGCGATGGCGAGGGCGGGTTCAAGGACCAGGAGATCATGTGCGCGCTGATGCGCTCCGCCGCGCAGGGCACCAAGATCGACTTCCCCCTCGGCCCCGGCGAGCCGGAGCTCGAGGCGCTGGCGAAGGTGCTCAAGGACTAGCACCACCTCCTCCCTCTCCCTGGGAGGGAGAGGGCTGGGGTGAGGGTTGAGAGTTGAATGAGGCCGCTTCGAGAGGAGCGGCCTTTTCGCATATCGAAGTGATAGGCACTGCTGAGGTGGACGCACGTTGTCGCTGTTCGGGTCGATTGCGGAGGGGCGGGCGGACGCGTGGTCGGATATCGATATGATCGTCACGACCGACGATCTGCCGGCGGCGAAGGCAAGTGTGCTCGGGCTGCTGGAGGAGCTGCCGTCGGCAGTGGGCGAGCAGTTTCCCGACGTTCGTGAGAGGCGAGACCGAAGACACGGCGTATGATCCTGTGGAGGTATGAAGTGAAGATCCTTTTCGCCTGGAGTGGCGGCAAAGACAGCGCGATGGCGCTGCACGAGATAAGAAAGAACCCCGACATCGAGGTGGTTGCACTGCTGACCACGGTCACCCGCGACTACGACCGCATCAGCATGCACGGCGTGCGACGCGAACTGCTCAGGAAACAGGCCGAATCCATCGGCCTGCCGCTCGAGGAGGTCTTCATCTCGCCGAAGTCGTCCAACGAGGAATACGAAGCCGCCATGCGCGAGACGCTAGAGCGATACAAGGCGACGGGAGTAGAGGCGGTGGCCTTCGGCGACCTGTTCCTGGAGGACCTGAGGAAGTACCGAGAAGACAAGCTCGCGGAAGTCGGCATGACCGGGGTTTTCCCGCTATGGATGCGCGACACCTCCGAGCTGGCGCGCGAGTTCATCTTCCTCGGGTTCAAGGCGGTCGTGTCGTGCGCGGATTCGCAGGCAGGCACAGGCGCGTTCGCCGGCCGCGACTTCGACGAGCAGCTTCTTGCAGAACTCCCCGGCACCTGCGACCCCTGCTTCGAGAACGGCGAGTGCCACTCGTTCGTCTACGCCGGCCCCATCTTCAGCGAGCCGATCGCCGTCAAGAAGGGCGAGGTGGTCCTCCGCGACGAGCGCTTCTACTACTGCGACATACTGCCCGCCGATGCCTGACCGGTGCCACTTACTTGCGTGATCTCCCCGCGAGATGCTAAACTGCCTATACTTCAGCAGTTCCGAGGTACTCGCCATGCCCGACAGGCCCAACATCATCTGCTTCGTAACCGACCAGCATAGGGCGGATCATCTGGGGGCCTACGGCAACCGGCAGGTGCGGACTCCAAACATCGACCGGCTCGCGGCGGAGGGCGTGAAGTTCACCGAGTCCTACGTCGCCAATCCCGTGTGCATGCCCAACCGCGCATCGATGTTCACGGGCAGATATCCCAAGGCGCATCGGCTCCGCGAGAACGGCAACACGCTGTCGCCGAGCGAGATCGTCCTGCCCGAGGTGCTGCGACAGGGTGGGTATCAGACGGCGTCCGTCGGGAAGATCCACCTCGCCCCGTTCCAGATCAAGCGCGAGCACGCTTCCGATGAACACGAACTCCGGGAGAGCGTCGAATACTGGAACAACCACGACAGCCTCCCGATGCCTTACTACGGCCTCGAGGAGGTCTGCTTTGTCGGGGGCCACGGACCTTACGCATTCGGGCACTACAAGCAGTGGCTGGAACGCGAACACCCCGGCGAGTATGAGAAGGCGCGCAGGGAGTTCGCCGCCGAGCCGCCCACCGGCGCGCGCGAGTCCTGGAAATCCGCTATCGACCCCGAGTTGCACTACAACACCTTCATCGCCGACCACTCCATCGACTTCCTGCGCAGCCGCGACGCGAGCAAGCCATTTTTCCTGTGGTGCTCGTTTCCCGACCCACACCACCCCTACTCCCCGCCGAAGCCGTACTGCGACATGTACGACCCCGCAGAGATCGACTTCAGCCCCCGCCGGCGCGAGGGAGAGCTGGGCGATCTGCCTGACTACGTCCAGACCTGCCACGATGGCGGGCTGATGACCGGCGGTCTCGCCGGCGATCTGCGCAGCCTCACCGACGACCACTACCGCGAGATACACGCTCACACCTACGGCATGATCTCGATGGTGGACGACCAGATCGGGCGCGTAGTGGCCGAGGTGGAGCGGCTTGGGCTGATGGAGGACACGATCATCGTCTTCTTCAGCGACCACGGCGACCTGATGGGTGACCACTGGCTCATCAACAAGGGGCCGTTCCTGTTCCAGGGGCTTGTTCGCGTGCCGACGATCTGGCGCGTGCCTGGCGCGAAGAGGAAGGGCGAGTCGCCCGCGCTCGTATCGACCGTCGATCTCATGCCCACCGTGCTCGATTTCGTTGGGCTGCCGATCCCCGACGGCGTTCAGGGTTTTTCGTGCAAGGACATCCTGACCGGCGACGCGGACAGCGTGCGCGACTGGGCCTACATCGAATACGACGAGAGCTACCTGGGCGATCGCCTCCGGCAGATCCGCTCGCACGACTGGGCCATCACAGCGTACGCCAAGCTTGACGACGGCCTGCTGTTCGACCTGCGCAACGACCCCGACGAACTCCACAACCTGTGGCACTCACCCGCGCACCAGCCGATCAAGAACGAACTCCTCGCGGAGCTGTTCAGGCAAACTTCCCGCGCCGACGACTGGCTCCCGCCGAAGAAGGTGCACGCTTAGTATCCTGCGAACGTCGCCATCTGGAGACGCCTCCTGCACTGGGCGCGCCGCCCGCCAGCCTGCTGAGCGTATGCAGCGCATCAGGTTGGGCCTGACAATTCCCTCTGCCGACCGGGCCCACCCGCAACGGTCCACAGACTCCCGGCTGGCTCGTCAACGGCGCCGCGCCAGGACCGACGGTCAGTGACCGCGCTGTCTCGCGATCTCGGGCTCACTTCTCCGGTATGCCTATCACCATCACTGTCGGGCGATGATCGGAGGTTCCATTCGTTAGATCAGCCGGTATCTGGCGACCTTCCTTGATGTCGCCTGTCAGCGGCCTGGAGGTCCATATCTGGTCGATTCGCTTGCCGACGGGCGGAGCGATCACGAACCCCGACGCTCGAAGTGCATCGGTGCTCTCCTTGCGAACCCCATACTGGAAGTTCGCGTCACCCATCATCACTCCCAGATCGAACGCATGCGGCCTCATCTGCCCGGCGAGATACCGTATCTCGCTGAGCTGGCTGTCCTTGGACCTGAGGAGGTTGAAATGCGCCACGAATACGTCGAGCGTGCGCCCGTCGGGGAGCCTAAGCTCTGCCTGCAGCGCCGCGCGAGTGAACTCGTCTGGGAATCCCTTCGCCGACACAATGGGAAGCTTGCTGAACAACGCGACGTTGAAGCGGCTCTTGCCGGATTTCGCCAGGTAATAGTGCATGCCCAGTTCCTTGGCTACCTGCTTGGCCACGGCTTCGTCGTTCTTGTCCCACGAGCAGGCCTCTTCTATGCCCAATATGTCGGGGTTTACGTACTTGACGACCGACATCACCCGGTCCAGGCGGTTGCCGGCATACTTACCCTTGGTATCCCGCTCGACGATTCGCCTGTCCGCCGGGTCGACCCCCGCCCCGTACGCCACATTGTAGGTCATCACAGTCAGCTTTGTGCCGTCGGCGACACAAGCCGCGGCGCAGAGTATGACGAGAATAGCAGAAACAGGATATCGCATAGTGGAGCATTCCTCTCGAACCTGTCATCGGTCACTGCTCTGTTCTCCGCCGCCGAGACCATCTCCTGCGCGAAGGCCCTGAGTCAGCCTCCCCCCGGTTTCACACCTCACCCGCTTGGGAACGGGTACTCCGTAACTTCCACGGCTCTGGAGGACCGACATGAGGCCGATTTGTCTGAGAATCACTCTTGCGGCGCTTCTCATCGCTGGCATGGCCACGGTGGCGCTCGCCCACGCAGTGCTCGTCAGCTCCACGCCCGAGGACGGCGCGACCATCAAGGCTGCGCCTAAGCAGGTCGTGCTCAAGTTCAACGCAAAGATCGACAAGAAGGTAACCAAGGTCACCCTCCTCGACGCCAAGGGCCACAAGATCGCGCTCGTGGCGCCGAAGAACGGCTACACTGCCGGGACACCCGCGGAGCTGATCGTGCCAGTCCCGGCGCTCAAGCCCGGCTCCTATCGGCTCGAGTACGAGGTCATGGCGACCGACGGCCACATCACGCCCGGGCTGATCCGGTTCACGATATCGGGAGGCAAGTCCCGGTGATCCTGCTTTCGGGATTTCTGGACGTTCTGTTTCGGGCTCTGGTCTTCGTGGGGCTGGCGCTGAGCGTCGGCGGGATCGTGTTCTACTACGCCGTCCTGCGGCCATTCCTTCGACAAGCTCAGGATGCTCAGTACACGGTCCTGCACCGTGTCACGACACTGATCGCCGTCGGCGCGTTCACGGTCGCGATCTCGCAGATCGCCGCCGTCCTTACGTCGCTTTCAACCATGGCCGACGCCGCGGGCCACTGGCCGATCGCGGCCTTCGCTCAGACCCAGTTCGCCCGTGCAGGCACTACCCATGCGTCAGTCGCGCTCATTCTCGCAGTCGGCGCCCTCGTACTTCGGCGCCACGTGAGATCGACTGCCGCGTGGGGCATCGAAGCAGGTCTTGGAGCATTGGTCCTGGTCACCGGCGCGTGGCTCACCCACGGCGCCAGCCGCCTCACCAATACCGCCCCGCTAATGTCAGTGACCGTCATCCACCAACTCGCCGCCGTGACGTGGATCGGCGGCACGATCCACCTAACCGCCCAGTGGCGCCTACTCGATCGCGTCCCAGGCGGTGACGACCTATGGTCGAGAATCGTCGCCCGATTTTCGCCGCTGGCGCTGACTTCGGTGGTGGTGCTGGTCGCGGCTGGGTTCTACCTGTCGTGGGAGTATATCCGTGGGATCAACGGCCTTGTCGGCACGTCCTACGGCACCATGCTGCTTACAAAGATCGCTCTCATGTTCGCGCTGCTCTTCCTGGGCGGCATCAACAACCTCACCATTCGCAACTGGAAGCTGACAGGCAACAGTTCCCAACTTCTGCGCCGCGTCCCGGTCTTTGCGGAGGTAGAGGCCGGAATCGGGCTGATCGTGCTGATGGCCGCCGCCGCGCTTACCGCCCAGCCGCCCGCCATCGATACGATCAATCAGCAGGCCACTCCCGCCGAGGTCCTCTACACACTCGCGCCCAAGATGCCCCAGCTCACCCCTCCGCCCCGTGCGGAGATGCTGGCGACGGCCAGTTCCTCCACTGACCCCTTCGCGCTGCCCAACAAGATCGCCGAAGTGCAGAGCGACTTCAACCACAACATCTCAGGCATATTCGTGATCCTGATAGGGCTGGGGGCGTTTTTGAGCGCAGTCACCCACGCACGATGGGCGCGCAACTGGCCACTGCTGTTCATTCCCTTCGCCCTCTTTCTGCTCATAATCGGCGAACCCAACGGCTGGCCGCTCGGCCCGGAGCCATTTTGGAAGACGCTGATTGCGCCGGAGGTCCTGCAGCATAGACTGGCGACGCTGCTGGTAGTCGTCCTGGGGCTGGTGGAGTGGGGCGTAACGACCGGAATGCTCGCGGCGACCCGGTGGAAGTACCTCTTTCCCATACTTCTGCTCGCCGGCGGAGGTCTGCTGCTCACGCACTCGCACTCCGTGTTCGCGATCAAGTGGGCGTTTCTGATCGAGGTCTCACACAATGCGATAGGCGTGTGCGCCGTGTTTGCCGGGGCGGCTGCATGGATCCAGCTCAAATTGCCCGGCCGTGAAGGTCGCATAGCCGGCATCCTCTGGCCGATCTTCCTCACCCTAGTGGGCGTCGTGCTGCTGTTCTACAAGGAGGTATGATACGTGAGCTGTAATACGTGAGTCCTGCGAGAAGTCCACACCCGTTAGGCCTGAGTAGCGAGGAACGAGCGTACCGAAGGCCGGCCTACGAAGCCACCGCGCCTCATTCGCTTCAGCCTCAGCGCTTCTGCCTAGATAAACAGGTTGACGTTCCCCGCTTCGGCTCGATCCAGATACATCGCCACGCCGCCCTCCTCGACACCGTCGATAAGCTCCTCGCGCTTGATGCCCATCAGGTCCATCGACATCGAGCACGCAACCAGCCTCACCCCCGCCTTCTGCGCGGACCCGATCAGCTCAGGCAGTGACGCAACGTTCTTGCGGCGCATGATTCCCTTGATCATCGCAAGGCCCATCCCGCCCATATTCATCTGCGACAGCTTGAGCCTATTCGCACCCCGCGGCATCATCCATCCGAACATCTTCTCGATGAGGTTCTTCTGCACGGCAACGTGCTTCGGTCTTCGCAGCGCGTTGAGGCCCCAGAACGTGAAGAACATCGTAACCTCGCTGCCCATCGCTGCCGCGCCGTTCGCGATCACGAAGGCCGCCATCATCTTGTCAAAGTCGCCGCTGAAGACGACTATCGACTTCTTCTTGGACGTTTCGCTGGGCACGGACGCCGCCGCCTGCGCAAGCCCTTTCGCTATAGTCGCCTTGTAGTGGCCATCTTCCCTGCCGGCATCTATCAACCTGTTTCCGGTACTGTGGCACCACGCCTCCACATCAGACGGGAATGCCGCGTCCGAGGCCGTAACCGTCAGCGCCTCGCCTTCCTTCATCGCGGCCAGTGCCTCCGCGACCTGCATAATGGGCCCCGGGCACTGTAGTCCACGCGCGTCTATGGCTTTAACTGCGGCCGTCGGCTGTGGCTTCTCCTCGGCGATCTTGCAACTGATCCCGGAGTCATCGCATGCCTCTGCCTTGGGCGCATCCTGCATCCTCGGGGCCTTGCCTGTCACAGCCGCGTAGGTCTTGATCCCGCCGGTGTAGTTCTTGCACCTGTAGCCCTTCTGGCTGAGTATTCTGCACGCCAGGTACCCGCGAAGTCCGACCTGGCAATACGCCAGGATCTCCTTATCCCTGGGCAGCTCGCCCAAGCGGTCGCGCAGCTCGTCCAGCGGAATATGCACCGCTCCCGGGATCATTCCCATCGCGACCTCGAACGGCTTGCGAACGTCGAGTATTATCTGATCCTCACGAGGATCGATCATCGCCTCCGTGTGGCATATCTCGACATCCCCGCGCAGCACGTTCGACGCCACGAACCCTGCGTAGTTCACCGGATCCTTCGCCGACCCATACGGCGGCGCGTATGAGAGCTCCATCTCCTCGAGATCATACACCGTCAGTCCCGCGCGAATCGCGACCGCGAGCACGTCGATGCGCTTGTCCACACCGTCCGCGCCCACCGCCTGCGCTCCGAGTACCCTGCCGTCATTGGGATCGAACAGCAGCTTCAGGCTCATCAGACTCGCGCCCGGGTAGTAGCTCGCGTGGCTCGCCGGATGCACATACACCTTCTCATACGGCATCTTCACCCGCTTCAGCGACTTCTCGCTCATCCCCGTCATGCCAATAGCCAGGTCGAAGACCTTGCATATCCCCGTGCCCTGCGTGTCCTTGTAAACCGTGTCTCTACCGAACGCGTTATCCGCCGCAATGCGCCCCTGCCTGTTGGCCGGGCCCGCGAGCGGGACTAGCGTTGCGAACCCGCCCACGAAGTCTCTGACCTCGACCGCATCGCCCACGGCAAAGATGTCGGGATCGTTGGTTCGCATGTGCTCATCGACCACTATTCCGCCCCGCTCGCCGATCGCTATGCCCGCCTCGCGCGCAAGCTTCACCTCCGGCTTGACGCCTACTGCCATGATCGCGAGCCCGCAATCGACCGCATCGCCGTTGCTGAGCTGCGCACGCAGCGTGGCGTCTGAGCCCGAAAACGAGGTCACGGACGTCTCCAGCCGCAGGTCCACGCCGTGCTCTATCAGGTGCTGATGAACCGGGGCTGCGATCTCGTGATCCACCGGCCCCATCACCTGCGACGCCAACTCGACCAGGGTGACACCAATCTGCCTCTCGCGCAGCGCCTCTGCCATCTCCAGGCCGATGTATCCGCCGCCCACGATGATCGAGTGTGCGGGCGTGCTTTCGTCAAGCAGCTTGATGATGGCGTCCATGTCGGACATGGAGCGAAGAGTCATTACACGTGGATCGTTAGAGCCGGGAATAGGAGGGCGGATGACCTCCGCGCCCGGGCTCAATATGAGCTTGTCATACGCGATCTTCTGCTCCGAACCGCTGACCGTGCTGCGAACCGTGACTTCCTTGCGCTCGCGATCGATTGCAGCAGCCTCGGTCTGAGTTCGCACATCGATGCGCAGGTTGGCATACAACGTCTGAGGCGTTTGCACGAGCAGCCGTTTCCGGTCCGCAATCGTACCGGCGATATGGTACGGCAGTCCGCAGTTGGCAAAGGAAACATACTCGCCGCGCTCGATCAGTATTATCTCCGCGTCCTCCGAAAGGCGTCTCGCTCGCGCCGCCGCCGATGCTCCGCCGGCCACTCCACCTACCACCACTAGTCGCATTCTGTCACTCATTTCCCGGCACTCCCCGCCTCGACGCCGTCCCGACTCGATCCGCAGTGCTGCCGTATGCAGCCGATTAGCAGCGGCAAGCGCGGCGACTCTATCTTGTAGAAGACCGACTGTGCGCGTCGCTCGCTCGTGAGCAGCCCGCAGCTCTGCATCAGCCGCAGGTGCTCGCACGCCTGGTGCTGCCTGATCCCGCACATCCCGGCAATCTCGCGCACCTGAAACTCGCCCTGCATCAGGATCTCGACCATCCTGAGCCGCATCGGGTGTGCCATCACCTTCAGGCATGCCGCGGCTTCGTTGAGGGCGTCCATCGACATCATCATCAGATCAGGCTTCTTGTCGCTCATGTGTAACTCCGTCGGAATATCGGAATAGTCCGATGTAACCATCATATACCATCCTCAAGCTTGTTGTCAAGCTAAATCGCGGGCTTATCCTCGCGTAGGAACGGCCAGGGAGGATGCTCAGCAGCAAGGTGCGCCTATGTAGCCTACGTTCGGAACCGGCAGATCTTCGGGCTCCAGCCTCATCTCAACCGCGACGGTCGTGCCCTGAGAACTCGTGGCCAGATAGACTCTGTCGGCCAGCGATACCATCACCTTGTATCCCATGCCCAGAGTCCCCACGGTGGAGTAGCCCCTTCTGAGCGCCACATCGGGCAGCATCAGAGTTGCAATGCCCGGACCCTGGTCCGATACCATGAACAGGATCCCCTCGGTCCTCTGATACAGCGACGCCGTGCCCCCTCCCGCATGCTTGATCGCGTTTGTGAGCGCCTCTCCGGCGCATGTTGCGAACGTCACTGCCCGATCATGATCGATACCCGCTGAACTCGCCACTGCTATCACCGTCTCCCTGATCGAGCGCATGTCTGTTGCCTCGTGTGCATGCCATCTCGCCACCGGCGCGTGGCACATCTTCTCGATCTCCGCGCGGTCGGTGATGATGAGTCTGCCGTTTGTCGCGGCCGCTACCGTGCGCCGGTAGAAGTCGATTGTCTTCTGGTCGCACTCGCGTTCGGCTCGGACCGTGCGGGCAAGGAGCGCGCTCACGATCACCCCGAAGACGATGCTCACAGCGACCACCGCGGAAAGGGCGTAGTCGGTCAAGGCCAGTCCCCTATCGTAGACGCTTCTGGGGAGGTTCACCCGCACGATCAGCGCCGGACGACCGTATATGTCATCAACCGTGGCGTATCCTGCCACCACACGCCTGCTCGTCGCCTGCACCACGGTCTTTCCACTCTCCGACATCTCCCGGCGCGCCTCGCGGAAACCGGCCGGCAGAGGACCCTCGTCCAATCGCTTGACGACTATGGGCACGCGAGTGACTCGCGAGATCTCCCGAATCTCTCTGGGACCCAGCAGTTGTCCGAAGATCAGCGAACCGCGCACCGGGCCCTGCTCATTGGAGGTAACTACCGGCCTGGACGCCACGAGCATCGGCCCTTGCTTTACCATAAGAATCCCTCGCACCGAGGACTGAGTGGTCGGATGGGTAGTGAGCCGGCCCGCATCGATGATGGCCGCGCGAATGTTCTCAGGCAGCGGCGTCATCGAGTCTGACCCCGGCTCATGCCACCTCGCATATACGATCTCTTCTGAGTTGTTCAGATATGCTATGAGGTTCAGGTCCATGCCGGTAAACGCGGACAGTGCAAAGTTGGATTGAACGAAGCGGGGGTTGCCGTCCTGCACGAACTGATATGCGTCGTCCCACGCCGACCAGTCCGACGCCTTGCTATCTATGGTCGCTTCACGCTCCGAGATCAGATCCAGCACACGCGCGATATTTCTGGTTGTATTCTGCCGTTCTAGTTCCACGAAGCTCTGCATTACGCAGACGCGTAAAACCAGATACAGTACCAATATGAACAGGGCCAAGCTGACCCACACGTATGCCACACTCTTCGCTATCATTGGAGTCGCGCGATTCGACGATGATAGTAAAACGATTACACTGCATATTTACCCGGCGCGTCGGACTAAGCTAACTGGTTGTCAGTAGCTTGATGGCGGAGTGGCTCGCCGGCCTCGCCAAGGTATCGGCGGTCCCAACGTCTGAGAAGAGAATAGAGCGACTCACCGTCGATGCGTCCCCGGCGCCGTATGGCACAAAGTTTTTGTGCGAAAGAGGCGGATATCTGCAACCCGCGGGGCTCGTATCGCGTCCTCAACACTGAACCGACGAGATCAAGGAGTGGTAGACTATGACTATCGATTTGAGGAAGAGCTTGTGGCTTGGCGCTGTGGTCGTTATGGCCGCGATATTGGCCTTCGCCGGCCCGTCTCTGATAGCGGGTACGGACAGCACTGCGGTCGCGTCCGCCGGGTGCGCGATGGATCAGGGCTCATCCGGCGGCGGATGTTGCATGATGGGTGGATCGGCTGCGGCCTCGCACGTGACATGCCAGGGCTGTGCGATGCTCTCCGGCGTCGTTACCGCCGTTGACGCCCGAAAGGGGAGCGTCACCATACAGGTTTCCCCCGCTCCTAACGGCGGAGATGCCGCAAGGAAGCTGATCAGTCAGACTAAGGTCGGCGATGCGCTTCCGCTGATGGTGATGCTCGGCAAGGATGGGAGGCCTGCCGCGGCCAGCGCCGGAGCTGCAGTCCGAGCGGCAAAGTACGCCTGTCCCATGCACCCGGACGTGACCTCAGACAAGCCCGGAAAGTGTTCCAAGTGCGGCATGAATCTGCATCCGGTGGAAGCGGGGCACAAGTAGCAGCCTCTGCCGGAGAGACGAGAGCGGCCGACGATTCCCTGGAGTCGTCGGCCATTTCTTGTCGAATCTATATCCCTTCGCCGCCCGCGACCTTCTCCAGAGAGGAGTAATCGATCCTGTTCTTCGAGGTCCTGTCAATCTGCACGACAATCCCGTCCTGCACGACCAGTTGTGGCTATCGAGCGCATTCGCGCTAATCGTCACCAAGTTATAGTATCATGTAAGCGACATGACCTTCGAATTCCTGCAACCCAGAGCAGGCGATGCGCGTCTTCAAAAGTGCAGCGCGGAGAACGCCTCCTCGGACGCTACCGGCGTGGTCTACGTGGACAACGACCTCGTGCGGCGAGTCAGACGAGGCGACAAGGGCGCGTTTGAGGAGCTTTTCAACCGGCACCAGAAGCGAGTCTACAACATCGCCCTTCGGATGCTGGGTGACGAGGCCGAGGCTGCCGATGCCACACAGGAGGCATTCGTCAGAGCGTATCAGTCGATCGGCAAGCTGTCGTCGGACGCGGCGTTTGTCACGTGGCTCAAGGCTCTGACCGTGAATCTCTGCCGCGACCTGCTGCGAAAGCGTGGAGCGATCAGGACGGAGTCCATCGATGCGCCCACCGCAACGGACGACGGCGGACATATTCAGAGAGAACTGCCGGACTGGTCCGGCAATCCGGCGGAACTGCTGGACAAGAAGCAGATGCGCGAGACCGTGGCGCGCGCCATCGACTCGCTCTCGCCGGACTACCGGGAGGTCGTCACGCTCTTCTATGTGGATGGATCAAGCGTCGCGGAGATCGCGAAGATCACGAACGCACCGGTCGGGACCATCAAGGCCCGGCTGTCCAGGGCACGCGCGGAGCTCAAGCGCAAACTGGAATCGTACGTAAGAGGCTAGGAAGCGATGATTCGCATGGATAAGTGTCGCACAGTGCAGGATATGTTGGCGGACTACAGGACCGATGCTCTGAGCCCTGCGAAGCGCAGATGGGTCGAGTCACATCTGGCCGAGTGCTCGGAATGTGCATGCGAACTGCGAGCGCTCGACGACGTGCTGGCGCTGGTGGACGAGAACACGCCTCTGCAGGACCCGCCTGCGGGCCTGTGGAACGGAGTTGCCAATCGCATCGCTTCGCCTGAAACGCGACGCTCATCGATCGGTCATTGGCTCACAAGACCCCTGCGGCTTGCCGGGGTGGGCGCGGCAGCCCTGGCCCTGATCCTCGGGATCATGTTCGGCGGCGTGCGCCACGACTCCGTCGTGCCGGTGCGGATCGCGTCAAGCAGCGAATACGTGCAGGGCCATGCGCTCTATGCAGGACAAGCGCCGTTGGCCGATCGTGCAGGCTATCTCTCCCTCGTCGCGTCGAGCGACGTGCAACCGAAATGAACAGACGTATCTGGCTCGCGATAGCTCTCATACTTGTGGCGGTTTTGGTCACGGCAGGTGTGCTGCACGTCAACGCAGCCCGGTGCGGCTGTGTGGACGCAAAACGCCTCGTTGCCCAGGCTCTATCGCGAGAAGCGACCGGCAGCTACATCGCACACGTCACCACCACTACCGGCTACGGCGGCAAGGTTACGCAGACCCACGCTGCGGTGTATCACCAAGGCCCATCAGAGAAGATCCAGTATCCCGGGATGAACGCCTCCTGGTCGATGACCAGCCACGGCAAGTCTTACATCTACCTGCCAAAGGGCAAGAGGCTGCTGATCACCGAGATGAGCCGATTGCTCTCAGTCCGCGACCGCACGGCTCTCCTTCTCGCCAACTTCGAGGTGAGATGCGTGCGAATGGACGCCATAGCTGGCCGGAGAGCTTACGTGGTGGAGATTGCGGCGGCGGATCGCCCATCCAAGAGGCTTTGGATCGACCGTGAAAACCACACCATCCTGCGGACGGACGACTACTCAGCATCGGGCGACAAGCGCAGCAGCACGGAGATGGACGATGTCAGCTTTGGCGCGAAGATCGACCCCAACACGTTTGCCCTGCCGTCGCCCAAGAGAGTCCAGTATGTGATGATGTGCAAGTCGGGCGAATCGGCTGACTTGTTCAGGGACTTGGGGTTCCGCGTTACGAAGCCCACGTACCTGCCCAAGGGCTACAGGCTGGAGGGCTATCATCTGCTCTATTCGACCTGCGGCTGCGGTCACCGTTCGGCGCAGTTGACCTACTCCGACGGACTGAACGTGATATCGGTGTTCCAGACGCCTCGAATGATCTCCTGCTGCAAGACGATGGGCGGTGCCGCCTGTGACGACCAGAACTGCGGGATCGCCACGCAGGGGCAGGTGACGAGGAGCGGCAGGACGGTAGTCGTTGTGGGAGACCTGACGCCAAGCGATGTCCGGAAGATCGCGGAGTCGGTTCGATAGCTCCTATTTCGAGCGAGTGTCCGCCGACAGGCCCTTTGCCTTTGCCGCCCAAGCCTTCTCCCGCTCGGCTTGAAGCGCCCTGCGCTGTTTGGCCGTAAGCAGCTTTGCCGCCCTATCCCAATAGCTAATGCGGGCCGCCGATATCTCGCCGGACAACGCTATCACAGGCGCGGCCGCGCTCTGGATCTGTGCAATCGGCGTGCGGCGATTGTCCTTCGCGTTCGCCATGTAGTCGCTTGTCCTGGCAGCAGCCTGGTTAGCCTGTGCCATTTTCGGGGCGTAGTACTTCTGCCACTTGGATTGCAGCGTCTTGAGGCCGGCCAACTGAGCGTCAGTGAGGTGGAGTCTTTCCGCCCGGTCGGTGATGAAGCTTACTTCGGGCGTCGGACCGGCCTTCTCATCGTAGCTCGACGTTACAATTTGCCTTTCTACTATCGGCCGCGCGTTCGCCTGCTGACGCGCCGCGATCTCCGCCTTGATATAGTGCGCGCCAATCAGCGCCGAGATTGCCAGCGCCAGGATGATTCCCGGACCTATATTGAGCCATCTTCGTTTCGGCTGCGCGGACTTCACGGTCTGATTCACCTTTCCTTTGAGCGACATAGTAGCAAAGACGCGAAACCGCCGAATTCGGTTGCACGCGCTTTGGGCTTCACGCGACTCGAGTCTATCTCTGTCCTGTCGCGCGCAGCAGATCCGCCGCGGCGACATCGTAGTTGTATAGCGCATCCGCATATTGCGTTTGCGCACGGGTGAGCGACGCCAGCGCGTCGAGCACCTCGACGTTAATGGCCTTCCCGGCCTCGTACCTCATTTTGATGACGCGGTAGTCCTCCTCCGCCTGCGTCACCGACGCCTTCGCCAGATCCACGTTCTTCGCAGCCGCCTGCAGGCGCGCAAGCGAGGTCGAGACATCCTTGGCGACTCCCAACGCGACGCTTCGCTGTTCGGCTTGTGCCTGCTTGAGATTCGCTTGGGCCTCATCAACTTGCGACTTGCGCAATCCGCTGTCGAATAACGGCAGAGCAGCAGTGACGCCCACCAAGTATCCGGAATCCTGATCGCCCGATGTGGCCATGCCCTCGGCCATCGCCGTCGCGTACACCTGAGGTCTATACGCGCTCTTTGCCACCGTGACGTCCGCCTGTGCGGATAAGACTCGCGCTTGGGCGGCCTTCACTTCCGGCCGCTGCCGCAGAGCCGCCGCCTGAAGCTCCTTCTCGTTCTGACTGACCGTAGCGAAAGTCAGCCTATCAGAGAGCGCATAGCTGCAGTCCTGCGTCGCGCCGAGCACGTTCTTGAGGTCGGCAAGCGCCACGTCCACATCCCGCCGGGAGTTGTTGAGCTGCTGCTGAGAATCGGCGAGATCGGTCTGGATTCGCAGAAGATCGTACTTGGCGATCCGGCCTTCGTTATACGCTGCCTGCGCGATCCGAAGCCTCTCCTCTGACTCATTCACCCTCTGAACGAACACCTCCACAAACTCGTTCGCCAGCAGAACCTGATAGTACGCCGTCTTCGCCGCGAGAGCCACACTCAGCTCGGACGCTGCCAGTTCATCGGCCTGCGCCGACTGCAGTGACCGAGCGCTGTTCACCTGCCCACCGAGCTTGCCGCCCGTGTATAGAGGATACATTGCCATCAGGGCGCCGTCCAGCCGGCCCTTGTCCGGCGTGGCCGTGAAGAACTGCGGAGTGACGCCGGGCGAGCCGGGCACGATCATCGGTATCGAACCGGTCGTTGCGAAGCTTGCGGCAGCCACCTGCAGGCCGGTCATCGACTTCGCCGCTCCGACCCGGGCCGACGCCGCGTTGAGCATGGCCTGCCGCGCTTCGATGGTCGGGTTGTTCTTCACGGCGATGTTCACCGCGTCGGCAAGCGATATCGACTGCGCGGCAGCCGGCTGATCCGCCGCTCCCACCTGCCCTGCCAGCAGCCCGCATGCGACCAATCCGGCGACAACTCCTCGTATGTTTCGTAGTCTCATCTCTAACCTCTAACTTCTAGTCGGCCACTCCCACTTACGATGCAGGAATCGGCGGTTCAGCCATTTGATGAGGTCGTCCACGTATGTGTGCATGATCGGGATGTCAAACAGGCTCAGGACGGTTCCCATTATGAGCCCGCCGAGAATCACCGTCCCGAGCGGCTGATAGGCGTCCATGCCCGTCCTCGGGAAGAACGCGACCGGTATCATCACGATGATGGTTATCATCGAAGTCATCAGGATCGGTCGCAGCCTCTGCGGGCACGCTTCGGCAACAGCCTGATCCCTTGGCACGCCCCTGTCCCTGTAACGCGCGATCATATCGATCAGCAGAATCGCCGTGGTGATGTCCATCCCGGTCAGCACAATGACCGCCATGATCGAGACAGTGGAGAACGCTTGATGCGCCAGGAACAGAGCCACGAACACCCCCGAAAGCTCCAGCGGCAGGCTGAACACCATCTGCAGCGGCTGGATGAACCCCCTGAACTGCGCCACAAGCACGAGGAAGATGAAGATGAGCGCGATGCCTAACCCCCGAAGCAGCCTGGCGAAGCTGTCCATCATCTGAGTCATATCGCCGCGAGCCTCCAGACCATAGCCGGGCGGGAAGTTCACTTTCTGCATCGCGCCCATCATCAGGTCCATCGTGACGTCCATGGATGGCCTGTCGCCCGGGCCTTTCCGATAGTAGCCGTTGATCGAAACCACACGCCTTATCCCGTCGTGCTCGATGAGCGTCGGCGCGTGTTCCATCTTGATGTTGGCGACGCTCTTCAGCGGCACCTGTCTGCCGTCCGGAGTCGTCACGTACATCTCGCCCAAGTCGGCCGGGGTTCTTCGCTCCTTCTCCTCATACCGAACCAGAACGGTGTCCTGCCGCACATTCGGCAGGCGATACCATTCGTTGGTCAGGCCCCCCTTGAGCGCGTAGTAAGCCTGTTGGGAGATATCCTCGGGACTGAGGCCAAGGGCCTCGGCACGCTCGGGGATCACGTCGATCTTATACGACGGCTGCGCCATATCCCAACTCGTTGCGGCCTGATACATGCCCTTGGTGTGCCTCGCCACATCGAGCACCTGCTGGCCGATGCGGTTCAGCACATTCATATCCTTGCCGTACACCACGACTGCCACCGGCGCAAGCGAACTCGCCATAACATCCGAGCCCATCTCCTTGAGCTGCAGCCTGCGGATGCCGGGGATTGTCTCCGTCGCTTCCTTCTGAACCGCGTCCATCACGCTCCAGATGTCGCGCTTACGGGCGTCCTTGTCGGAGAACGTGAGCATCATCATCGCGCCGTTGACCTGCGGCATGGCGTAGCCGGTGTAGAACGGGCTGAAGCTCTCGAACATGGACTCGGCGCCGACCTCCGTCGATACCTTCTCGATCTCAGGATACTTGGCCATGATCTTCTGAAGCGCGACCGCGGCCCGTTCGGTCTGCGCGAAGCTCGTCCCCGGAGCCATCTCCAGCACTCCGTATGCCTGGCCAACATCGGCAAGCGGCATCATCTCCGAGCCGATCATGTAGTAGAACGTGAACCCGATGATCACCGTCGCCAGTATCCGCGCCATGTTCGAGAACCTGTGCCTGAGCATCCACTGTATGATGCCGCCGTAGCCCTTCTCCATTCGATCCAGCGAGTGCTGAATCGGCGCAAGGATCCTGCGGTAGAACCATCTGCCCCGCTCGTATTCGAGCTCGGAATGCGGCTTCAGAAGGTTCGCGCACAAAAGAGCGGTCAGGGTAAACGACACCAGCATCGAGGCCAGCAGTGCCATGATGATCGGCCACACCAGCTCAACGAACATCAACTGCACGATCCCGCCCGAAAACAGCAGCGGAGCCAATGCAAGCACAAGCACGATTGTCGAGGCAATGACCGCCAACCGCACCTCCGCGATGCCGTCGATTGTCGCGGTTTTCGGATCCTTGCCCATCCGCATGTGCCTTTCGACCGCGTGGATATCGACGATCGAGTCATCGACCAGCCGGCCGATAGAGAGCAGCAGACCGATCAGCGTGCCGGAGTTAAGGGTCATGCCCAGAGGCGTGAGCGCCGTGATCGCCATCGCAAGCGAGATCGGAATAGTGATAAGGGCGATCAGCGTCCCTCGCCATTCACCCAGGAACAGCAGCACCGCGATGGCTGTCAGCACAATCGCCACGCCCAGCTCCTCGAACATGTTCTTGAACAGGATGTTGACGAAGTGCGCGTTATCATACGCGACGGCGAAATGCACCCCCGGATTGTCCTGCTCGATCTGCTTGAGCATCCTCTGGACCGCCGGAACCACCTTCGCGGAGCTCGCCTGGGGATCCTGAACCACCGCGGCCTCGATCGACTGGGTGATGTGTCCACCGTGCATGTAATAGTAGGCGCTGCGTCGCTCCCAGTGAGTGTCCTCGACCCGCGCCACATCGCGAACGTAGACGATCTTCGGCTGATCGAGTGTGCCGGTACCAACCACTCCCTCTCCTCCCAGGGCAGGGCCGGGGCGGGGTCTTGTTCCATCTGTGGAATCACCGCCCATCCCCATGCCGCCTGCCGAGGGGCCGGAAGCGACAGGCGTGACGCCTCCTCCCGCGATGCTCGCTATAGGATAGTTGAGCACCGCTTGCGGATTGGTCGCGCGAGTATCCACACGCACAATCGACTCGTTGGGACCGCTGGTGAGCACCCCGCCGGACTTGCTGACGTTATACTTGTCGATGGCATTCTTGACGTCCAGGATCGAGAGCTTGTACGCCGCCAGCTTATTGCGGTCTACGATCACCTGCAACTGCCGCTTGTAGCCGCCGAACGGCACGACCGAGTACACGTCCGGGATGGTCTTGAGGCGGTTCACAACATCGTTGTCCACCAGTTCCCGCAGCTTTGTCTTGTCCCAGCGCGAGTCACCCGTGACGGAAAGCGACAGGATCGGCAGGTTCAGGGGATCTATAGCCAGAACCCAGCTCGGCTTCAGGTTTGCGCCCGTCTGCGGCAAATTCGCCTGTATGACGTTCATAAGGCTCTGCACGTCGAACAGCGCCTTCTTCATGTCGGTGCCGTAGTTGAACTCCAGGCTCACTATGGAGAAGCCGTCCTGCGAGGTGGATCGTACGTAGTGCAGGTTCTTGACGTTGACGAGCTGCTCCTCGATGGGCTTGGAGACGTACATCTCCATCTCTTGAGACGAGAGCCCCGGCATCATCGTCACGACTCCGATCATCGGGCTCTCGACGTAGGGCATGAACCGCCTGGGTATGTAGAACCCGATGTTGAGCACGGACGTCACGATCACCGCCAGGTAGAACGCGATGACGATGTACGGGTGCTCGATGGACCACTTGTGGATCATGTGCAGCATGTTTGCCGCACGTGTCTCGAACCGGGGTCTGGCTGTGGACGTGCTGTTATCGTTCATACTACTCAGGCCCCTCTACTGCTTGGCCTTGACCGGCTGGTTGATCTTCATCCCGCAGATCTTGCACACGTCGTTCGGGTTATAGCTTGTCTCATTGGGGTGCATTGGACACTGATAGAGATGCTTTCCCGCCGTGATCTTCACCGGCCTGGCGCTCGGCTGTCCGCCGCCCTGGCTCATTCCCGGCATCCCTGGCATCTCCCTCATTCCGGGCGCGTTCGGCATCTTCTCCGGCCCGTCGGCGCTCCACTTGGTGGGGAACACCGTGTCGCCGTCCTGAAGGTAAGTGTTGCCCAGGTATATGACCTCATCGCCGTCTGTAAGGCCCGTGAGGACTTCCGTCCTGTCGCCGCTCGTCGCACCGGTCGTCACCATTACCAAACGCGCCTTCTTGTTGCCATCGCTTGTCTTGGGCACCAGATCCATGTTGCATTTGTAGCACTTGCCGGGCTTGTCGCTCGTAACCTCGGGGTGCATCGTGCAGTAGTAGATGGTCTTGCCCTTGTGAGCTTCAGCACGGGCGACCCACACAGCCGGCATACCATCCTTCTGCACAATGGCGCTGGACGGCACGCTGATACCGTCGGTGCTGCCGGGTGTCACGATATCCATCGTGACCGCGTCACCCGGCACCAGCCTGTGATCGGGATTGGGGACGAGTGCCTCGACCACCGCCGTTCGGCTCGACTGGTCGGCCAGAGGCGATATGGACGTAACCACCGCGTTGATCACGAGCTTCGCGTCCTTATCGAAACGGGCCACGACCGGCGCGCCGACCTTGATGCCGGCGAGGTCCTTGTCGGATACGTTCGCCTGCAGCCGCACCTGGTCGATCTGCACTACGTTCACGATGGGCGTGCTTGGCGTCACGAACTGCCCTGGGCTCGATATTCGCCTGGTGATGTACCCCGCGAACGGAGCCCTGACATATCGGTACTGATCTATGGTCGATGCCGTGGCGACCATTGCGCCGGCCTGCCGATACATCGCGGCTTTCTGCTGTACTTCCGCGCTTGCGCCGCTAAGCGCTGCTGCCGCCGCTGATACTCGCTGGTTTGCGACGCTGACCGCCGATCGCTTTCCCGCCACTTCCGCCTCGGCCGCCTGCACATTCGCTTTTGCTTCTTCCAGCGTCGCGAGCTTGTTCTCGTATTCGGCCTGGGCGGCCGTGGCTTGTGCCTCTTCGGACTGATACTCCTGAACGGACACCGCGCCCGCTTTCAGCAGGGCCGCCTCGCGCTTTATCTCGACCTTCCAGTAGTCGAGGTTGGCCTTCGCGCTCGCGACGTCCTTCTCACGCTGGGTGACGGCCTTGCGTGACGCAATCACCATAGCCGTCGCCCGTGCAAGCTCACTCTTGGCCGTCTGCACCTCGCCAGCAGCCGCGGCTCTCTCAGCCGCCATCTGCGCCACGCCATACTGGGCCTTCGGGATATCGCTTGCCGCTGCCGCGCGGCCGGCCGCGGCCTCGGCCACTCTCGTTTGTAGGTCCGGGGAGTCCACCACCGCTATGAGCTGATTGCGGCCCACGCTATCGCCGTTGTACAGGCTGAAGCTCTTCAGCCAGCCTTCGACGCGCGGGTATACGATCTGCTCCTGCAGCGGCGCGACGGAGCCGGTATAGGTAACCTGCGATGTGAATCGACCTGGATGCACAACCTCCGTGGCGACTGGTACCGCGCCGACGGGCGGCCTCATGACGGTCATATCCATCGCCTGGGACTCCAGCACACTCATTGAGCCCGGGTGCCTTGCTTTCCAGACGTGAACTGTAATTGCGGAGCCGATCAAGAGCGCCACCAGAAGTATCACACCCCAGAAATGCTCCCTCAGCAGCTTTATCAGGTTGCTCATGAGCCCGCTAACCTCCAGACCCTGAATCTGACTCAGGGCAGATCACTTCGCAGTTGAGAGGACGCATCGCCGCGCTAGCGGGTTGCATCTTTCTTCAGCCATACGCAACGCATATCCTATTGTCGGTTGTTCGCCGATCATGATCAGCCTGATCACTACCCCCAGGTTCTCAGTTGGAATGCTCCGTTCCCATAAGAAGGCGCCAACCTGCAATCGCCACAGGGCAACAACCGGGGGTCTCCTGCTCGTAATAGGCGAAAACCCCGCCGATCACATCGACGGGGCCGTATTGCGCGGAGAACGTTCTGTGCACGGAGATGGCCGGACGAACTGACTGGTCTGACAATTGGCAGGGCTGCTAACGTGCGAGATCCCAACGATCGAGTCCGAATCGCATGCCTCGCCGTCTATGGGCGCTCAACTCAAGAAACCTACCACAACTATGCATACGACCACCCCAAATAGCTGGGACGCGTTGAGCCGGTCATTCCTCGTTAGCCCGAGAAGCATCTGAAACGGTTTTGAGACTGCTGGGATTCTACTCATCCACGCAGGTACATATCCATCCGTCCGCAGTAACCTCTTACTACGTTCTCTGGCGGCCGTCTCAATGCACAGCAGCAACAGCCATAGAACAAAGCATATTCTCAGAAGCGCGGCGCTAAGCCGCTCGACTGGGATGAGCCTGGAGTTCATTGTGACGGTCTTGACATCGCAGACGGCAATACCGGTCGGAATGATGAGCGCTCTTCTCGCCGGGTAGTACCCGAGCTTCATCATATGGAGAGTGTAATCGTCGGGGACTACCTGCTGAAACCTGAAGCGGCCGCTATGGTCCGTCACGGTCCTGTAAGGCCCCATGATAGCGAGCGCGTCAGGGACGGGAGTCCCTTCTGGTGTTGACACCATTCCTTCCACATCCGCGGTCGAGGCAGCTCTGCCGGTGTGCTCGAGTGTGATCGCGTACAGTATTGGCACAGCACCGCCGGGAAGAAACGCGATGCTGCTTACGGCGCTTTTCTCTTTGATTGGAATACACTGAGCGTAGATCCTGGCCGGAGACGGAACCATATAGTCTCTTGGGCTCGGGTTTATCAGATGGTAATGGGTTACGGTCAGCAGAACACTCTCTTGTGCACTGGGTCCGGCGGCAATCTCATTACTAATGATCAGAGGCACTATCTCTTTCGCGCCGCTCACGTGGCTTATAACTGCTTTGCCTGAATACTGGCCGGTCTGACAGGATGCAACAATCCATATACCGGAGCAGCGGGCCTGGGGAACTCGTATATTGTACAGGGGGCTTATTGCGTTCATGCCGTTATTGTTCGCGGGAAACCTGAAGGGCACGTCCGGTATTCCCTGCGAGCGGTATGGTTTGCTGCCTCGAGGAATCTCCTCCGCAGGTAGTGCTAATGACCAATAGGTCGTGCTGAATCCGTTGCGGTTGCTATCTGATGTGATGCGGTTTAGCCAGAACAAGGACGGACTCAACATCGTGAATGACCTGTTCTCGCTTGCTCCTATCTCCGAGGATAACGTGCATAGCAGAGCAAGAATCGCTGCCGTCTTCATCCAGGTTTTCATAGACCGGTCCACTCCATTATCGTATAGCAGGGATCCATGTTATGGTCTGCATATGAGGAAGAACCAGAGCAAGCACCACAGCGCCGCCGTATATGCAGCCGACCTGGCGATCACTCGATCGATCGCGCTACTGCCGCTCTTCAGACAGATACCGAGTAGAGACCTCGCTGCAGCCCAGAGGGCAATCATTAAGATCGATATCCCCAGATCGAGAACAGACTCGTACCCCCAGAACGCTCCCGCCGGTATTTTGGAGCAGCAGATGGAGAACACGTAAACAAGCCATGCAAAGGCGCACACCAACGCTGTTATGGTCAATGACGCCTTTATTCTCGACTGCTCCGCAAATTCAGTGCCGATAGTGCGCATATTGACGGCGAATATCAGAGCTGGTATCGCCAACCACACGACCATTCTTAGGACCTCCGTTCGGCTGGCTCGGGTAGGTCGGTGTTGATACCGTCATATCCCGGCATAAGCTTCTGTTCTGCCAGCATTCGCTGCCGGCTTGCGATACCCAAGAACAAGCCCAAGAGCACGGCGAAAGAGAACGGCTGTTTCCATATTATCCACGGGACGTCCACACAAGCCACGGTCGCGCTGCCCAGGACACCTACTACAAAGGCATTCAGCAGAGACTTCGCCCCCGGCGGTAGATACTTTGACGCCTCACGCAAACGAAGCAGAATGCCCGTCAGTGCTAGAGCGGCGGCGAGCCCTCCAATAACGCCTCCGACCACGAGTATCTGAAGGTATTGGGAGTGCAGGTGATTATACCGGGCTATTTCACCCATACTTGGAGTGTCTTTGTAGAAGTCGGCGCGTACAACCTTCTCTTGCCCCAACCCGACACCAAAGACCGGGTGTCTCGAAAACATGGTCCATCCGTACTTCCACAGTTGCTCGCGCAACGGGTCTCCATATGAACCTCTCAAACACAGAGTGCCGACGGTCAACAGCAGGACTACGGCGGTAACGAGTATGCCGACAGTCTTGCGGTTTCGCAGAGCCGACGACAACATGAGTGAGCAGGCCAACGCTATGACCAGCAAGCCGAACATACACGCACGGCATTGAGACAGTAGTACCGCCACCATCTGCAACGTCAGCGCGGCGGATAGCAGGCGTCTTCTCTGCCTGGACTGTGCCGCAAGCACCATCGCCCAGGTTATGGCGATACCTGGCAGCAGAAAGTTCGCATAGGTCACATGGTCCATTAGAGGGTTCGGCACGTTGCCATAGCTGGTGCCTGCCTGGAACGCTTTCAGCGGCAACCAGATTGCTGCGGTTAGCGAGCCGGCCGTGTAGCTTGCCGCCAAATGCCATACACCGGCTGCAGCGGTGCAAGTCATTCCAAGCACCAGATAATCGAAGAACGGTTCCCAGTTCTCGGTATTGGCGAAAACCAGATAGCTAATGAAGAAGATAGGCAGGCAGTACTGTAGGCAGTTGTAGGTGCTGAATGTCTGTTTTACTACCAACACGCTCAGGAAGAATGCCGCGAAAACACCCGCAACTACCCACGATCTACGTCTGGGCACCCTGCGCATAAACAGTTCCAGCGTGACCATCCACGGAATTGCCCCGATGAGTGACCGAGTGAGTATGAATATCGATTCACGAGGCGCGCGAAACGGAGGCGGAGCCAAAACGTAGTAGCCTACGTAGTAGCCGATCGGTACCAGGATCAGCCAGATGGACCGAAATGATACGCGGGGGCGACACTGCAGCCGCGGAAGAACGCAGGCTGCAAACACCAGGCTTCCTATAAGCACGACGTGGACGTATTTCGGGATCTCGACCATCTGAGCCAATCCCACAAATAATCCCAGAGCTGCTATGCAATACGGTTCCAGGGACGCCACCATCGGTTCCTACCTGTCTGTTTTCCGTGAAGTAATCCCATCAGTAGTTTGCTGGTACACACGCACTTCGTAGTCATTATGCCTGGCCACTATGTTAGCACTGATGAGTACATAATGCAACGGTAGATAAGTGTCAAAGTATTACAAGTCTGCGAAGTCTGTTTGAGAGGCCTGCCAGCGAGATAGCCATCTCGGCTTGCCGCTTGCCAAGGGGTGACACAAGTCATGGCTGATATCCCGAAAGCAACGTATTTGCCACTTGACAAGCACCAAATCTCAGACTATATTAAGCCTAATTGCTACAACGCAGCGGCGAACGGGAAACCCGTATTTGAGAAACGAGAAACATTCTTACGCCCGCAGAACTTGTGGTAGTAAATCGGATAAGCACTGCTCGGATTGCCATATTGTTCGCTGTTCTATCGTCAGGAGGGTCTATATGCCAAAAGTCGAGAATTCTGTCCAGATCAACGGTGAGCTTGCGCAAGTCTATGCGCTGGCCAAAGATGTCTACTCATTTCCCGAGTTCATACCCGACGTTAGGGAGGTTACTGTCGTAGAACGCAGCGATGACGGTAACCGAGTCATCAGCGAGTGGAAGGGTGTCGTGCCAGAGCTCAAGAAAGTCGTCGTTTGGACTGGCGAAGAGATATGGGATGACCAGGCAAACACATGCAGCTTCTCTTTGCTCAAGGGAGACTACGGTAGATACTCTGGTGTGTGGACCCTCAGCGACCTCGGTGATTGCACGAGGTTTGATTCCCAGATCGACGTGGAGTGCGACATACCACTCATCAAGGGCTTCATCGCCAAGAAGGTGCGAGTGAACATGGACAACTTGCTCGCGGCGATCAAGGCCAAGGTTGAGGGCTGACAACGCCCTGATCACGTAGGTCAGTCCGGTGGGGGGATCTGCAATGTCAAAGCTCTCAATTGCAAGCTTGCTTGTCTTGCTTGCATGCGTCTCGGCGCCCGTATATGCTGTCGGAAAGGTTACCGCCGACCCAAACGCGGGCAGGAGAGAGTCCGCTGGCGAGACCGCTGCAAGCGCGGACGTCGCGCAGAAGGTAACCTATGAGGCCAGGCGAAAGACGGTGGTCTCGATTCTTGCCGATCTAAGCGAGATGACCGGCGTCAAGCTCATTGCTGGTTACAGCAGTAAGGACTGGCAGGTCCGCGATAGGCGGATGAACATCTTCGCTAAGGATATCCCCCTTGCAAGCCTCATGAACTCGATTGCCAGAGTGATGAAGTTCAGTTGGAGCAAGAGTGAGGACGACAAGACCGTCAGCTACAGGCTCTTCATGGACAGGAACGAACTGCTCGGCGCCGAACGCCAAAGATACATCGAGGAGCAGCGGCTCAACCAACGCCAAGTCGATGCCAGACAAAGACTTCTGTCAGGTCTGCAGAAGGCTGCCGGCATGTCGGAGACCGAACTCGAGGAACTGAAAACATCGAGCCCTTATGTCTACTTGATGGCAGCACAGGGGTGGGCCGACATTCTTCCTCGCCTGTTTGCCGAAAGCCCCGCCGCAAAGCAGGCTTGGATTTCTGGCGAGCAGCTAGCTATCGATATTGGTTCAGTGTCCGCTGATGTCAAGAGCCTGCTGATGAAGGTTCTGCTTATCCAGAACGTCCCGGAGACTGCGAGTCTGCTGATCAATACGATGCGGACTGAGGGGGGGAACCAAGGCAACATCGATCACATAGGCGACATAGGTGTTGGCGTGCCTGGGCATTCATCGCGGTGTGGCTTCACCGATCCGGACAGTGAGTATGGGCGTCTTGTAGGCAGTTCCACATTGGCAATGATGGAGGCGCGCACTCAAGAAGAGATGCGCGCAACAGCGAAGCAGTTCCTGGATCAACGGGCACAGGCACAGATATCAGATACAACGGACTTGGGCGAACCGCTGACAGAGCATCCTGACGACCCAACTCTCTCCGTTAAGGTCAAGATGGAGATGAAGGGAGATCTGTTCTCGGACGCACTCGCCGCTGTCGCATCTTGCTCGAGCTTTGCCGTTGTATCTGACAGCTTCGCAGGCAAGTACAACGGGCTGAGTTTTCCACACGACGAGACCGAACTGCGCGCTGTGTTGGATAAGCTGGGATCCACCTGTCATTACAACTGGGAGAGGCACGATTCGACACTGGAATTTCGCGATCGTGACTGGTTCAGGAAACGAGCAGCCCAAATCCCGGATGCCTGGTTGGAGGGTTGGCGCAAAGCATACAAGGACAAAGGATTTCTGGAGATCTCGGAGCTCTCGCAGATCGCTTCTCTCACTCCCGAGCAGATCTGGTTCAACATACTTACGGATGATGTTCTAGGGTATGTGTGCAACTACCTGCCTTCCAGTCGGGAATTCCTGATGGCGTACGCGGGCCTCAGTACAAAGCAGCGAGACCTGATCTTCACAGCTAAGGGGCTGCGCATGAGCTCCTTGTCCGACAGCCAGTGGCCAGCGATGCAAGCGCTGCTGAGAGGCAGCGCTTCTCCGAGTGAGACCGGCGATGGATTGAGCCTTGTCGGCGCGAGAACGCAGGTTGGCAGAAAAGTCAGTTATGTATTCCAGGTGATCACATCAGCCGGGGAAGCTACAGGCGCCAAATGGGATGTTCGCTGCCCCAGGTATGATGCTCCGCCAAAGGAGAAGCCAAAGGACAACAAACCTGGCGAATCTGAAGCGCAGAAACCCAAGCAAGCATCGAACTGATTCAGCCGACGCTCCAGATGTCACTCAGTTCAGTGCTGAATCTGCGCACTTGCAGTTTCCGGCGTTTTCTAGAGGCGCCGGGTTATCTAGCATCGGGAGGAGGTGAAACAAGATGGCAGGAATTTCAAGGTTAGCAGGAGCTATGGCCGGGGGAGGCGAGATATACCGCGATCAGTGCGCGTCCAACTACAACTGCGTTAGCTCCTTTAGTTGCCCTAGCGGGTACTACTGTGCGAACGGCTTTACGGGCGTGAACGACCAGACGCAGTGCAACATGACCTTCACCTGCAACATGAGCTACACTGGGAGCTTCGGTTGCACCGAGGGGATGAACTTCAACTGCAATATGAGCTACACCTGCGCCTAGAGCGGTCTGCTAACTCGCGTTAGCGGAACCGGAACCGATCAGTCGGACGTGGCCAGTCCGGCTGATCGGAGCCTCTGCAGCGAGAAGCACCCGCCGCAAGTCGCCGCCGGCCGGGGTCAGTGGATCTAATAGGGAACTCTTGTGCGCTGCGCCACAGCGAGTATTGGAGATGCCCGCGGCATTGGCCGTTCGGACTCATACTTACCGAGGAGATACACAGTGAAGAAGTATACACTAGCGGATTTGAACCAGATACTTGAGGAAGTGGATGATGATACGCTGGGCCAGTTTGGACGGCAACTGCGAGATGAGTTCGAACTGGAGCAGAAAGGGTCGGCGATAAACAGGCTCGAGATGTTCGTCACTCATCGCTGCAATCTCAGATGCAGCTACTGCTTTCTCGAGGGCGGCCTGGTCCATCGAGGAGACATGCCGATTGAAGTTGCTGAGAGGGCACTTCGGTTCTGCATCGAACGCTCGAAAAACATCGAGAGTTTCTTCAACTTGGTGTTGTTCGGTGGAGAGCCGCTCTTGGTTATCGATCTGGTCGAGGATATCCTTGAGCTTACTGATCGGATAGCAGAGGAGTACGGCAAGGGCGTGCATGTCAGCTGCACCACCAATGGTCTGCTCCTGGACGAACGGGCTGTAGAAGTCTCCAAGAAGTACGGTTTCGACTATCTGATCAGCATAGACGGCAACAGGGAAGACCACGACCGCAACAGGAGGACTGCCTCCGGACAAGGTACGTATGACAAGATTCTTGAGAGGGTCCAGTTCCTCAAGCAGCACCAGAGTTGGCTGGGGGCCAGGATGACGTTAGCACCCGAGAGTATCTATCATACGGTTGAGGCAGTCAAGGAGCTGTTTGAGGCTGGGATCAATCAGTTCCTGATCGATACGCTGTATGTAGAGTGGCAGCCGGATCAGCTAGCTCTGGTCAAGGATGTGTTCTATCAGCTTCTCGAACTCAACTTGTCTGCGGCACTGCAAGGACTTCCGCTCGTGATCAGCTATGGGGAGTTCGGCAAGCTGCTGCCCAACAGGAAAGGAATATGGGGCTGCCCGGCCGGTAAGTCGTCGATCTCCGTGACAGCGAGCGGCGATGTGTTCGGCTGCTCGAGGGCGATCCGGCAGGAACATCTGCGTATGGGCAATATCATGGAAGGCGCGTTGGATTGGGATCGCGCCAGGTTCTTCTGGGACCAGCGTCCGGAGATTAGATGGAAGTGCATGCACTGCGATATTGCGGATACTTGCGGCGGCGGCTGCCCACTGGGCGACTATGAGTCAATGGGTACGCCGTACTATCCCCCAGAGATCTGCTGTACAGTAAGTCGGGCGATGCGCGAGATCAGAGACGAGAATCCGAAGTTCGCCCAGTTCTTCTACGGAGAGAATGAAGTTGAGGCTATCGAGTCTGGATTCCACAGAGCGGAGTCCGAATTTCGGACACTGAACGTCGGTGACTAAGGAGCTATGTCTTGAGGGGCTCGTTCAAGCGCTACAAACGGCTTCGCAAATACGTCCTGAAGTTTATCGACGTACAGATCGGGATGCTCATCTGTTCTCAGCTGAGTAGCGTGGCGGGCGTCGTCAGTCCGTTCATCACCAAACTGACTTTCGACTACGCCTTTCAGAACAGGGACTGCCTGCTCCTGATAGTGCTCTCGGTGACCGGACTGGTGCTGTACGCGTTCACCACGGTCAGTGGGGCGATACAGCAGTATCTGCAGCTGTACGCGTCCCAGAGTCTGACATTTGCGATAAGGTCGGACTTCATAAAGCACCTGTTCAAGCTGCCATTGTCGTTCTTCCATTCACGATCTACGGGTGAACACCTGTATCGCTTGGATTCTGACGTCAACGGAACGGCCAGCTTCCTTGGGGGTTTTGTTTCGAGCGTGGTAAGCCCGATCACCAACCTCGTGCTCCCGCTAGTTGCCGTTCTGTGGTTGGACTGGCGCTTTGCCTTGCTTGGCGTAGGTGTCGGATCAGTATACATCTTCCATTCGCGCTACTTTGGTGTGCGGCAGCGAGAGCTCGCGCGGCAGTTGATGGCGGAGAGCCAGTCAATCTCAAGCCAGACTACCGATCACCTTGCGCAGATGAAGTTGGTCAAGGCTTTTGGCCGCGAACAGCGCGAGATCAGGCATTACTTGTCGAACCAGATCAAGCTCATTCGGCTTGCGTTTCGCCAATACTGGCTCAATACCAAGCGCACGACTACGTCCAGTCTGTTCAACACCGTCATGCAGAGCGGATTGGGCCTCTACCTTGGATACCAAGTCATCTCCGGCAACATGTCTATCGGCTCACTGATAGCGCTGTCCATGTACTTTGTACAATTGACGGGCGCAGTCAGCAGCCTTGCGGGTCTCTACCCCAACCTGCTGAGTCAGCTTGTTCCCGTAGATCGCTTGCTTGATATTCTGGAGATGACCGAGACCGTTGAGGAAAGAGCGAACCCGACGAGGTTGGATCGCCTGTCTGGAGCAGTATCGTTCCGAGATGTCCGGTTTGGGTATGAGCAAGAAGCTCCTGTATTGGATGGGCTCAATCTGACTGTCTTGCCCGGACAGACTGCGGCAATAGTGGGACCAAGCGGGACGGGCAAGACCACTATTGTCAGCCTGCTCCTACGGCTATATGACGTTCAGCAAGGCAGTGTTCTTGTCGACGGCTACGACGTCAGGGACTTGCGTCTGTCATACAGAAGCTCCATCGGGATTGCGCTGCAAGAGACATTCCTATTCAACACTACAATACTCGAGAATATTCGGTATGGCGATCCGTCTGCCACGGAAGACGACGTAATCGAAGCTGCGAAGTTGGCGGATGCCCATCACTTCATATGCGAGCAGCCTGATGGCTACAGCACGAATGTGGGTGAGTCGGGCTGCAATCTCTCAATGGGCCAAAGGCAGCGTATCGGAATCGCCCGTGCTCTCGTTAAGAAGCCGAAGATACTCATTCTTGACGAAGCCACCGCTTCGCTCAGCACGATTTCCGAAGCGGCAATACTGGACACGCTCAGGCCCAAAGGCGACGAAAGGACCCTCATCGTGGTTACTCATCGGCTCGCCGCGATCCGAAACGCTGATGTCATATTCGTTCTCGACCGGGGCCGTGTTGCTGAACAAGGTACACATGAGGATCTTCTGGCAGGGCGTGGGTTATATCGAGAGCTCTGGGACTGCCAGTTTGGCAAGAGCGCGGTTATTGAGAGCATCAGTCAGGACGGGCTTGCGATCGCGGGGGAAGACGCGCTATGAGGTCACTTCGTAGAAGGATCTTTCTGGTAATGACCTTGGTACTGACACAAGTAGCTGCCCTGGCAGCTTTGGCCGGGGGGCTCTGGTCCGTCAAGGTGAAGGAGGTGATGGTGGGCAAGGTTGTGTTCTCACAGTCGGGCGGCCGGACTATGGCACGGATCTATTCGTCCGGGCAGGGCGCGACCAACGCAGGGCGACGGACCACTATTTACGGGAGTACCCCTGCCGGCAGTTTTACCGCGCGCGTGCTTCGGCAGCATCTCGACACACAAGGATGCCGGATGGATGCAGTTGTGGTGCATCAGGATCTTGGTCGCGCGCCGTCTGCAAGGGGCAAGGCTTTGGATGCCTTCATGTGGATGCGCAACAGGCGAGCGCTCACCATCCTCTTAGACAAGTCTTCGCTGACCCAAGGAGCGGCGGCGAATCTGAAGCGACTTCCCAGTTGAAGCAGTCTTGTGCCTCACCTGTGAGTCCTCTACCTGGTGGTTACCGTATAGTGGGGCTTAGGAATCCCGGTCCTAACTAAGGATGAGTTGTCGTTAGGGCGAGGCCCTTTTCCGGTTCTGTGTGTTCGTTGCGAACCTTTGCAGTAATGGCGGCTTACAGCGCAGGCACTCTTGGAGGCAATCGTTGGCTGAATACGTGTTTCCCAAGATCAACGCTCATTGCATTACCGTAAACGGGCATCATCTCGTCTTCAGCCCGGGAACCGCTCCGCCCATGCGTGTTGGTGATGCTGCGTTCGATCTTGTGCAGAACTGCTCGGGCATGACCATCCGCGAATCCGCGGAATGGCTGCGGGAACGACACGGCGAGACGTCGGGTCACGTAGCACGCCAACTGGCCGAAATAGCTGATCTGGGATACTTCAGCGAGCCTCAACCTGACCTAGAGGACTGTACGAACAACCTGCCACCGCCCGCCAACTTCGGCATCTGCATTACCCACAAGTGCAATATGCGGTGCCGATACTGCTTTGCGGGAGGACTGCGCGAGGCTGACGAACCAGAAGACATATCCTATGACACCGCATGCGCGGCTATCGACTTCATCTTCGACGTAGTGCAGCCGCCCTGGGCGAACATCTCGCTTGGCATAACTGGCGAACCCCAGCTCCGCTGGGACCTGATAAGGGATGTTGCTGACTATGGGAGGAAGAAGTCGGAGGAGTCGGGGATAGGAGTACGTTTCCACATTACCACCAACGGCCTGCACGCCAGCCCTGAGATGCTGGACTACCTGCAAGAGCATCCCGAGGATATGGGAGTCACACTCAGTTGGGATGGGCCGCCGGATGTCCACAATCGGCAGCGTCTCAGCCGTGATGGTGCAGACACTTACGAGAGGGTCAGCCGCACATTCGAGCTACTCAGAGATTCCATGAAGACCAGACCATCGGTCACAGCCACAGTCTGCGTCTCAGAACCAGACATGGCAGGCGTGTTTGCTCACCTGTTTGAAGAGGGAGTTCGTGACCTGACCATAAAGCAGACCAGATCCGTTGCCCCGGCCATAACCATAACTGAAGAAAGCCTGCCTGCATTCAAAGCATCGTTTGCAGAACTGGCTGAGCTTCTTCTTCGGGCAGACGATGCTCAGATGGAGCGACTCTTCACTCTTGCTAAGGATGATGCCTTGGGGCGGTATATCTACCGAATCGCCAAGAGAGAAAGCTTCCTCTATCGATGTCCCGGCGGACGGTGCGGCTATGATATAGATACGAATGGCGACATTTACCCCTGCGCCAGCCTCGTAGGTGTCACGGATTACAGGATGGGCAATGTGCGCACCGGATTTACCAAGCAAGCCGAGAAGTTCTTCCTGGAGGATACCAGCCTCCCGAAGATGCAAGCATGCCAGGATTGCTGGGCGAAGTACTACTGTGGTGGGCCATGCACCTACGTATCAGCTTTGACTTGCGGGCGCTTCGACGTTCCCTATGGCCCGGACTGCGAGTTGATCAAGTACCTGATCGAGCTGGCAGGCTACGTCGTTGCAAGATTGGCTGTCGAACGCCCCGGACTCCTGCCTCACGTATTATCTCTACGTGAGCCCGTTCCGATGGGTCCTCGTCCGGAAGCTCTATGTCGTCGAGCATACGATCCGCTCTGGGGGCTCCCGTCTGAAGCTTGGCGAGTAGCCGATCCTATAGTGCTGACGGGCAGCAGAGACGCCGGCGGCTACCAGCGACGACGCAGGCCAAAGAACAATAAGGCCGCGGTTCATCTCAAATGGGATGACGAATTTCTCTATCTAATGACTGAAGTCTACGGTAGCAGTCCTGCGCCGCCAACAACTGCAGACGTCGAGTGGTGGTTCCGTGAAAGCATCCAATTCGCTATAGACCCGGGAAATGACGGCGGCGAAAGCAGATATCCCTGGAAGCTGCCTGAGGGTGACTATGAGTACGGGGTCGCGGGAGTAGACGGCAAGGCATGTATATACGATTGCCAAGCGAACCCGTTGCGCCCGAGCGAGAGCGGAAAGGCCCTTATCACGCGCGAAGACGATGTGATTACCTACAAAGTAGCGATTCCGTGGCAGCAGGTATCCGAGTTTGCTCCCTCGGTTGGCGCGGAGTGCCGTTTCTCCATTGTCGTAAACGACTCTGACGAAGGTATCCGGGGCTGGCTGCAGTGGACTAACGGGCTTGCAATCAGAAAAGCCCCGGCAAGGTTTGGGTTGCTGCGCCTGGTCGAGTAAGCTCACCAGCGGAAGGGATTCTGAAGTGAATGTGCTGTTTGTTGCTGAAGACTGTCCCTATCCACCCGATAACGGTGGCCGGCTGCGCACGTTCAATCTGCTGAAGCGCTTGAGTCTGAGGCACGAGATCACGTTGATTGCTCTCGCGGAGTCTGAGGCGGATATCAACACGGCATTTGGTCACAGTCTCAAGCAGGTGATACAGGTCTCTCCGGTGCGCCGGACTCCGACACGGAGGCTGACCACCCTTGTTTCCAGACAGCCATACATCATCTCCAAATTCGCGAGTCCTGAGATGAGCGCAGCGGTGGGGAAAACGTTGGCTGATCGTTCTTTCGATCTCCTGCACTGCGACTCAGCGATGGTAGCGTATTGTGTTCCAACGAACGCGCCGGTACCTAAGGTCATAAACATGCACAACATCGAGGCTATGATCTGGGAGCACTATGTGGACAAGGAGCGACGTCCGTGGATGATGCCGCTCCTACGAAGCCAGCTATCAAAGATCGCGTCGTACGAATCGCACTTGCCTCGGCTATTCGACTGGTGTGTTACAGTCTCAGAGCAAGATCGCAACCAGATGCGATCGCGATACGGCTTCGAGAACGTCAGTGTGGTTCCGAACAGTGTCGACTTGGACTTCTACGAGCCGTTGCCGGAACCTCCTAAGCCGGTTGTAGCCTTCATAAGCTCACTCGATTATCGTCCCAACAAAGACGCGGTCTGCTGGTTCATGGAGTCGATATGGCCGCGCGTGCGAGCCCAGATGCCCGAGGCGCAGATGATGGTGGTTGGCCGGCGTCCTCCGCGATGGATGGCGGATCGTTGCAGGCAAGCGGACATAGCGCTTCACTCGGATGTGCCTGATACTCGGCCTTACCTCGCAGATGCGGCGGTTATCGTGGTCCCGATCCGAATCGGAGGCGGGACACGGCTGAAGATCCTCGAGGCAATGGCGGCGGGCAGATGCGTAGTCTCGACCACGATCGGCGCCGAAGGGCTCTGCGCGCGCGATGGTGAGCACTTGGCCATTGCCGATGAGCCGGTTGACTTCGCGCGAAAGGTCGTTTCGCTGCTGCGCGCCCCTAACACGAGGCAAGTCCTGGCGCGTCAGGCCCGGGCGCTTGTAGAGGCTGAATATGGTTCGGACAGGGCCGCCGGGCAGATGGAAGAGGTATGGAATCAAGCGTGCGCACAACAGCACATCAATGGTGAAACCTATGCTTCAGCACAGAGTTCAGACCATCACTAAGCGAATGGCAGACATTCTGGTGTCTATGATAGGCCTTGTCTGCCTGTTGCCCTTATTTGCGCTGGTATGCGTTCTCATTGCTATTGACTCTCCGGGTTCGCCGTTCTTTCTTCAGACGCGGGTGGGCCGTTACGGACGGCGTTTCAGGATGATGAAGTTCAGGTCGATGTTCGTCGATGCCGACAAGCGCATGGAAGATCCGCGCATTTTGGCGGAAGCTGAAGCGGCCGGAAGAGTCGTCAAGCTCAAACGCGATCCGCGGGTCACCCGGATTGGGAAGCTGTTGCGCACGACCAGTCTTGATGAGTTGCCGCAGCTCATCAATGTTTTCTTCGGACATATGAGTCTGGTCGGGCCGCGGGCACTCACTCCCAATATGGTCGAGCCGTATCCCGACTGGTCGAAGGCACGACATGTGATGCGGCCAGGGATAACAGGCCTTTGGCAGGTATCGGCGAGAGAGCGCAATGAGTCGCTTGAGGACATGATCGACTACGACCTCGATTACATACGCCGCTGGTCGCTGTACTTGGACGCGGCGATTCTCGCGCGCACGCCCGGCGTAGTGATCTCAAGAAGGGGAGCTGTATGATTAGTCGGACCGGACAAACTTGCGTTGCCATTCTGGGCGGCGGGCTCACGGGACTCAGCGCCGCTTGGCACCTGAAAGGTGAAGACCATGTTCTCCTGGAAAAAGAGCAGATCGTGGGGGGTCTTGCCCGAACCGAAGAATATGAGGGGTTTCGTTTTGACCTTGGCTCGCACATCTGGTTTACCAAAGAGCCTGCGGCCGAGACTCTTCTCGAATGTCTTCCTTCGCTGGTAATGCGGGGCTACGACCGCTCGGCCTGGGTTCACATCTATGGCCGTCTGGTTCCCGCGCCGTTTCAGGCCAATATGTACGGTATGCCGGCGGATGTCGTGTCTGAATGCCTGATCGGGTACATCGAGGCCACGCGGGGATACCACCGCAGTCGAGAGAGCTTCGCCGATTGGCTCCGTGCGAGCTTCGGCGACGGGCTGTACAAACACTTCATGCGGCCATACAACAGCAAGGTCTGGACAGTGCCGCCCGAAGAGATGGCCGCAGACTGGACTGGGTCTCGGGTTGATGTGCCTGATTCGCGAGAGATGATCGAAGGCGCTCTTGGACTTCAGGTCAACAATATGGGGCCCAACGCTCGCTTTTGCTACCCCACACGGGAGGGGATCGGCTCGATCGCCGAAGCCATCTACAGTCAGTGTTCGCGCATCTCGACCGGAACGCAGATAGGCAGCATTGAGCTCGATACCAAAACGATCCATTTGGCGGGCGGAGCTGACCTTGCGTACCAGTCAATGATCTCCACTATTCCGCTTCCAGACCTCGTCGGCCTGATCGAGAACGTCCCGCACGCAGTCAGAGAAGCCGCGCGCAAACTCAGAGCGACCAAGCTGGTCCTCGTCAACATCGCGCTCAAACGAAGGCCCGACCATGGGTATCACTGGATCTACTTCGCGGAGCCCAAGTACCCGTTCTTCCGTGTCAGCTTCCCGCACAACTATTCGGAGTCGATGTGCCCCGCAGGCTGCGCTTCGATACAGGCTGAATGCGCGTTTCCCTATGACGCCAACATCGATGAGACGAGTGTTGCCGAGCACGCGAAGGCGATGCTTTCTGAGGCTGGCTACTTGGATATTTCGGGGTTGCTCTTTGTGAAAACGAGGGTTGTGAGTCCTGCGTATGTGATTCGCGACCATGCTCGGCGAATGAATCTTCAGATCATTCAGTCCTATTTGGGCAAGCACAACGTATGCTGTGCAGGCAGGTTAGGAGCCTGGGAGTATATCAATATGGATCAATGCATTTTGGCCGGTAGGGATGCAGCCGCGCAAGTTGGTTCGGAGACGCGGCTCGAAACGAGCGCGGTCTGATGTCCGCTTCCCGCATGCCTGTGTGCAAGGACTGCTGCTCGCCGGCGTCCGATACTCACCGCGCTTCTGATAGCCGAGTGATAATCAACGCTGATGATTTCGGTCTGTCAGCCGAGACGAATAGCGCCATAATCCGGTTCGCCGAGTCCGGCGCCATATCAAGCGCATCACTGATGGCTGTAGGCGAGGGTTTCGACCAAGCTGCCGAGTGGGCAGCCGCAAATCAGGCCGATTTCCGGGTCGGGGTGCATCTGTGCCTTTCTGACAGCGTGAAGCCGTTGACGTCGGCTCAGGCCTTGGTCAACGCTGACGGGCGCTTTCGTTCACTTCACCATCTTGTCGGACGTGCACTCCGGCGCACGCTGCCGATGGACGCAATCCGGCACGAGTGGAAGACGCAGATGGACCGAGTGCGTTCTTGCGGCATAGAGCCCACTCATCTGGACTCTCATCAGCATGTTCACGTTCTGCCTGGCATATCCGATCTTGTGGTCAGAATGGCTGCCGAAGAGAGGTTGGCTGTCCGCCATACTGACGGGCCGTTGGGGTTCCCAATCTCCAAGTGCGGAGGCTGCATCCACTACTGGGGGACTTACCTTCGCCCTGGCTTATGGAAAAGCGTGTCTCTTCGACTGCTCGGCAGGATGCTAAAGCAGCGTCTGGTATCGGCGAAGGTGCCGACCATTGATTTCTACATAAGCCCATCATCTCTGTGCGGACGGATGCGGCAAGGCGCTTCATCACGGGCTGTCGTCGCGCTTGCTGAGCTTGCTGCCGGACTCAGAGGCACTGTGGAATGGGTGGTGCATCCGTCCGATGCATGCGGCAGAGCGACTGAGCCGAGATGGATGGCCGGTATGCGGGCATATGATAGCGGAATGCTGGAAAGCCGTCTGCACTTGGAGGTGCTGAGCAGGTTTGGGGTGGCAACTGGATCCTACGCAGATCTACTCACAGCCGGGTACAAGTCAGAGCCAACCGAGGAAACCAACATTGGTCTTGGAAGATAAACGCAGCTTGGCTGTCGCGATGATTGGATCCAGGGGGCTATCCGTTTGCCACAGCGGCCTTGAGGCGCATGTGCGCGAGCTGTCGAATCAGTTGGGTCTGATGGGGTGCACAGTGTCCGTATACGGCTGGCGCAACCACCGGTTCGATCTGACGGATCCGGAGTACATTCCCAAGACCAACGTCGAGGACAAAAAAGGGTTCAATCTGAAGGGTAAGCTCACAGCGACGATATCCAATTCGGTGTGGGCGACAATCGATGCGATCAGATCGGGGCGTGCCGACATTATCCATTACCATGGGGTCGGATGCGTGTTTGGTCTCTTGCTGGCGCGGAAGCTCGGTTTCCCGACCGTGCTGTCGCTTCACAGCACCAACTGGCAAGAGAATAAATGGTCATCGGCCTCGCAATCCATGATCCACCGCCTGGAGCGGCTAGCAGTTCGTGCGGCTGATGCGGTGATAGCCGTCTCACAATCACTGGCCGATCGCGTCAGGGCAGAGTATGATGTGCTCCCAAGCATCATACCGAACGAGATAAGTATCAAGGGCAAGCCTGAACGTGACCACGAGATACTGCAGCCCTTGGGACTGGAGAATGGCAAGTTCGTTCTCTATGTCGGGCGGATCGTTCCGGACAAGGGCTGCCATGTGCTGGTGGAGGCTCTTCACAAAGCTGATATTCCCATGAAGCTTGCTCTCATCGGCCCGCATCAAGACAAGACCTATGCGGAGAGCATCATTGGAGGCAATCAAGGACTGGTGATTGCTCCCGGAGCTCTGCAAGACCAAGATCTGGGCGCGCTCTACCGCTCGTGCTGGGCTTTCTGCACCGCATCCATCAGTGAGGGCCAGTCCCGGGTTCTGTTGGAAGCTCTGGCCCATGGGTGCACTTGCCTTGTTAGTGACATTGCCGGGCACCGGGAGTTGGTGACTGACTCTGATATGCGTTTCCCAGTGGGAGATGTTGAATGCCTGCGCGGCAAGCTTCTCGACCTCTGCCGACCGCAAGAGAGCGCGAGAGCCCGGGATCACTCTCACTGGCTCAAGCAGCATCCGGAATACTGGGCAGAGACAACTGCAAAGCGAGTTATGGATGTGTACAGAGAGGTCAAGAGTCTCAAACGGAAGTAGCCTTGGCCATGCCGTTATCGCATCGGCTTCGGACCCATGAGGAACGAGCTAATGCCGTCGTTGGTGAAATACTTCACGATGACGTATCTCTTGCCCGTCTCGCCAAAATCGCAGACAAGGTCCACCCGGTACTTATTGGCACCGTCGTTCGCTGGTCCGGCCTGCAGCACAGTGGACTTCCTGAACGGTCCAAGTTCAGTATTGAGTCTGCGCCACTCTTTCTCAAGTGTTTTGCAGAACCCTCGATTGAGGAACTCGCCCTCAGCTTTGTCGTAGTCTCCCGCTTGCAACAGCACAAAGAGATTCTGTGCTCTATTTGCGTAGCTCGATCGTGTATACGAGCGAATTGCCAGATAGCCTACGCCCAATACTATGGCTGCACAGATTGATGTCGCGAACAGCTTTCGTATGTGCATTCGGCGCTCCATAGCCTAGTGGTTACAAGCTCCCATACTGCAGCACGTCCGGTCAGCCGATAGCAGTGATGTACCAGTTGGCACCACCGTCTCTGCGCTACAAGGCTATCGGCCGAGCAGATATCATAAGCCCACAGATCCTCTTGGCCGAATCAAACCTGACTAGAGCGTATCGCTTGCCGGTCTGCCCAAACTCGCACTCGAGATACACGCGGTACTTGATGTGTCCCTCGTCTGCCGGTGCCGCTCTCAGAACACTGGATCTCGTAAACGGTCCCAACTTGGCGGTGTCTTGCGCCCAAGCCTTGGCAGTCATCTCCGGGAACTTCAGGGCTCGCAAGTTCGGGCTGAACTGGGCCCCAAACTCCTCATACTTCCGAGCTTGCAGCAGATCGAACACGTTTCGTGCCCGTTCTTTGTAATCCGAACCACTGCGAGAATGCAGTAGCCAGGCGCAAATGCCCAAGGCAATGATCACGGGGACTCCAACGACGAACAAGGTTCTTCGACTCATCGGTTCTTCCTCGCCGTGCTTCAGACACGCTGCAGCAATCGCACTCGTTCACAACCGCCTTATGCTTCCTGTCATAGAACCATTCGGCAACGCGATCTCTGTGCTTGGAACGATTGTAGATCAATCCCATCCTTGATGGGGTCCTGTCTGCCGCAGGTTGTCCCTCTCCAGCCGTGGCGGCGCCTTGGCCATGCCGTTATCGCATTGGCTTCGGACCCATGAGGAACGAGCTAATGCAGTCGTTGGTGAAATACTTCACGATGACGTATCTCTTGCCCGTCTCGCCAAAATCGCAGACAAGGTCCACCCGGTACTTATTGGCACCGTCGTTCGCTGGTCCGGCCTGCAGCACAGTGGAC
>Ga0078972_1000593_pt1 | contig 148511 bp, 126 predicted proteins | sample YelNatPaOPGAMG01_FD_67568 | JGI IMG/M metagenome (GOLD analysis project Ga0078972, IMG submission 67568) | Hot spring thermophilic microbial communities from Obsidian Pool, Yellowstone National Park, USA - OP-RAMG-01 (SPADES assembly) (version 2) | ecosystem: Environmental > Aquatic > Thermal... | reverse complement strand
TCATCGCTGGTACTTCCTGGGCAAGCGGGCGCGGGGTCTCAGGTGTGCCTAAGATAAACCTTAGGTTTTGTTTTCAGCAAGATTTCACGAAAGAATTCACGCCGCCCACTGAGTGGTCCCGCTCGTAAATTCATCGGGGGACAACGGCTCGTCGCACCGCGGCCAAGCCGCTGTCGATCGGCTCGCCACGCAGTTCCCCAACGCGATCGTGGTGCATACCCCGGTGCATGCGTCCTGGCTCGATCAGATCCAGATCTACTTCTCCATCGTTCAACGCAAAGCGCTCTCGCCCGACGACTTCACCGACCTCGACGTCGTCATCGCCCGCCTCAACGCCTTCGAGGCCCGCTACAACCCGGCAGCGCGGCCGTTTACCTGGACGTTCACCACCACCAACCTCAACGAACTGTTGACCAGGCTCGACAACCACCGATCCGAGCACGAACTTACGGGCGCGACCACTGAGTCTGAATCCACCGACGGGCTGAGCAGCAGCGCGCACGGCGCTGTGGGCCAGGCTCCGCCGATGTCGGCCTCGCGGCGCCACCGGGTTATACAGTCCCGGTACCGCGGCCGTTGCCCGAGACGTTGCACGAGACAAGGAGCCATCATGAGACATCCGGTGTGCCGTCGACTCAGGTTCGCACTGCCGGCGGCATGTGGTGCCGGACTGTTGTCGCTGGCGTCGGTGATCAATGGCGGTGCGGCCCGCGCCGAAGACCCGTCCGAGGAAACAGCGTTCATCATGGGCGGCACGTTGAATCCGCAACCCGATCCCAGCTACGTGACGGCTATCAACGACGCCTACATCCAGCCCAATCCCGACTACACCGGGTTCACTCCGTTCGGCTTATACACACCCGAAGGCGTCAACATCCCGTTTATCAGTGGTCTGACTCTCGACCAGTCGGTGTCGGAGGGGCAACTCATTCTCAACAATGCGATCCTGCAAGCACCGCCGGGCAGCGACCTGCTGGTGTTCGGCTACTCGCAGAGCGCCATCATCGCCACCCTGGAAATGAACGCGCTGGACGCGTTGCCCGCCGACGAACGGCCGAACCCAGCCGACCTGGCCTTCATGCTCACGGGAGACTTCGGCAACCCGGACGGCGGTTTCTTCGAGCGGTTCACCTTCAACATTCCGGTTTTGGGGATCCCCTTCTACGGGCCCACCCCGCCCGACACCGTCTATCCCACCGACATCTACATCGCCCAATACGACGGCGTCTCGGACTTTCCGCAATACCCGCTCAACGTGCTGGCCGACCTCAACGCCGTGTTCGGCCTCCAATACGAACACACCCAGTATCCGCATTTCACCGCCGCACAGATCGCCAACGCCGTGCCGCTGGCGACATCTCCCGGCTATGACGGGGTCACCCACTATTTCATGATTCCCACCGAGAACCTGCCGCTATTGGAGCCGCTGCGCGACATCCCGCTCGTCGGCACCCCGCTGGCCGATTTGCTGCAACCGGATCTGACCGTGCTGGTCAACCTGGGCTACAACCCCAACGGCTACGCCGATATCCCCACCCCGGCGCAGCTGTTCCCGGGCTTTAGCCCGCTGGCCGACCTTGAACAGCTGGCCCGGCCGCTGCTTAACGACCTGGGGGTGTACTTACCCAGTTACCCTGATCAGCCCAGCCCGGACTTCAATCTGGTCACGATCCTCGGGCAGCTGGTGACCGGCACCTATCAAGGTGTCAGAGACGCCCTGGTGGACATCGGGCTGCTACCAGCATCGGACTTCGCGACAACGTATCCCGCGGTCAACGCGGTGGACGCGGTGGCAGCGGTCGCCCCGACAGCCGTGGCGTCTAGTCCTGCCGCGCCGCTTGCGGAGCTGGGCACCAGCGCCGCCGCGGTTGCGCCCGTCGTGCCGGACGTCACTGCACTAGGCGCGGACCCGACGTGGTTCACGTCAGTGCTCGATGTGCTTCTCGGCGTCGGCTGAGTCCAGAAGCACATCGAGCAGCACCGTCTAGGAGAACGATAGACGCGCGTCACCGCGGCCACGGTCTGGAACAGGTTATAACCTGCCGTGGTGAGCACCGGTGAAGCCCCGCCCGACGTGCGCCGGCAATGGCGAGAACTGGCCGACGAGGTGCGGGAACACCAGTTCCGCTACTACGTGCGCGACGCGCCGATCATCTCCGACGCCGAGTTCGACGAGCTGCTACGGCGCCTGGAAGCTCTCGAAGAGCAGTACCCCGAGCTGCGCACGCCGGACTCACCCACTCAGCTTGTCGGCGGCGGGTTCGCCACCGATTTCGCTCCCGTCGAGCATCTGGAACCGATGCTTTCCCTGGACAACGTGTTCAGCGTCGACGAGTTCGACGCCTGGGCGGCTCGGGTCCGCGCCACCCTCGGCACCGACCCGCACTACCTGTGCGAGCTCAAGATCGACGGTGTCGCGCTGTCGCTGGTGTACCGGGACGGGCGCCTGGTGCGTGCGGCGACCCGTGGTGACGGCCGCACCGGCGAGGACGTCACGCTCAACGCCCGCACGATCGAGGACGTCCCGCAGCGGCTCAGCGCCGCCGACGACTATCCGATCCCCGACCTACTCGAAGTGCGCGGCGAGGTGTTCTTCCGGGTAGCCGATTTCGAGGCGCTCAACGCCGCGCTGGTCGAAGACGGCAAATCACCGTTCGCCAACCCGCGCAACAGCGCCGCGGGTTCACTGCGGCAGAAGGATCCCGCGGTCACCGCGCGCCGGCCGTTGCGGATGATCTGTCACGGATTAGGGCACACCGAAGGGTTCCAGCCGGCCACGCTGCACGACGCCTACCTGGCGCTGCGGGCCTGGGGCCTGCCGGTCTCCGAGCACACCACCCGGGTGGCGGGTGTGGCCGGTGCGCATAAGCACATCGCCTACTGGGGTGAGCATCGCCACGACGTCGAGCACGAAATCGACGGCGTCGTCGTCAAAGTCGACGAGATGTCGTTGCAGCGCAGGCTTGGGTCGACGTCGCGGGCACCGCGCTGGGCCATCGCCTACAAGTACCCGCCCCAGGAGGCGCAGACCAAGCTGCTCGACATCCGTGTCAACGTCGGGCGCACCGGGCGGGTCACCCCGTTCGCGTTGATGACTCCCGTGCGGGTCGCCGGGTCGACGGTGAGCCTGGCCACCTTGCACAATGCCTCGGAGGTCAAGCGCAAGGGGGTGCTAATCGGTGACACCGTGGTGATCCGCAAAGCCGGCGACGTGATCCCCGAGGTGCTGGGTCCGGTGGTAGACCTTCGCGACGGCTCCGAGCGCGAATTCGTCATGCCCTCAACATGTCCCGAATGCGGTGCCACACTGGCGCCGGCCCGCGAGGGCGACCTGGACATCCGCTGCCCCAACTCCCGGTCCTGCCCGGCGCAGCTGCGGGAACGGGTGTTCTATGCCGCCAGCCGTGGCGCCTTCGACATCGAGGGGCTGGGCTACGAGGCGGCCACCGCCCTGCTGAAAGCACAGGTCATCGCCGACGAGGGTGACCTTTTCACCCTCACCGAGGACGACTTGCTGCGCACCGAGTTGTTCACCACCAAAAGTGGCGCACTCTCGGCCAACGGCAAGCGGCTGCTGGCCAACCTGCAGAAGGCCAAAAGGCAGCCGCTGTGGCGGGTCCTGGTGGCGTTGTCGATCCGCCACGTGGGGCCGACCGCCGCGCGGGCGCTGGCCGCCGAGTTCGGCAGCATGGACGCGATCGCCTCGGCCTCGACCGAGCAGCTGGCCGCGGTGGAAGGTGTCGGCCCGACGATCGCGGAAGCGGTCACCGACTGGTTCAGCGTCGACTGGCATCGCGCCATCGTGGACAAGTGGCGGGCCGCGGGGGTGTCGATGGCCGACGAGCGTGACACCGGCGTACCCCGCACCCTCGAAGGTCTGACCATCGTGGTCACCGGATCGCTGGTCGGCTTCTCACGTGACGATGCCACCCAAGCCATTGTGGCGCGCGGCGGTAGAGCCGCGGGGTCGGTGTCGAAAAAGACCGACTACGTCGTCGTCGGCGACTCGCCCGGGTCGAAATACGACAAAGCCGTCGAACTGGGCGTGCCGATTCTCGACGAGGACGGGTTTCGGCGCTTGTTAGCACAAGGACCGCCAGGTTGACCGGGACTTTTTCCGGGCGCACGCCGCGGCTTCAACTGTGATCTGATGACCGCACAACTAATGGTCCTGCTGCTCTACGTTCCGCTGGCGACTGCGGCGGCTGGATGGTTAGCCGAACGATTCGGGGTGCCCTACCCGGTTCTGCTGGTCGCGGCGGGAGCGCTGCTGAGCCTGTCGGGGTGGGCCGCGGCTCCCGAATTGTCGCCTTCGGTGATGTTTTACGTGTTCCTGCCCCCCTTGGTCTATTACGCCGCGTACTTCATCGCACCAGAAGACCTGCGCGCCAACGCCGGCTCCATCGGATTGCTGGCGGTGGGGCTGGTACTGGTCACCATGGCAGGGGTGGCGGCGGTCATGGTAGGGATTGCGGGCATTCCGCTCACCGTGGCCGCAGTTGCCGGAGCGGTCGTGGCGCCGACCGATACGGTAGCGGCCATGTCGGTGTTTCGCCGGCTCAATGCGCCCGAGCGGTTGGTGGCAATTGTGGAAGGGGAGGGCCTGCTCAACGACGGCACCGCACTCGTCCTGTACATCGGAGCTGTCGCCGCTGCAGTGGCCGGTGTGGTGCGACCGGGGGAATTGGCCAAGACGGTGTTCGTCGCGCCGCTGGGTGGCGCAGTGCTGGGCCTGGTGATTGCCTGGATCCTGGTACGTCTGCGCCGTCGCCTCGATCAGCCGTTGCTGGAGATCACGTTGTCGCTGGCCACGCCGTACCTGACCTATGTGCTTGCGCAGTCTGCCGGTCTGTCCGGGGTGCTGGCCACCGTCGTCGCCGGGACTTATGTCGGATCGCGCTCCGGATTGATCTTTGAGCCGGGCACCCGGCTGCAGGCGTTCGCCTTTCTGGATGTGTTGGTGTTTCTACTTAACGGGGCGTTGTTCACGTTCGTGGGCATGGAGCTGGTCCGAGTCGTTCACCGCGTGCCGGGGCTGCCCACGCAGACGGTGGTGGCGGTCACGGCGGCTGCGAGCGCCGTCGTGGTGGGGTCGCGGCTGGCGTGGCTGCTGCTGCTGCGCCCGGCTATGGCGAGGGTTCTGCGGCACCCGAAAGCCCTGGCGCCGTGGCGGGAACGGGCGATTATCGGCTGGGCCGGGATGCGGGGCGGCGTTTCGCTGGCCGCCGCCCTGGCAATACCGCTGCAACGTGCCAATCGTTCACCCTTCCCCGACCGGGATTTGGTGATTGTTGTTGCGGCAGCGGTGATTGTGGTCACGCTCGTCCTGCAAGGCATGACCCTGCCGTGGCTACTGCGCACACTCGGTGTCGGTCGGGAGGATTCCCATGAACAAGAGCGATTGGCCCGGTTGGAGGCAGCCAACGCCGCGCTTGACTGGCTCAACGATCAAGCCAGGGGACAAGAAACCTCCGACGCAGCTGTTGCGTCACTGCGCAGCCTGTATCAGTCCAGAGTGCGCCGGCTACAGGTCAGCGATCAGCTCGCGACGGCTCCGCTCAGCGAAGCCGGTAAGTATCGCGCCCTGCGCCTTGGCATGCTTGGTGTGGAGCGGACGGTGGTCGCAGGGCTGCGGCAGCAGGGCCGCATCAGCGCCACCGTGCTGCGGAGCGTTGAGCGCAGCCTGGACCTGGAGGAAGCGAGGTTACGGGACCTCTGATGGTTCGGCGCTGGAGTCAACGACCGCCACTTCGCTGACCGGTGTCGGCCGGGCCGGGTCGCAGGCCCTTGCGGTAGTCGGCGGGACTGCAGCCAAACCAGCGCCGACAGGACCGGCTGAGCACGCTCTGCTCCGCGTAGCCTATTTCGCGGGTGAGGTGCGACAGGCTGATCTGCGTGTCGCGCAGATATCGCCCGGCGGTTTCCTTGCGGACCTGGTCGACCAGGGCGGCGAAGGTGGTTCCCTCGTCGGCAAGCCGGCGCTGTAACGTCTTCGGATGCAGGTTGGAATGGTCGGCGACGACGTCGAGCGTGGCACGGCCGGTGGGCAGCAACTGCCGGACGATAGAGCAAATCGATTCTGCGAGTCCGGTTTTATAGGTGCTGATGCTCTTGAGGTATTCGACCAGAGCGCGGTGCGTGACGTCGTCTCGTTGCAAGGGCCTGCTCAGATCGGCGGTCCTGAGCATGAAGCCCGTTGTTCGTTGCGCGAAATACGTGTTGCAGCCGAAGTACTCGGCATAGTCACTGGCCGAGGTCAGTGGATCGTGTGGCAGGTGCACTGATAGCGGCGTGTAGTCGGGACCCAGCAGAAACCGCAGCATTCCGAGTGAGACACCGAGCGACAATTCCACACTTTGCGGGCAGGGCGGCACTCCGTCGAGGAGAAATTCGAATCCGAGGAACTCCCGGTTCTCCAGTTCCGCCATGCTGATCCCGATCGCGGGACTGTATGCCGACATGAAAGTGCCGCAGATTGCCAACGCGCGCGCGAGGGTGGCCGCGGTGCGCGCCGCTACGCCGACGGGACCGATGATCTCGATGCCTTGCCGTTGCGCGAGGCGCCGTCCGAAATCCGCGGTGGCGGTGGTCGTGGCGGCAGACTCGATGGCACGCAGGACGGCCCGCAACGGAAGGAAGACGTCGTAGTTACCGACGTCGTGCGGACGAATGCCGACCTTGTGCAAGAGATTGTCCGGGTCGCCGCCGAGTTCGCTGACAAATTGCGGGTAGTTCGACAGCGAGGTACCGCGAACCACCGACATGTCCTGGATTGTCAAAATTCTGTCTCGAAGTGTCAAGACTGCGGCCGAGATGCTGGCCCAAGGTTGGTTCTATCCGCACAAGCCGCCAGAGGTGCAGCATGGACTTCGCTTTTCGCCCCTATGCCGCCGCCGGGGTGGCGGTGGCCGGTGCGGCAGTCGTTGCGGCGTTGGTCGCCGGGAATCCGCCGGCAACACCGCAACCTGAGGTCGACCGTGAGATAGAGCTCATTAGCTCCGGTGATCCCGCGTTCCTCAACCCCGTCGCAGAGTGGATGAACGTCCTTACCACGGCCGGCACCAACCTTGAAACCCTGGGCGGGATTGTCGCCGCCGATCCCTTCCCGATCCTGTCGCAGTATGTCGCCAACCAGATCGGCTACGCGCAGACGCTCGCCGAGGGCTTGCACGCCGCCGGTGCCGTGCTGGACGCCGCCCGGCAGGGGCTGCCGGCGACGCTGGAGACCGCGTCCCATGACATCGCATCGGGCAATATCGTCGGCGGAGTCGAAGACGTCTGGAATCACGCCGGTTCGTTCGGCACGGGTGGCTTGTTCGTCGCCATCGGGGATGTCTTCCAGGCGATCAGGACGGTCGCCGAGGAAATGGCGGGCAATCTCGACAGTTTCGTCGCGACCGCGTTCGACGGGAACCCCTACGACATTAGCGTCGAGCAGTATGCGAACACGCCGACCAGTCCGCTGGGGGACAACTTCGGTGACATCGCCTTCCCGGTGCACGACGCCGTCGTGTCGTCGACATACCTCGCGCAGGGCATCCTCGACGCGGTGGCTTCCGGGAATTACGTGACGGCCCTGAGCGACATCGTCAACGCCCCCGCCATTATCACGGGTGCCGTCCTCAATGGAACCACCGAGAACTTCGGGCCAGACGACCAGCTCAACTTTGCCTTCCCGGACAGCGGGCTGCTCACCTCCTCGCCGATCCCGTCACCACTGCCGTTCGGCGGCGCCGACGACCCGTTCCCCGCGAAAAATGCCGGCGGCAGCATTTTCGACGTGCTGTGGGCCCGGCTTGCGCTCGCCAACGCGATCGATCCGATCGCCGCGGGCCACACCGATCTGCTGAGCGGCGCGCCCGGGGCCTTAAGCGCCGGAGTGCTCGGCGTTGACCTGGCGCCGAACCTCGGCGCGCTGCTGTCGAGTCTCATCGATTGCGTCGCGGTGGCTTTTCCGTGAGCGCCCGAGGTTGGGCTCACGCAGCAGCTGCGGCGACAATCCTGGCGGCCGGCGCGACGGCGACGATGATGACCCCGCGCGCGGTCGCCGTGCCGGACGGCTCGAACCCGCTGCAACCGGCGATCGACCAACTGCTCGACGCGCAGCAGCAGATCACCCAGACCGACAGCACGTTCCCGTTCATCGTGCCGTCTGATCTGGCTACACTGCACGACTACGAGCAGATGGTGGCGACGACGATGCTCGGGTCGGAGTTCAACATATTCCGCAATCAGTTGGGCGATGTCGTCGTGCCATGGGCTACCTACTCGTGGGACGCCAATGCCGCAGAGCCGCAAGCATTTCTGGTCTACAACAATCCCGACGACTTCTACAGCGTCCTGGAAGTGGATCCGGGTAAGACCTACGTGGTCACCGTCGACCCCGGCCCCGGTACCCAGGATGTGACTTTCCTGCCCAATGCCGGCAACGGCGTCACCAGCGATTTCCAACCTCTTTCACCGCTCGACTTGGCGAATGCGACGCCCAACGCGGACGGCGACTACACCATTACGCTCAGTGCCACTCCCCAACCGGACAACTGGGTCGACACCGCCGGAGCCCAGGTGGTGATCATTCGGGACACCCTCGGCGACTGGGGCGAGATACACGACAGTTTCGCCATCCAGGAACAGGGCGGACCCCAGGCGCTGACCCTTCCGGTGCTATCGGAAGACCAGATCTCGTCGACGCTGAGTACCATCGCCGCGAACCTGCCCACCGAAAGCGCTTCCGGCAGCTACTACGGTCAGGTGCACGGCGTCGACACCGTCGCGGTCAACACGTTCTCCACCATCGCGCCGACGACCGAGCACATCCCGGGGCCATTACTGTCGGACCAACTGACGAGTTTGGGCCACTTCGCGCTTCAGCCCGATCGGGCGCTGATCGTCACGGTGCCCGACATCGACGCCGCGTATTCGAGCATAATGCTCGCCAACGACTGGGGAGAGACCGATCCGTTTGCCACCGTGTCGGGCAGCCTCAACGACACCCAGGCGTTCCACGATGCCGACGGCTACACCTACTACGTCATCAGCAGCCAAGACCCCGGCGTTGCGAACTGGGTCGATGACTCCGGTATCGACAACGGAGGTGTGTGGCTGCGCTGGCAGGACGTCACCGGCCCCATTCCCAGCACTCAGGTAAGGGCCGAGGTCGTCAATGTCGCCGATGTCCGCAGCGACCTGCCGGCCGACACGCCCACCGTCACTCCCGCGGAATACGCCACCGAGTTCAAAGACCGCCTCTTTGACTACGACTACGCCCACGACCAGGACCACGGCATTTCCTGGGTGGGTGCCAACCTGATGTACGACCAGGTCAAGGCGGCGATGGGCACCGAGCAGTTCGACGAGATTTTCGGCAGTCAACACGACGTGCCGTCGGTGCTGGACCGGCTGACACCGGCGCTGAGCCCGGATTTGGCCACCCTCGCTCACGACCTCGTGACCAACCCGACGGGCAGCCTGTCGGCGATCGTCAACAATGTGCCCCTGGCGGTCAAAGACATCGAGTTACCCAGCATTTTGATGGGGGAGCGGGTCTATGTGCTCGCCGGGCAAACCGCCCAGGCGGTGCACAGCGGTATCTCTTCGCACGATCTGTCGGCGGCGCTGGCAGCGCTGGGCAGCGGCGTGCAAGGGCTCGCAACCGTCTTCGACGAAACGTTGACCAGCCCGGCCACCAGCATCACCGCCGGCCTCCTCAACGCGCGCGACGACTTGGCGGTCGCGGTCATGAACGCACCCAGCGGCTTCGAGCCGCTCAGCGAGTCTGCGCCGCTGTGGGATTCGCTGATCAACCTCAATCAAGCCGCACTGGACACCTTGATCCATCCTGCCGATAGCATCGCGTTGTTGGGTCTGCTGCCCTGACCGGCAGCGGCGGTCGCGCACGTCGGCAAGCGAGGAAGCCCCGTGAACACAGACGCCGATGTGATCGTCGTCGGTGCCGGGATGGCCGGTCTGTCCGCGGCGGACCGACTGGCCGCCGAGGACACACCGGTGCTGGTGCTCGAGGCCCGTGACCGGGTCGGCGGCCGGGTTCTCAACGAGGCACTGGACCCTTGTGATCCGATGCAGGTCGTCGAGCTGGGCGGCCAGTGGCTGGGGCCCACCCAGGACCGTGCCCGCGCGTTGGCGAAGCGGCTGGGGCTGACCCTGCATCCGACCTACGACAGCGGTGATCAGCTGCTCGAGCGCCGAGACGGCCGACTGCTGCGCTATCGCGGCGACATTCCCCCGATCAACCCGGTGGTCCTCGCCGATGTCGCGCAAGCACAGCTTCGCCTGGACCGCATGGCCCGCCGAGTGCCGCTAGATGCGCCCTGGGCCGGTCCGCGCGCCCGGCAACGCGACTCGATGACCTTCGCGAGCTGGCTTGCGCGCAACGTCGGCACCCGGGATGCGCGCAGCCTGCTGCAGGCGGCGATCAAAGCCGTCTGGGCGTGTGAGCCGCACGACCTGTCGTTGCTGCACGTGCTGTTCTACATTCACTCCGGCGGCGGGTTCCAGGACCTGCTGGGCACGGGCGGCGGCGCCCAGCAGGACCGCGTCGTGGGCGGCACACAGCTGCTGGCCACCGGGTTGGCCGGCGAACTCGGCGACCGGGTTCTGCTCGGGCGCCCGGTGCGGCGCATCGGTTACGACGACGACGGCGTGACCGTCAGCGCCGGCGGCGAGGAGCTGCGCGCACGGCGGGTGATTGTGTCCGTGCACCCCGCGCTGGCCGGCCGCATCGACTACGCGCCGGCGCTGCCGGGGCCCCGTGACCAGCTCACCCAGCGCATGCCGATGGGGTCGGTCATCAAGTGCATGGCGGTCTACGACGAGCCGTTCTGGCGCCGCGACGGCCTGTGCGGCCAGGCGGTCAGCTTGGTAGGTCCGCTCAGCGTGATCTTCGACAACAGCCCCCCGAGCGGGTCACCCGGTGTCCTGCTCGGCTTCCTCGAAGGCCGCGAAGCCCGGCAACTGTGCGCGCTGTCCTGCGATGAGCGCCGAGACGTCGTGGTGGGTAACTTCGCCCGGCTGTTCGGCCCACGGGCCGCGCGGGCGCAGCGCTACCTCGACAAGGACTGGTCGGCCGAAGAGTTCACCCGGGGCTGCTACACGGCCGTGATGCCGCCCGGCACCTGGACCGCGTTCGGACCGGCATTGCGGGCCCCGGTCGGGCGGATCCACTGGGCGGGCACCGAGACCGCCACGATCTGGAACGGCTATATCGACGGGGCGATCCGCTCGGGCGAGGATGCCGCGGCCGAGGTGCGCAGGGTCGAAGCGCAATGACGCTGACCGTACTGACCGCGAACGTGGTGCGCACCATGGACCCCGCCCGGCCGACCGCAGCGGCGGTCGCTGTCTCGGCCGGGCGCATCGTCGCCGTCGGTTCGCGTGACGAGGTGCGCGCCCAGGTCGGCGAGCACGCACCGGTCGTGCACCTCGAGGGTGCGTTGTTGCCCGGGTTCATCGACGCGCACCACCACTTCTGCGTGGCGGCGCTGGATCGTCGCGCCGTCGACCTGCACCTGCCGCCCGGCGCGTCGATCGCCGACCTGCAAGCCCGGGTCGCCGCGCAGCGGGACCGGGCGCCGGGTTCGGGTTGGTTGCGGTTGCAGGGCTACGACCCGCTGAAACTGGCCGAGCGGCGGGCACCCACCGCGACTGAACTCGACGAGGTCTGCGCCGACCGCCCGCTGCTGGTCGCCACCTATTCCTTCCACGAGGGGGTGCTCAACACTGCCGGGCTGGCCGCGATGGGCTGGCAGGCCCGAAGCCCCGACCCGCCGCACGGCACGCTGTGTCGCCGACGCGGCCGGCTCACCGGCGAGGTGCTCGAAGCGGCGTTTTTCTTGGCGGAGGCGGCGTCGCGGGGCAGCCTGATCGCCAACTCCGGTGATGCCTGGCTTGCCGAAGCCCAGGCGCATGGCCGGGCGCTACTGGCCTACGGGATCGTCCGGGTGGGCGATGCAGCGGTTCCGCCGACGTTCGACCCGCTCTACGACCGCGCCGCCGAGGCCGGGATGCTGCCGGTTACCGTGCATCGCATGCCGGTAGCCGAGCGGTCGTTTCTGGAACCGCGGACAGCGGCCGGCCGGGCAACTGGCGAGGGGCCGGCCGGTGCGCCGACCGGACCGGCCAAGCTGTTCCTCGACGGCGCCGACCGGTGTGCGCTGTGCCTGTCCGGCGCGCAACTGGCCACCATGTTCGGGGTAACGCTGCGCAAAGCGGTGACCGGTGGCGGCCTGGCGGCACTGCGTGCGGGCACCCGGCTGGGTCGGATTCGGTTGGCCGGCAGGCGCTTCACCATTGGCGAGCCGTTTTGGGAGCCCGACAACCTACGTGCGGCGATCCGCGTCGCCGCCGCGCACGGCCAGCAGATCGCCGTCCACGCCCTGGGCAACTGGGCGGTGCGCCGGGCCTGCGACGCGCTGGATCAGGTCGGTGAACTGCGTGACTGCCCGGGCCGTCCGCGGCTCGAACACGCCATGCTGCTCACGCCCGGTATAGAAAAACGCGTGGCCGATGCCGGCGCCGTCGCCGTCGTCCAGCCTCATTTCTTGCACGAGATCGGCGACGAATTACTCGAGCGCGGACTGCCCAAGGGGTTGCGCGTGAATCCGTTCGCCACGCTGTCGAGCGCCGGTGTGACCCTGGCCGGGAGCTCCGACTACCCCGTTGCCGGCTGCGACGTCATGGCGGCCATCCGGGCCGCCGTCACCCGCGAAACAGCCTCCGGCACACGGCTGCAAGCACAGGAGGCGATCTCGGTGCAGGACGCGCTGGCCGCTTACACGCGCGGCGGCGCCGTCGCACTCGGGGTGGACCACGAGGCCGGCACCATCACCGCGGGAAAAGTTGCTGACCTGGTGTTGCTCAGCGCCGACCCGCTGACCACCCAACCGGCCCGATTAACTGACGTTGCGGTGTTGGCGACCTGGCGAGACGGGATCATGGTCCACCGGCTGAGCTGACCGTCAGTGCAGCAGCGTCGCGACGATCCCGGCCAGATATCCCAGCCGTGCCACCTCGGATGGCCGGAAGCCGGGTCCGCCGGGCCGGCCGAGCACCACCGCGGTGTGCGGACTACCCAGCGGCGCGGCGACCAGGGTGGTGTCCATGTCGCGCCACAGCCGGGGCACCCAGTCCTCGGCGCTGTCGAGGGTGGCGGGCTGCACGATCGGTATCCACGGCGCGCGGTTCAGTCGGGTTTCCGGGGCGCCTTCGTTGCCGACGACGCGATGAATTCCGCTGTCGGTTTTCGTCAGCACCATGCACCAGCCCACTCGCAGCACCCGGGGCGCCTCGTCGGCGAGCACCTGCAGCCGCCCCGAGGTGCCGTGCGCCGCGGCGATGTGGTCGATGAGCTGCAGTTCGCGGTGTGCTTCCAGTAGTCCGGTGTAGGGACGCAGGCTCTCGACCCGCACTCCGCCCAGCGCCTCGGCCGCGGAAATCAGCGTATCCGGCATCGCCCGCGGGGGGAGCTCGACCACCAGGTCGTCGATCGCATACCCGGGCCCGCGTTCTACCACGTCCAGCGACAAAATGTCGGCGCCCACCGAACCCAGGGCCACGGCCAGCGAGCCCAGGCTGCCCGGTTGGTCGGCCAATTGCACACGCAGCAGATAGGAAGGCACGCGCAACACTGTTCCATAGCAGCAGGCACTCTGCCCGCCGAGCACGACAGGCGCGCGATTAGGCTCTTGCCTCGTGTCCACGATCTCCCGTGATGAGGTGGCCCACCTGGCCCGGCTGGCCCGGCTGGCGTTGACCGACGCCGAACTGGACAGTTTCGCCGGTCAACTCGATGCGATCTTGACCCACGTCAGCCAGATCCAGGCCGTCGACGTCAGCGGCGTCGAAGCGACCGACAATCCGCTCACAAGCGTCAACGTCACCCGTGCGGATCAGCCGACACCGTGCCTGACGCAACGCGAGGTGCTGGCCGGGGCTCCCGAGGCCGTCGACGGCCGCTTCGCCGTCCCGCAGATCCTCGGCGAAAGCCAGTGACCGACATCATCCGGCTGGACGCGGCGACGCTGGCCGCCAAGATCGCCGCCAGCGAATTGTCGTCGACCGAGATCACCCGGGCCTGCCTGGACCAGATCGCGGCCACCGACGAACGCTACGGCGCGTTCCTGCACGTGGCAGCCGATACGGCGTTGGCATCCGCGGCCGCGGTGGACAAATCCATGGCCGCCGGGGAATCCCTGCCCTCGGCGCTGGCCGGGGTGCCCCTGGCACTCAAGGACGTGTTCACCTCCGTGGACATGCCGACCACCTGCGGGTCCAAAATCCTTCAGGGCTGGTATTCGCCCTATGACGCCACCGTCACCGCGCGGCTGCGCGCGGCCGGGATCCCGATCCTGGGCAAGACCAACATGGACGAGTTCGCGATGGGCTCCTCGACGGAGAACTCCGCGTTCGGCCCGACCCGCAACCCGTGGGACACCGAACGGGTGCCGGGCGGCTCCGGCGGCGGTACCGCGGCGGCGCTGGCCGCGTTCCAGGCGCCGCTGGGCATCGGATCCGATACCGGCGGCTCGATCCGCCAGCCGGCCGCGTTGACCGCGACCGTCGGCGTCAAACCCACCTACGGCACGGTGTCGCGCTACGGACTGGTGGCCTGCGCGTCGTCGCTGGATCAGGGCGGTCCGTGCGCGCGCACGGTCTTGGACACCGCGCTGCTGCATCAGGTGATCGCCGGGCACGACCCGCGCGACTCGACCTCGATCGACGCCCCGGTGCCCGATGTCGTCGGCGCCGCCCGGGCCGGAGCGGCCGGCGACCTGCGCGGTGTGCGCGTCGGCGTGGTCCGCCAGCTGCACAGCGGTGCGGGCTATCAACCCGGCGTGCTGGCGTCGTTTCACGACGCCGTCGACCAGTTGACCGCGCTCGGCGCGCAGGTCAGCGAAGTCGATTGCCCGCATTTCGATTACGCGTTGGCGGCCTACTACCTGATCTTGCCGTCGGAGGTGTCGAGCAACCTGGCCCGATTCGACGCGATGCGCTATGGGCTTCGGGTCGGCGACGACGGCACGCACAGCGCCGAGGAGGTGATGGCGTTGACCCGGGCCGCCGGATTCGGGCCCGAGGTCAAGCGGCGCATCATGATCGGGACCTATGCGCTTTCGGCGGGCTATTACGACGCCTACTACAACCAGGCCCAGAAGGTGCGCACGCTGATCGCGCGTGATCTCGAGCAGGCGTACCAAACGGTCGACGTGCTGATGTCGCCGGCGACGCCGACCACCGCCTTCCGGCTGGGCGAGAAGGTCGACGATCCGCTGGCGATGTACCTGTTCGACCTGTGCACGCTGCCGCTGAATCTGGCCGGGCACTGCGGGATGTCGGTGCCGTCAGGGTTGTCGCCGGACGACAACCTGCCGGTGGGGCTGCAGATCATGGCGCCGGCGCTGGCCGACGACCGGCTCTACCGGGTCGGTGCCGCCTACGAGGCGGCACGCGGGCCGCTCCCGAGCGCGATCTAACGCGCCCCTTCGCGCGAGCAGACGCAGAATCGCACCGACGGGATCAGTTGCGGTGCGATTCTGCGTCTGCTCACCCGGCACCGTAGAACCCGGCAAGATGAGCAGCATGCGGATCGGAGTGCTCACCGGAGGCGGCGACTGTCCCGGGCTCAATGCGGTCATCCGGGCGGTGGTGCGCACCTGCGACGCCCGCTACGGCTCCTCGGTCGTCGGGTTCCAGGACGGCTGGCGCGGGTTGCTGGAGAACCGGCGTATCCAGCTGCGCAACGACGATCGCAACGACCGGCTGCTGGCCAAGGGCGGAACCATGCTGGGCACCGCCCGGGTGCACCCCGACAAGCTGCGCGCCGGACTGCCCCAGATCATGCAAACGCTCGACGACAACGGTATCGACGTGCTCATCCCGATCGGCGGCGAAGGCACGCTGACCGCCGCGCACTGGCTGTCCGAGGAGAACGTTCCCGTCGTCGGGGTGCCCAAGACCATCGACAACGACATCGATTGCACCGATGTCACTTTCGGCCATGACACCGCGCTGACGGTGGCCACCGAGGCGATCGACCGGTTGCACAGCACCGCCGAATCGCACCAGCGGGTGATGCTGGTGGAGGTGATGGGCCGGCACGCCGGCTGGATCGCGCTGAACGCCGGGCTGGCATCCGGTGCTCACATGACGTTGATTCCCGAACAGCCCTTCGACGTCGAAGAGGTGTGCCGGCTGGTCAAACGCCGGTTTCAACGGGGCGATGCGCATTTCATCTGCGTGGTCGCCGAGGGTGCCAAGCCGATCCCGGGTTCGATGACGCTGGCCCAGGGCGGACTCGACGAGTTCGGTCACGAGCGGTTCACCGGGGTGGCCGCACAGCTCGCGGCCGAGGTGGAAAAGCGGATCAACAAAGAGGTGCGGGTGACCGTGCTGGGCCACGTGCAGCGCGGCGGCACCCCAACCGCCTATGACCGGGTGCTGGCCACCCGGTTCGGGGTGAACGCCGCCGACGCCGCGCACGCCGGCGAATACGGGCAGATGGTGTCGCTGCGCGGCCAGGACATCGGCCGGGTGGCGCTGGCCGACGCGGTGCGCCAGCTCAAGCTGGTGCCGCAGAGCCGCTACGACGACGCCGCGGCGTTCTTCGGCTGAGGCATGCCAGGAGTCACGTGCTCTTGTTGTGGTCGCCAACACGATCCCGTTGCCAATGACGACGCCGAAGTGGTTGGTGCGCAACGGATATCAGAGCACTAATCGGCGGTGCCGGTGATCGACGACACCGAGTGAGGCCTTGGGGCGGTGTCGGCGCGCCGTACTCGGGCATGCTCGGGCTAGGCAGCGATGAGGTCTGCGCGCGCCTTGGTGATCAGTCGCCAGGCGACCTTGCTTTCGACAATCCAACATAATAGAATTTCATAATGCCCTAAGCATTCTTTTTCTCAATGTTAAGTGCTATCACATGTGGAGGATTTGAATGCCACAGCTGAACGGCACGCCGCGGCCTGCCCATGTCGGCACCCGCCGCCGGGGGATGGCGCTCGGAGTTGGTCCTCAGCCCGGCAGAGACGTGTTGCGGAGGGCCCAACATGTCCTTAACCCCACACTCGCCATCCTGGGTGCTGTACCGCTGGCGATTGCCGGCGTCGTCGTAGTGGGTGCGCCATCGGGCAGCACGCCGGTCGCGGACCTCACATTGCTGGACGCCGCTCAGACGGTGGAGTTGGAAATGGGCGGCACGGGCGAACCTTTCGTGGTGCCCAGCGGCATACATAATCAGTTTGTCAACCCTGTGCAGCCGCTTTTCCCGAGCCAGCCCACATTCCCGGTGACTGAAGCTCTAGGGGTGTACACGCCGGAGCAACTGTATCCGTTCACCGGTGTCCCGAGCATGGGCTTCGACCAGTCGGTACAGCAAGGTGCGCTGCTTCTCAACACCGCGATCATGGACCAACTGGCCGCCGGCAACAATGTCGTCGTTTTAGGTACCTCGCAGAGCGCTGACATTGCTTCGAGCGAAATGCAGTCTCTGCTAGCCCTGCCGACAGCCGAACAGCCAAGCGCAGATCAGCTGAGCTTCGTCCTAACCGCCAGTGAGTCTGCCCCCAACGGCGGTATCCTTGCACGCTTCGACATCCCGGGCGACCCGGTGAAGATCCCAAGCCTGGGTTTGAGCTTCGACAACTCGACTCCGGCGGATACGCCGTGGCCGACCGCCATTTACGATTTCGAATACGACGGGTTCAGCGATTACCCACGATACACCGGCGATCTGCTGTCGGACCTCAACGCAATCGAAGGCATCTTGTACGTGCATACCGACACCCAATTCGCCGACCTGAATCTCGCTGATGCCATAGCGTTGCCGGTATCCGCCGACTACACCGGGCACACCCAATACTTCATACTTCCCGTCGAAGATCTGCCGCTGCTAGATCCGTTGCGCCAGGACGGCCCCCTGGGCAACGCGGTAGCCGATCTGTTGCAGCCGATTTTGAAACCACTGGTCAACCTGGGTTACGGCAACCCTGACTTCGGTTGGTCGACTGCGCCGGCGAACTTGGAGACCCCGGTCAGCCTGTTGCCCGAGCCCGACATGGTGCTCAAGGCATTTGAGGAGGCGGCGGCGGGAGTCCCGGTCGGAATCCAGAACTTTATGGATGATCTGGGATCGTTGTCGGCGCACACCGAGCTGATCGGCAATGGCGCGAGCACGACCCTGAATGCGCTGCCGAGTTTGACCGACGTACTCAACAGTGTCAACGAAATCGGCTCCGCACTCTCTCAGCTCGGGACGGTCACGGTGCAAGTCGGTGAGGCCCTGGCAATCACCTTGCCGACGTACGACATTGGTCTGTTCGCTCAAGAACTCGCATCAGGAAACCTCACGAATGCAATCGAAGAGCCGATCGCGGTGAATATCGGCGCGGATACCCTTCTCGGTGACTTTGTCTGGAACTCGATCGCCTTAGAATCACTGGCCGAAATTGTTGGCGCCCTTCAGTCTTTGATCCCCTAGCCGCTTGAGCAGCTCCAGTCATGGCCGGCCGATGTTGGTCACCGGGCGAGCAGCCTGCCCGCTGAAACCGTGATTCTGCGCCGATGTGCGCAGCCACGCGGCGTGATCGGCCCGCTCGCAACCGGCAGAAATTCACCGACGAATCGAAGCCGGCGCAGCGCGGCTCACCTCCCGGCGCCAGGTTCGGCACGCGCGATTAGGATCGGGTCTATGACGGTTGCCGCGGCCGAACTGCTGGACTACGACGACGTCGTCGCCCGCTACGAGCCGGTGCTCGGCTTGGAGGTGCACGTCGAGCTGTCCACCGTCACCAAGATGTTCTGCGGCTGCCCGACCACGTTCGGCGCCGAACCCAACACCCAGGTGTGCCCGGTGTGTCTGGGCCTGCCCGGGTCGCTGCCGGTGCTCAACGAGGCCGCGGTGCATGCGGCGATCCGGATCGGGCTGGCGCTGAACTGCGAGATCGCGGGCTGGTGCCGGTTCGCCCGGAAGAACTACTTCTACCCGGATATGCCGAAGAACTACCAGATCTCCCAATACGACGAGCCGATCGCGGTGAACGGCTACCTTGACGTGCCGCTGGAGGACGGCACCAGCTGGCGGGTCGGCATCGAACGTGCGCACATGGAAGAAGACACCGGCAAGCTGACCCACCTGGGCGGTGACACCGGCCGCATCCACGGGGCGACGACGTCGCTGATCGACTACAACCGATCCGGGGTGCCGCTGATCGAGATCGTCACCAAACCGATCGAAGGCACCGGCGAGCGGGCCCCGCAGGTCGCCCGTGCCTATGTGACCGCGCTGCGGGATCTGTTGCGGGCGTTGGGTGTTTCCGATGTGCGGATGGATCAGGGGTCGTTGCGCTGCGATGCCAACGTGTCGCTGAAGCCGCTGGGCGCATCCGAGTTCGGCACCCGAACCGAGACCAAGAACGTCAACTCGCTAAAAAGCGTCGAGGTCGCCGTGCGCTACGAGATGCGACGCCAGGGCGCGGTGCTGGCCTCCGGCGGGCGGGTGACCCAGGAGACCCGGCATTTCCACGAGGACGGGCACACCAGCCCGGGCCGCACCAAGGAAACCGCCGAGGATTACCGCTATTTCCCCGAACCGGACCTTGAACCGGTGGCGCCGAGCGCCGAGCTGGTGGAGCGGCTGCGACGCACCATTCCCGAATATCCGTGGCTGCGCCGCAAGAAAATTCAGCAGGAGTGGGGCGTTTCCGACGAGGTGATGCGCGATCTGGTCAACGCCGGTGCGGTCGAGCTGGTGGCCGCAACCGTCGAGCACGGCGTCTCCAGCGAGAAGGCTCGGGCCTGGTGGGGGAACTTCCTGGTGCAAAAGGCCAACGAAGCCGGCGTCGACCTCGACGCGTTGCCGATCACCCCGGCCCAGGTCGCCACGGTGGTAGCGCTGGTCGATGAGGGCAAACTGTCCAACAAGCTGGCCCGCCAGGTGGTCGAAGGCGTGCTGGCCGGTGAGGGCGAGCCCGAGCAGGTGATGCGCGATCGCGGGTTGGCGGTGGTGCGTGACGACTCGCTGATCCAGGCGGCGGTCGAGGAAGCGCTGGCAGCCAATCCCGATGTGGCACAAAAGATCCGCGGCGGCAAACTACAAGCGGCGGGCGCGATCGTCGGCGCGGTGATGAAGGCGACCAAGGGTCAGGCTGACGCGGCGCGGGTGCGCGAACTGGTGCTCAAAGCTTGCAGCTGACGCGGGTTGGCGCCCGTATCAGATGCCGACAATGGTCACGAGGTGCTCGAGCCCTCGGAAGTCGTCGACGTTGCGCGTGTAGAGCGGCAGGTCGGCGGCCAGGGCGGTGGCGGCGATCAACAGGTCGACGGCGCGGGGGCCACGGGCCTTGCGCCCCGTCGCGACGATCGCGGCGTAGAGGCGTCCGTAGGATCGCGCTGCGGCGCTGTCAAACGGGAGTGGATCGAAGCTGGCCTCGGCTCGTTGTAGGCGGTCTTGCCGTCGTGCGCGCTCGTCAGGGTCGGACGTCGCGTGCGGGCCGGCGGCGAGCTCAGCCATGGTAAGGGCGCTGATCGCCAGTTGTACCGGTAGCTGCTCGGCGTTGAGGTGATCCAGATCGATCACGACCGAGGTGTCAACGAGTCCCTTCGGCAGACGAGAGGGCTCAGCCACGAGGCGCGATCTCTTGGCTCACAGCTCGATCGAGGTTGGCTCGGAACCGGTCGAAACGGACCCGTGGAGCTCCGCTGAACGCCGCGATGGCCGCCTCGGCGCTGACGAATCGATGCCGCCGGAGCGGGGACAGCTCACCGACCGGGATTCCATTCCTGGTCACGACGAACGACTCGCCCCGGTCCAGTTGGCGCATGATCTCGCCACTGTTGTTGCGTAACTCCCGCTGGGTGATCTGCTGGACCACACCACAAGCGTAGCACCATTGCTACGCTGGCTCACAGTGGCGATCAACCCAGGGCCATCAGGCAAGCTCAGAGACCCAGTAGGCCCGGCAGCCAACCGAGGTCGGTGAGCAGGCCGCCGAGGCCCAGCTCGTGAGACGAGGCGGCCGCGGCGTCGGCGGCCACGGTGGTGAGGTTGCTGACTTCGACGTCGATGTGCCCAGCGCCCTCGGTGGCGTTCGCGGTGAGTATGTTGCCCACCACCGCGGCGACATCACCCGGATGGGCGAAGTCGCCCGGAGGCAGCCCCCCGGCCAACGCATGGCTGTGGTGGCCCACCACCGCGGCGGTGTCCCACCTGCTGTAGTTGGCCGCCGCGGTGCTGCCGGTACCCTCGGCGATGGCCAGGTCGCCAGGACCCTCACCGAGAGGGGAGGGATAGAGCGGGCCGCCGGTGCTGGAGAAGCCCGCGTCGGCGGTGCCGCCGCCGGCGGCGATGGCGTCGTCATAGGAACCGGCGGCATCGGCGGTGCTGTTAGCGCCGCCGGCGATCGCCATGTCGCCGAAGCTGTAGGTGTTGTCGTAGGGGGCGGCGATGGTTTGGAAGCCCGCGTCGGCGGTGGCGCTGTCAAGAGCAACGGCGGAGTCCAGGCCGCTCCCGGCGGTGTAGATGGAGGTGGTGTAGATGGACTCGACGGTACTGGCGTGGGCGATGGCGGTGCTGTCCGTCCCGAGAGCGACGGCGAGGAACGGGTAGTCGCTGGCAGGGACGCCGTACCCGGCCTGGGCGGTGGCGCTGTGGCCGACAGCGAGGGATAGGTCGCCGGCACCGCTGTCGGCGACCGCGTCGCCCATCTGCAGCAGGTCGATTCCGTCATAGGACACGGCGATGTCGAGTCCCAGCGGATCGGCGTGCACGCCGGCGGGTAACGGCACCGAACTCAGCACGGCAGTATCCGCAGCCCCCGAGTCGGTGTCCGCGGCAGCTGTGCCCGCCGCGGCGGCAAGCCACATCCCGGTACTCAGCACGATTGCCAGCCCGCCGAGCCGACCCGACCAGCCAGCAGGCAGTCTTGCGACGGGGCTTCTCTTCTTGATCATTCCGAGGTGTAACCCCTCTGATCACAACGGTGGTAGTGCCCTGGGCCATCGCATCTACTACAGTCGACAGCTCGCAAAGCAGTCAAGGCGGCGTTGTGGCCAGGAGTTGTTAAGCCCGCGCTGCCGCACCCTCCTAAGTATGGTCCGAAAGTCATTGCAGCGCTGACTTTCTGCGGGCGGTGCTGGGCAGGCATGCCCGCTGGCGAGCGGCTGGCGCCGATGCTGGTCGAGGAGATTTCGTGGGCATCAGTATTTTTCCCGTGATGTGCCGTCAGCCTTGGTCAGCGGGCCGCTGCCGCAAAGTTGATGCCAATTTAACGAGCCCGGCGATTTTGATCGCCGCCGCCAGCTTTTCGGCCGTGACGCCGTTGTCGGGCCGGACCGGCGCGTGCCACTCGGCCAGCGTCTCCAGTGTGCGGTCGAGGAACTGCTGTTTGCACAGTCCGCGCTGGATCTTGCCGCTCGACGTGGTCGGGATCTGCATCGGCGCCACCAGGATCACGGAGTCTGCCGCGATCCCGTGGTGATCGGTGAGCGCGGCCTGGATGGCGTCGACCATCTCGGTGAGTTCGGCCTCGCCGATGCGGTCGCGGGCTACCTCCTGCACGACGACGAGCTGGTCGGCGGCACCGTCTGTAGGTGCCGCCGCGAAGACCGCCCCGCGGCCCGACACAAAGGCCGGATGGCAGCCCTGCACGGTGTCCTCGATGTCGTTGGGGTAGTAGTTGTCGCCGCGGATGATGACGAGGTCCTTGCATCGCCCGGTAACGAACAGCTCGCCGCCGCGCAGAAAACCCAAATCGCCGGTGCGCAGGAACGGGCCCTCACCGGTGTCGGCCAAAAACGCCGCGAAGGTCTGCTCGGTCTCCTCGGGTCGTCCCCAGTAGCCCTGAGCGACGCTGGGCCCGGCGATCCAGATCTCACCGACCTCGTCGGGTCCGCGTGGCAGCCGGGTCTCCGGGTCGACGATGACAATCCTCTGGCCACCACGGGGCTGGCCGCAGCCCACGACTGTCGCCGTGGTGAGGTCGTCGGGTGCGGCCTCGGCGACGCGGTCCTCGCCCAGCGCGGCGCGGTCGATGTGGACAACCGTCGGCAGCGCAGAGTCCGACCTGCCCGACACCAGCAGGGTGGTCTCGGCCAGCCCGTACACCGGAAGAAATGCCTCCGGCCGGAAACCGGCCGGGGCGAACGCGTCGGCGAAAGCTCGCAGGGTCGCCTCACGCACCGGCTCGGCACCGCTCATGGCGGTGGACAGGGTGGACAGGTCCAGGGCGGCGCGCTCGGCCGCGGTGCTGTGCTCGACGCACAGGTTGTAGGCGTAGTTCGGGGCGACGGTGACAGTGGCACCATGCCGGGAGACGGCTTCCAGCCAGCGCATCGGGCGCCTGATGAACGCGGTCGGCGACATCAGCACCGAAGTGCCGCCGATGTAGAGCATCTCCAGGACGGCGCCGATCAAGCCCATGTCGTGGTGCGGCGGCAACCAGAACACGCCGATGTCGTGCTCGTCACCGGGCCAGGCCTGGTGAATGGCCGCCAGGTTGTGCAGAAGGTTGGCGTGGGTGAGCACCACACCCTTGGGGGAGCGGGTGGAACCCGAGGTGTATTGCACCATCGCGGTGGTATCCCGGTCGATATCCGGCACCACCCACGTGTCGGCGTCGCCCGTGTCCGTGGTACACCACTGCAGCGGCCGCTCCGCGGCGAGAATGTCCACCGCGGCCCGCACCTCGGGTTGTGTCGCGGGGGTGGCCAGCGCGAAGCCGGGTTGGGCATCGGGGACCACCCACCGCAGCCGTGGAGCCAGCCGCTCGTGCACCGGCACCGCGACCGCGCCCGCGTAGAGGCACCCGAAAAACCCGGCAACACAGTCCAAGCCCGGGCGGCACAACACCAGCACCCGCTCGCCCGCGGCATCCAGCTGCTGCAGCGTCGACGCGATCGCCCGCGCAGCGCTATCCAGTTCACGGTAGGTCAGCTGAGTTTGGTCCTCGCCGTCGCCGTGGTAGGAGAAGCTCAACACCACCTTGTCGTGGTAACGCTCGGCGCGCCGCTGCAGCAGCTCCACCAGGGTAGGCCCGGCCGGCATCCGGTCACCTTAAACCGTCGCAGTGACCACCTACAAGGTGGGACGTTAGAACAGACCCAGCAGGCCGTTGAGGATCTGGTCCGGCAGCATCGCCAGATCGCCCATACCGCCGTTAAGCAGGGCGGTCAGCGACTCAGCGGTGCCGAGGTCGTCCACGTTGAGTGCGTTGAGCAAGTCGGTGGACACGGCCGCAGCGCTGCCGTCGTCGGTGGAGATGGTGGGGAACGTCAGCGTGGACAGTGGAGGAATCGGGGGTACAGCGGGACTACTCTTGGGGCCCCAGCCCGTGGCGCCAAGCAACTGCGCGACGGCCTGCGAGAAGCCCTCCAGCGAGGCGATCGGGCCAATCGGTTCGCCCGGAATGTTGATCTTGGCCCCGTCGAAGTCAATGTCGAGGCCCAGGCTGTTGAGCATCGAGCCGCCGGCGGCGTCCACTTTCGGCCCAATTTCGGTGCCGTCACCGTTGAAGAACTCGTACGGGCCTGCCTGCACGCTGCCGGGGCTCAGTAGGCCGCCAAAGGCGTAGCTGAGTCCGTCGATCTCGAGACCTGACGGCAAAATGTGGGCTTGGTCCAGCAGCGGAATCAGTGCGTCGAGGTTGAGCGTGGCACCGTTGAAGACCGACCCGACGAAGTCCGCCGGTGTCGCGAGTAGGGCCTGCACGGCCGCCGAGGTGTCACCGCCCTGCACGGCGGCCATGATCGCCTCGACGCTGTTGATCAGCGACACCTCGGGACTGATGACCGGGCCCAGAGCACCGATAAGCGTCGCGCTTGCCGGTGAGGACAGCAACTGGACGATCACCTCAGCAGCGGGCTTGGCAGCGTCGGGTAATTCACTGGGTAGGAGGCTCGCGATGAGGCTGTGAAGCGTGTTGAGGGTGTGGTCCTGCACGGCAGTGACCGTGTCGGTGCTCGCGCCGACCAGGAACAGCGACGACAGCACGGTCTGCACGTTGTTGCCGATGTCTGCGAACACGCCGGGGAATTGCGACGGATTATTGATCAGCGTATCCAGGTAGCCGACCTGGTTGACGATGATCTGTTGCAGCCCCACGCCGGGGGCTAGACCGAAGTTGTTGACGAGCGTCGAGGCGTTCTCGTTCGCAAGGTTGAACTGGTCCACCCACGCCGAGAGGAGCCCGTCCTCGCCGGCGGTGAGCTGCACTGCCGGGGAGTGCAGAACGGGGAGATGGGGCAGCGGCGGCATTCCTGGAGTGACGGCGAGGGCACCCACCCCGGCCAGGGCGACACCGGCGGTGAGATAGGGGGAGCGGATCCACGGGTGGTCAGCACGCTGCATGAAACTCTCCTTTGAACATGTCTCGGATGACAGATCCGGGAAAACTTTAGCTGAGAGTGGCCTGAGAAGTCCATGATTTCTGGGTACTCAATATTTGACTCGGGTGTGAGCGCCGATACTGCGCGGGCAAATTGTGACGAACACCATGTCGTGAGCGCGACATGTGCCGCAGTGGGCCGGGTGCAGCGGTCGCACCGGCCGCGACGGCCGGGTGACGGCTATGTGCCCAGCCAGGAATGCCACATCAGAGACGCGTGAACGGATTGGCGAGCGTTATCCCCTCGATGACCAGACCGTCGCTGAGATCCTCCGTCCACACGGTGTCGCAGTGTAATTCGGCGGCACTGCGGACGATCATGGCGTCCCAAAAGGAAAGCTGGTGGCGACTCGACAAACTGGCTGCGGCGATGACGTCGTCGGGCAGCGGTGCGTGGACGCGCCACCGCGCCAGGCTCTTCAGCCTCTCGACCGCAACCCCGGGATCGATCGTCGCGGCGACTTTGCGCGTCGCGTTGACGTAGAACTCTTGCAGCACCTGAACGCTGATCGCTCCGCAACGGTCACGCCACAGCCGGTCGACCAGCTCGCTCGCCGCCCGGTGACGTTCGCCGGCAGCAGTGTCATAGGCATAGAGCAGGACGTTGGTGTCGACGAATTCCATTCTCAGCGGTCGTGAAGCTCGTCGCGCGACCAGGTGATCGGTCCGACCCGCAGGCCGCAGCCCGCGCTCATCATCTGCCGTTCGAGCTCCCACACCTCGTCGTAGTCGCGCACGTCGCCGACGAGTTGCTCGAGCAGCCGCGCAACCAGACTCGACACAGACATATCACGCTGCGCCGCCAGCACCTTCGCGCGGCGCACCAACTCGGCGGGCATCGAGAGCGTAATGTTCCTGGTCGCCATGTGATCCAGTGTAGCGCTGAATCACAGAAACGAAACGACTGGCTGGGCACCGATCGTGAAATCCCCAACCGGTGCACGCACCGCGCGCCTACGATGGACCTGGTCCGGGACAGCCGTAACTGATGAAACGGTGTGATCGCAACGTGTGCTGACTTGGCGGATGACATGACGGACACGCTGATGCTGCGGTCCGGCGACGTGCGGCAGCGATTCAGGATCACCGGCGTGGTGCAGGGGGTGGGTTTTCGCCCGTTCGTGCATCGGGTTGCTGCTGAACTGGGGCTGGCCGGCTTCGTCGGCAACGACTCCGGCGCGGTGTTCGTGGAAGTGCAGGGGCCGCCCGTGCGGCTGGGCGAGTTCGCCCGCCGGTTGCGCGCTGAGGCGCCGCCGCTGGCGCGGATCAGCGGTGTCGAGGTCGTCGACGTCGACACTGAGACCACCGCCAACGGGTTCACGATCGTGCAAAGCCACACCGCCGTCGGCGCCACCACGCCGATCCCGCCCGACGTCGCGGTCTGCGAGGACTGCGTGGGCGAGCTGTTCGACCCCGCCGACCGCCGCTACCGGCACCCGTTCATCACCTGCACCAACTGCGGGCCGCGCTTCACCATCATCCGGGCGTTGCCCTATGACCGACCCGCCACCACGATGGCGTCGTTTGTGATGTGTGCACGCTGTGCCGCCGAATATCACGACCCCGCCAACCGGCGTTTTCACGCCCAGCCGATCGCCTGCCCCGACTGCGGGCCGGCGCTGTGGTTCTCGTCGGGAACCGAGCGCATCGACGGCGTCGACGCCGCGCTGGCCGCCGCCCAGCAGGCGCTGGCTGACGGGGCCTTGCTCGCGGTCAAAGGCATCGGCGGCTACCACCTGGCCTGCGTCGTCGACGACGAGGCGGTGGTGGCGAGGCTGCGGGCGCGCAAGGCGCGCGGCGCCAAGCCATTCGCGGTACTGGTCCGCGATCTGGCGGTGGCCCGCCGGTATGCGCGCATCGACGACACCGAGGCCGCGATCATGGCCGGCCCGGCCCGACCGATCGTGTTGTTGCGCCGCCGGCCCGACGGCCACATCGCCGAGGCCGTCGCCCCCGGCAGCCCGCTGATCGGGCTTATGCTGCCGTACTCGCCGATCCATCACCTGCTGCTCGCGGCCGTGCCCAACGCCGCCGCAAGGGTTCCCGACGCGCTGGTGCTCACCAGCGCCAACCGCTCCGACGAGCCGATCTGCTTCACCGACGAGGATGCGACGCAACGGCTTCGGCCGCTCTGCGACGCGGTGCTCGACCACAACCGCCCGATCCACGTGCCCTGCGACGACTCGGTGGTCCGGGTCGTCGACGGTCGCGAGCTGCCGATCCGCCGCTCCCGCGGCTACGCGCCGCTGCCCGTCGACCTCGGCCGGGACGGCCCGCCGGTGCTGGCAGTCGGCGGCGAGCTGAAAAACACGTTCTGCCTGACCGACGGTCCGCGCGCCTACCTGTCCGGGCACATCGGCGACATGGCGACCTTGGACACCCTGCGGGCGTTCGAGCGCGCCGTCGGCCAGCTCAGCGAGATCCGCCGCCGGCCGGTGCGGCTGGCCGCCGACCTGCACCCGGGGTATCAGACCCGCACCTGGGCCGAGCGGCACGCGCACGACCGGCCGTTGGATCTGGTCCAGCACCACCACGCGCACGTGGCGTCGCTGCTGGCCGAGCACGGCCGGCTCGGCGAACCGATCATCGGGGTGTCCTTCGACGGCACCGGCTACGGCTGCGACGCCACGATCTGGGGCGGTGAGATTCTGCGGCTGGGCGCCGACAGCCACCGGTTCTCCCGGGCCGCGCATCTCTTGGCGGTGCCACTGCCCGGCGGTGACGCCGCGGTGCGTAACCCGTGGCGGATGGCGCTGTCGCAGCTGTGGGCCGCCGGTGTCGACTGGACCCCCGACCTGGCGCCGGTCCGCGCGGCGAGCCCAGCCGAATTACGGCTCGTCCGTTCGCAATTGGACAACAACGTGGGCGTTGTGCCGTGTTCGAGCATGGGCCGGCTGTTCGACGCCGTCGCCTCCCTGTTAGGGGTGCGGCACCGCATTGACTACGAGGGCCAAGCCGCCATCGAACTCGAGGTGCTGGCCGAGTCCGCCGACGAGCCGTCGGCGCTGCGCCTGGAGGTGCGCGACGACGGGGTGATCGACCCGGTTGTGATGGTGCGCGCGATGGTGTGCGCGCTGCGTGCCGGTGCTCCGGCGGCGAGGTTGGCAGCCGGATTCCATGGGGCCGTCGCCGCCGCTGTCGCCCAGGCGGTCGCGCTGGTCGCCGGCGACGTGCGGCTGGTGGGCCTCACCGGCGGGGTATTCCAGAATGTGCTGCTGCTGCGGGCCTGCCGACAACGGCTCCAGCAGGCGGGATTCGAGGTGCTGACCCACCACACGGTGCCGCCTAACGACGGGGGGCTGGCGCTGGGCCAGGCCGCGGTGTCGGTGCTGACCGCGCTGGAGGAGGCTGGTGTGTCATGACGGACACCGCGATTGATCGCGGGTTGGGCGCCGAGTTGGCCGCCGATCTGGCTGCCACCGCGTTCACGTTGGCCAACCGGTTCGCGGCCGGTGCCACCATGTGGTCGATCGCGCCGGGTTGGGAACCGCATGCCCAGCACATCGCGGTGGAGTTCATCCATCCGGTGATCGTGGGGAAGCGGGCATTGCCGGCCGTCGCGCTGACCGGGCCCGAGGTGGTCGACCTGGTCCGGGTATCGGCGCGGCCCGGCGACATCGTGGCCGGGGTCGGTGGTGATGACGCGCAGGTGGCCTCGGTGATGCGCCGGGGCCCGGCGTGGGGGGTGACCACGGTGTGGATCGGCAGCGGCGAGCGTCCCGCCGCCGGCAGCGCTGATCACGTGGTGTGGCTGGACGACCCCGACCCTCGGGTGCCCGCGACCGGGGGTTTCGTGCTGTTGTATCACCTGTTGTGGGAGCTGACCCACGTCTGCTTCGAGCACCCGGGCCTGCTGAAATCCGTCGCGTGCAGCGACGAGGTCTGCGTCACCTGCAGCGACGAGGGCCGCCTGGGTGAGGTGGTGGCGGCGTCGGGCGACGGTGTGGCGGTGGTGCGCACCGCACGCGGTGTCGAGCAGGTGGCCACCGCGCTGGTCGACCCGGTCGGCGCCGGCGATTTGGTGTTGGTGCACGCCGGCACGGCGATCAGCAGACTGCAGGAGCGCGCATGACTGACGAGCCCACCAACTTCTTGTATCCGTTCATCGACGCCCACGAAGACGACCCCGAATCGCTGCTGGCCGATTTGGCCGCCTCGGCGCAGGCCAAGGCGGCCGAGAGCGCGGCGCTGCGCCGCGCGACGCTGGCGCAGAACACCGAACGGCTGGGCGTAGCCGCCGCCGAGATGGCCCGCCGGTTCGCCGCGGGCGGACGGCTGTTCAGCTTCGGTAACGGCGGCAGCTGCACCGACGCCACCACGCTGGCTACCCTGTTCGCCCGACCGCCGCTGGGTGCGCCGCTGCCGTGCTGGTCGCTGACGGCCGATCAGGCGGTCCTGACCGCGCTGGGCAACGACGTCGGCTACGAGTTGGTGTTCGCCCGCCAGCTGATCGCCCGGGCCACGGCCGGCGACATCGCGCTGGCGATGTCGACCAGCGGCAGTTCGGCCAACCTGATGGCGGGCCTCAAAGAGGCACACCAGCGCGGGATGTACACGATCGGCTTCGCCGGATACGACGGCGGCGCGTTCGCGAAAAGCCGAGATGTCGACTGCTGCTTCGTGGTGCATTCGCAAAGCGTGCACCGGATCCAGGAGGCTCAGGCACTGCTGGGCTACCAGCTGTGGTGTGCGGTGCACGAAAAGCTCGACACGCAGACGGTGATGGCCGGATGAGTAAGTCGGCAAGCGAATACCTGGCATCGGGACCGCAATTCGACGAGAGCCAGGTGATCGAGCGGATCGAGATGTTCCGTCAACGCCGCCCCCGATTGGTCGACGAGCACGTGACGTTGGCGCACGGGGCCGGAGGTAAGGCCTCGGCGGCGCTGCTGGATGCGGTGTTTGTGGAAGCGTTCCGCAATCCGCTGCTGGAATCGCTCGGCGACGGTGCGGTGATCACCCTGCCGGGTGGGGAGCGGCTGGTGATGTCCACCGATTCGTTTGTGGTCGCGCCACGGCGGTTTCCCGGCGGGTCGATCGGTGCGCTTGCGGTGCACGGCACCGCCAACGACCTGGCGGTGGCAGGCGCGGTGCCGGGGTGGATTTCGGCGGCGTTCGTGCTCGAAGAGGGCTTTAGCATCGATGAGTTGAAGGAAATCGTGGCCGACATGGCCGCCGCGGCTGCGGCCCTCGGTGTGCCGATCGTCACCGGGGACACGAAAGTGGTGCCCAACGGGGCGGCCGACGGGGTGTTCATCACGACCACCGGGGTGGGGCTCATCCCGGAGGGGCGGGCGCTGTCGGCGGCGTCGGTGCGCCCCGGCGATAAGGTGCTGTTAAGCGGATCGATGGGCGATCACGGGATGGCGGTGATGCTGGCCCGCGGCGACCTGGCGATCGACGCCGACATCTGTTCGGATACCGCCGCGGTGAGCCCGTTGGTGGAGTTGCTGCTGGCGGCCGCGCCGTCGACGCGCTGGCTGCGCGACCCGACCCGCGGCGGGGTGGGCACCGTCTGCAACGAGCTGGCCCAAGCCTGCGGGCTGGGCGTGCTGCTGCAGGAGGACCGGTTGCCGGTGCGGCCCATGGTCAACGGCGCCTGCGAGCTGCTGGGCATCGACCCGCTGTATGTCGCCAACGAGGGCAAGTTCGTCGCCGTCGTCGCACCGGATGAAGCCGACGCCGGGCTGGCCGCGCTGCGCTCGCACCCGTTGGGCGCCGAGGCGGCCGACATCGGGGTGATCGTCGAAGAACCCGCGCAGACCGTCGTGCTGCGCACCGGGTTCGGCGGGACCCGCATCGTCGACATGCTCGTCGGTGACCCGCTGCCGCGGATCTGTTGAAAGGAGCTCGCTGCGATGTGTTTGGGAATTCCGGGCCGGATCGTCGAAATCACCGACGCCGACAACTATCTGGCGAAGGTCGACGTCAGCGGTGTGCAGCGCAGCATCTCGGTGCGGCTGCTGGCCGACGACATGCCGGTGCCCGACGACTGGGTGCTGGTGCATGTCGGGTTCGCCATGGCCAAGATCGACGAGGCCGAGGCGTTACTGACGTTGGCGGCCGTCCAAAAGCTCGGTGACGCCTACGCCACCGAGATCGAAGCCTTCGATTCCTCGACCATCGTCTAAGGCCATCGTCTAAGGAGTGAGGATGAAATTCGTCGACGAATTCCGTGATCCGGCGGCGGCCCGCAGGTTGATCGGCGCCATCGCGCGGTTGGCCGCCGGTGGTGAGCAGTTCAAGTTTATGGAGGTGTGTGGCGGGCACACTCACACCATCTACCGGCACGGTATCGAACACCTGCTGCCCGACAACGTCGAGTTGGTGCACGGCCCCGGGTGCCCGGTGTGCGTGATCCCGATGGGCCGCGTCGACGACGCGATGTGGCTGGCTGAGCAGCCCGAGGTGATCTTCACCTGCTTCGGCGACATGATGCGGGTACCCGGCTCGGCGGGAAACCTGCTCGATGCCAAGGCCCGCGGCACCGACGTCCGGTTTGTGTACTCGCCGCTGGACGCGCTCAAGATCGCCGTGGACAATCCCGGCAAGCAGGTGGTGTTTTTCGCGGTCGGATTCGAGACCACCGCACCGTCGACCGCGGTGACCCTGGTGCGTGCCCGCGAACTGGGTCTGGCCAACTTCAGCGTGTTTTGCAACCACGTCACGATCGTGCCGCCGATCAAGGCGATCCTGGAGTCCCCGGATCTGCGGCTGTCCGGGTTCATCGGGCCCGGGCATGTGTCGACGGTGGTAGGCAACCGGCCGTACCGGTTCGTGCCGGCGGTATATCACAAACCGCTGGTGGTCTCGGGTTTCGAGCCGCTGGATATTTTGGCGTCGGTGGCGATGCTGCTGCGCCAGATCCGGGAGGGCCGCTGCGAGGTGGAAAACCAGTACGCGCGAGTGGTGCCCGAAAACGGTAACCCGGCGGCGTTGGCGCTGATGGGTACGGTGTTTGCGCTGCGCCCGCACTTCGAATGGCGAGGGCTGGGCTTCATCTCGCAAAGCGCGCTGCGGTTACACGACGATTTCGCCGAGTTCGACGCCGAACTGCGCTACGCGATGCCCGGGGTGCGCGTCGCCGACCCCAAGGCCTGCCAATGTGGCGAGGTGCTCAAGGGTGTGCTCAAGCCTTGGGAATGCAAGGTTTTCGGCACCGCCTGCACGCCGGAGACCCCGATCGGCACCTGTATGGTGTCCCCGGAAGGAGCGTGCGCGGCCTACTACAACTTCGGTCGCATGCACCGCGACGCCGCCAAACTGGTGGGATCCACCGGGCGGGCGTGACGGTGGCCGCGCGGTCGGTGGATGTTCGCGGGGCGGCGATGTTCGCCCGCTACGCTTACGCCCCCAACGCGCTGGGCTATTGCGGCCCACCGTTGGGTGCGACGCTGCGCGACGGGTCAATCGACGACGTGCGCGCCGCGGCCGCGAAGTTCACCGGCGCCTGGCCCTACTTGCAAGTGCTGTCGCAGATCAGCGGCATCAGCGATCCGCTGGACTACCGGATCGTCGAATCCTACTGGCTCGGCGGCGGCCTGGGCGCCGACGTCGATCCGGCTACGTTTGTCGAACAGCTGCTGGCGATCATCGGTCCACAGGCCGGCCGCTACTGGTCACATCTGAACGCCGACCTGGTGGGCGAGGCGGCGGCCAACCACTGCTTTCACGTGTTCGCGGTGTATCCGTGGTCGCGGCTGCTCGGCCGGGGCCTCGACCAGCACCCGCTCAATGTCCTCGACAACTGCCGAATAACTTGGGGGACAGTGGTTTCCCGTGCCAGCGACAATGTCGAGCTGTCCTGCCGGAGACTGGTATGGGATGGTCAGGTGCTAGGCCTGTCCGAGCCGTCGACGCGCCGGCTCGACGTCTGGTCGGACGGATACAGCGCAGTGCCCGACGCGGCAGTGGGTGATCAGGTCGCGGTGCACTGGGGACGGTTGTGCGGCCGGCTGCAACCCGAACAGATCGAGGCACTGGCCGACGCGACGGCGCGCCAGCTGACGGTGACCAACGCGCGGCTGAGACGGGTGACAGCCACAGCGGCTCACTAGCCGGCAGATGGCCACGTCCGCCGACTTCGGTGCGGGCAGCCAGCTGTTTTGGCGTAAAGACGTTGCAGCGGCCAGACGATGGCGTTGCAAAATGGAAGGTATGGACGTGGACCCTTCTGTCCGTCACGACAACGACACGTGGGACCTGGCAACCAGCGTGGGAGCGACTGCGACAATGGTGGCCGCCGCACGGGGTGCCGCCAGCAAGGCTGGTGATCTGGCTATCGACGATCCGTTCGCCGAACCTCTTGTGCGGGCCGTCGGAATTGACTTCTTCACCCACTGGGCAGGCGGCGAGCTTGACCTTTCTGACGACGGCAGCCGACGGGTTCTGCAGTGGTTTGTCGACCTGATGGCCGTTCGCACCAGGTATTTCGATGACTTCCTTCGCAACGCCACGGGGGCTGGCATTCGTCAGGTGGTGATTTTGGCCTCTGGTCTCGACGCGCGCAGCTACCGCCTGCCCTGGCCGTCGGGAAGCATGGTATTCGAGGTCGACCAGCCGACGGTCATCGAGTTCAAGACCGCGACGCTTGCCAGGCTTAACGTCGAACCGGCTGCCGATCTGCGGATGGTGCCGATCGACCTACGACAGGATTGGCCCACTTCGCTGCGCCGGGCGGGCTTCGATCCAGGCCGGCCCACCGCCTGGATCGCCGAAGGCCTGCTGCCTTTTCTGTCGCCGGATGCCCAAGATCGGTTGCTGGACAGCATCACCGCGCTCAGCGCCACGGAAAGTCAGCTGGCCACCGAGATTTTTGTTCCGCTGACCCGCGATATGCTGCAACCTGTTCTGCAACGGTGGGGGAGTCACGGGTTCGACATCGTGCCGTCTGACCTCGTCTATGACGGCGAACGTCACGACGTTGCGGTGTATCTGGACAACCGCGGCTGGCAGTCGGTCACTACACCGATGAGCCGGTTGCTCGCGGCAAACGACCTGGACCCGCGCGGAGATCAATCGCCGTTTGCTGACAACCGTTATTACACGTCGACAAAGTCGGCCGGGAGCACATGAATATGCCCAGAAGAGATGACGACACGTGGGACATCAACGAAAGCGTGGGCGCGACAGCACTGGCTGTTGCTGCCGCGCGAGCCGCGGAGACGGACAGCGAAAACCCGCTGATCAGTGACCCTTTCGCGCGAGTCTTTCTGGACGAGGCCGGCAAGGGCATCTGGAGTCTGTACGCTGAGCCGACGCTGCCTGACGATATCAATGCCGACGTGCAGACGATGGTGCGGGCGATGATCGACTTCATGGCGGTGCGGACGGTGTTTTTCGACGAGTTCTTTCTGGCCGCCGCCGACGCCGGGATCCAGCAGATGGTGATCCTGGCGTCGGGCCTGGACGCGCGGGCGTGGCGCCTGCCGTGGCCAGACGGTATTACCCTCTACGAGGTCGACCAGCCGAAGGTGCTGGATTTCAAGGCCGCCGCGCTGCGACGTCACGATGCGCGCCCGCGGGTGAATCTGGTGTATGTGCCGGTGGATCTGCGCCAGGATTGGCCGCGGGCGCTGCGCGACGCCGGGTTCGACCCGGCCAGGCCCACCGGCTGGTCGGCTGAGGGATTGTTGCGCTATCTGTCCGCATCAGCGCAGGATTCGCTGTTCGAACGTATCCACGCGCTCAGCGCCGTCGGCAGCCGGCTGGCTGCCAATGCGGTCGGCGCTGAGGCTCTGAACCCCGAGTGGCTGGCGCGCCAACGTGACCAGACGCGGCACCTGCGGGCAGCGGCCACCGGCCTCGCCGACACTGAGGCCATCGACCTCGGGGAACTGTGGTATCCCGAGGAGCGCACCGACCTGAGCGTCTGGCTGAATGAGCATGGTTGGGAAGCATCGGCGGCGACCTTGGGGGAGTGGCTGGCGCGCTTCGGTCGCAGCGACGTGGCCGAGGATCTCATGCCAAACGTTTTCGTCTCCGCGCGACGAATGCGCAGCTGAACAGGGCTGTAGTCGGGATGCGGTTAGTGACCGGCAGCAAACAGAAACAGCACTGCGCGACAAGGGTTTCGAACAGATCGCTGGATAGCTGCGCCTGCCGTTTTGCTGCGGTGGCCGCGCCGACGATGATCGAGGTGTCATCGTCGTATCCCGAGGCGCTGATTCTGGTTTCCGGCGAAGCCGAGCTGGTCGCGCCGACACCACAGGTCTGGATCGAGCTGGCGGTTTGCACAGCACCGCCAGTCTCGACGAAGCACTGTGCATCAGTCTAAAATCCGCCGGGCGACGTTGGTGCTGATCAGATCGAGCAGTTCGTCGCCGCGGCCGGCGAGGATGGTGCGGATCGCGTACAGGGAGAACCCCTTTGCCTGCTCGGCGGTGATGACCGGCGGGATGGTCAGTTCCTGTCGAGCGGTGACGACGTCGACAACCGCCGGCCCGTCGTAGCCGAAAGCGTCGCTCAACGCGGCCGGTAGATCGCCGGGCTTTTCCACGCGGCGACCAAACATTCCCAGCGCGGTGGTTACCGCGGCGAAGTCGACGGGATTCAGGTCGGTGCCGAAGTTGACGATCCCGGCGGCCTTCATCTCCAGCTCCACGAAGCCCAGCGACGAGTTGTTGAACACGATCACCTTGACCGGCAGCTGGTTCTGCGTCAGGGTGGCCAATTCCCCGAGCAACATCGCCAGGCCTCCGTCACCGGCCAGCGTCACCACTTGGCGTCCCCGGTCGGCGGTCTGCGCCCCGATCGCGTGTGGCACCGCGCCGGCCATAGTGCCGTGGGTTGCCGATCCGATCAGCCGGCGCCGGCCATTCATGGTCAGATAGCGCGCCGCCCAGATGGTGGGCGTGCCCACGTCATAGGTGAACACTGCGTCGTCGTCAGCCAACTCATCTGCCAGCCGGGCAACGTATTCCGGTCGGATCGGGGTACGGTCACGGTCGTTGACGGCTAGGTCGTCCAGCGACTTGCGGGTCTTGCGGTAGTGCCGCAGCGCGCGCTCCAGATGGTCGCGGTCGTGCCTGGGTATCAGCAGCGGCTGCAACCCGGCGAGGGTGTCCTTCACCGTGCCCACCAGGCCGAGATCAACCGGGGTACGCCGGCCGATGTGGCTGCCGCGCAGGTCGACTTGGATGATCCGGGCGTTGTCGGGATAGAACTGGCGGTAGGGGAAGTCGGTGCCGAGCATCAGCAGCACGTCGGCCTCGCGGATGGCCTTGTAGCCCGAGGCGAACCCCAGCAGACCGGTCATGCCGACGTCATAGGGATTGTCGTATTCGATGACGTCCTTGCCGCGCAGCGCATGCACAATCGGTGCCTGCAGCGTTGCGGCCAGGCTGACCAATTCGTCATGCGCGCCGGCGCATCCGGCGCCGCCGAGAATCGTGACACGGGTGCTCGTGTTGAGGATGTCAGCGGTCCGGCGCAGCGACTCGTCGTCAGGGCGCACGATCGACCGGGCGGGTAACACCGGCCGGACCTGCCAGCCCGGATCGCCGATCCGGCTTCCCAAGACCTCACCGGGGATCACCACCACGGCTACGCCGCACTCTTGTATCGCGCTGCGCATCGCGATCTGCACAATGCGCAGCGCCATTTCGGGATTGCTGACCAGTTCGCAGTAGACGCTGCATTCGCGGAACAGCTCTTGTGGATGGGTTTCCTGGAAATACCCCGAGCCGACCTCGGCCAGCGGGATGTGCGCCGCGATGGCCAGCACCGGCACCCTGCTTCGCTGCGCGTCGAACAAGCCGTTGATCAGATGCAGATTTCCCGGGCCGCAGCTTCCCGCGCACACCGCCAGCCGCCCGGTCACCGCGGCGTCAGCGGCGGCGGCGAAAGCCGCCGTCTCTTCGTGACGAACGTGCTGCCAGCTAACCCCGCCGGAGCGGCGGATAGCATCGGTGAAGCCGTTCAGGCTATCGCCGGGCAGCCCGTAGACCCGTTGCACTCCACTATCTTTCAACGCGGCGATGAGATGCTGCGCTACGGTCGCCATCGATGCTCCCTTACGTCATCCGCTTCGCCGAACAGTAGCCCCCACGGGTAGCTTCCCCGACGGCGACGTCGGTGTCGGCGTCATGTCTACCCGCCATGCGTCGGCTACTGCCTGGGCGCCAGCGCCGCAGCCGTCTCGTGCGCTGCGGTACGTAGCCGTCGATCCCGCACCGCGAGCACGGGTGCCGACGACCCCGATAGCGAAGGCGCTGGCCGTGGGCCGGACGACTCACCCAAGTCCACGGCCACCAGTCGAGCTACCGGCGCTTCCCGGGCGATGACAACGAGCGCTTCGCCGGTGCGGACCTGCTCACTCCACTCCGCCAGCTCGGCCCGCAACCTACCCCGGACTGCGCGCCGAACGTGAATCCATTGCGAGATTTGTTGCGATTCCTCGCGCCCAGTTTCACATTCGGCGTAACCGGGTCTTTCGATCATGTCTCGATCAGGTCTTGTCTTCGTTGGCCCGCGGGAAGCCGCCGCCCTGCGGGAACAGCGGGAACACCACGTCGTCGAACTTGGTGGCGTCACCGTCGATCCTGTTGACCGTGCCGCCCCAGACGTTGCCGTCCGGCGACATCCGCACCGCCCAGGCATGGCCATGGGTCTTCTGGCGGACGACGTCCGGTTCTCCGGTGACCGCGCCGGTCGCCGGGGCCAGGTGGACGGCCACGGTCTCCATCGGCGCGATCAAGTTGACCAGCACGGTGCCGTCCAGGGCGGCGCACCCAGCCACCCCGGGCTTGTCGGGCCAGGTCCACACGGTGGTGACCCGGGACTCCCGGTCGATGCGTTGTAACCGGTCTTCGGTCGGCGCGCGGTCGACGACATACAGCGAACCGTCGACGGGGTCCTTGCACAACCCGCCGCCAGAGCCGATGCCGCTGAGCGCCGTGGTCGGCGGCGCCTGGTTCACCGTGGTCGGCTGCTCGATCCGCAGCACCTTGCCCGCTGTCGACGCGGGATCGGCGGCCATCGCCGGGTTGCCCGCATCGCCGGTGAGCACCACCAAGGTGGTGGGACTGGTGAAAAGCAGCGCGCCGGTGTTGCCGTGGTCACCCTTCGGGATCCCGGTCAGGATGTCTTTGGGGACGTCGCCTTCGGTGATGCGGATAACCCGATTGTCAGCGGGCGTGCTGATGTAGGCGTACATCAACCGGTCCTGCGGGTACTCCGGCGACAGCACGATGTCCATCAGTCCGCCATCGCCGGACGGGTCGACCGGAATGACGAACTTGACCTCCGGTTCGGCGCTCACCGAAACCTGTTTGATTGCGCCGGTAGTGCGCTCGGCGACCAGCGCCGACTTGCTGTCGGGAAGCATGATCAGGCCGCTGGTGGCCTCCAGGCAACCCTGCATCACCGCAGGTGCAGGGCACTTTTTGGGAAACGGGACGGCCGGCAGTGGCGGCGGCGGGGGAGGCGTCGACGTCGACGGCGGATGTAGTTCCGGTTCGGTGGTGAATGGTTGCGACGCGGCGTCGTTGAACCGTGCACAGCCGCTCACCGCCAACAGTGCCACGCCGAGCGTGCACAGTGCGCGCCGAGCCGACCGCCGCAACCGCATGCTCGACAGATTACGGATTTTCCGAGCCGGGTCGCCACATGACGGGTCGTCCGGCCCGCATCAGTCTGGTAAAAGCGCCGCTCAAATCCCCAATCTGGGCGTAAATGCCCTTACCCTGACACCCGTGACCAGTCAATCGCATGACGCACATTGGCGGCGACCGGATAATTCCGAGGCGCCAAATCCGGCACGCCCGACCTCGGCAAGCGTGGTCGACCCGGAAGACGACCTGCCGTCTGCCACCTATGCAGGCGATTTCGAGACCACCACAATTCCGCACTACGACGCCGGTTCCCGTGATTCAGGCAATCTGCCCATGTCCAACTCCGGGTACAGCCTGATCGGTCGCCACGAGCCGTTGCCCTACGCCCAACCGCAAAACAGCGGCCGGCATGCCGCCTTCGGGCCGGTCGATGTCGACGCCGACGAGCAGGACGAGCGGGTGCGTGCCGCCGGTCGGCGCGGCACCCAGAACCTGGGTTTGCTGATTCTGCGGGTCGGGCTGGGTGTGGTACTGGTCGCACACGGGCTGCAGAAGCTGTTCGGTTGGTGGGGCGGACAGGGGCTGGCCGGTTTCAAAAGCTCGTTATCCCACGTGGGCTATCAGCACACGGACATCCTGACCTATGTCGCGGTCGGCGGTGAATTCCTCGCCGGGGTGTTGCTGGTGTTGGGGCTGTTTACCCCGTTGGCCGCCGCCGGCGCACTGGCTTACCTGATCAACGGCCTGCTAGCTGGAATATCGGCGCACCCGAACCCCCGGTCTGTCCCGTTCTTCCTGCCGGGCGGCCACGAGTACGAGATCACCCTCATTGTCATGACCGCCGCCGTCATCCTGATCGGGCCGGGTCGGTACGGTTTCGACGCCGGGCGCGGCTGGGCGCGGCGGCCCTTTATCGGGTCGTTTGCGGCGCTGCTGGTAGGCATTGGCGCCGGCGTCGCGGTTTGGGTGCTGCTCAACGGCGCGAATCCGCTGGCTTAACCGGCATACGGGTTGGGCACCCGGCCGGCACTGGCCTCGGTCAGCAATGGCAGGCTAGCGAAGGTGACTGCAGGCAGCCGGAGTTCGGCCCCGCTGCTCAGTCGTGCGCGCGCCCACGAACCGCGGCTGAACCGCAGACCGTCGATCTCCTCCCAGCGCACCGTCCGCTCGTCGAGCAGCGTGCGAACCCGCACCCCGTCCTGGTCGGCCACCGTGCGCAGCCGCACGATCAGGGCAGACAGCACCACCGGGATGACCAGCAGCGGTGTGGTCGGCGGCCAGGCCAGTACCGGCACCAGCAAACTCAGTGTCAAAAAGCCCACCGCGAAGTGCGCCATCGGCGACACCTTGATCACCACGGGATCTGCGGAACCGGTCGTCACCAACCCATGATGTCAGGTCCGGTCCGGCCCAGTCGGATTTGACGGCTGACCTGTGCAGAGGCTACCGTCGAAGACCATGGACAGCCGCGGAATGCTCGTAGTACTTGGTCGGCGCGTTGGTGGCTGACTAGACCTGACCGGGTTTTCGAGCACCAACGCGCAACCCTCGTGCAGCTGCTGAGCTGGCGGGGGTTTTTTGTTGCCAGCGCGTTCCGACCAGAACGAGGACTAAGAGGACCTAGAGTGAGCGCACCCACCACGCGACCACCGGAGCGACCGGCGACCCCGCCGTTTGCTAACGGTGCGTCCGGGTCAGCTAAACCTGCCATCGTCAAGCCGAAAGACGTCAAGCCGAAAGATATTGCACCCCAACAACTGACGGGTGCCCAGTCGGTGATTCGATCGTTGGAGGAACTCGACGTCGAGGTGATTTTCGGTATTCCCGGCGGTGCCGTGCTGCCGGTGTACGACCCACTGTTCGATTCGCAAAAGCTGCGTCACGTGTTGGTTCGCCACGAGCAGGGTGCCGGACACGCCGCCAGCGGCTACGCGCACGCCACCGGCAAAGTCGGCGTGTGCATGGCCACCTCCGGTCCGGGAGCCACGAACCTGGTGACCCCGTTGGCCGACGCGCAGATGGATTCGGTGCCGGTGGTGGCGATCACCGGGCAGGTAGGCCGTTCGCTGATCGGCACCGACGCCTTCCAAGAGGCCGACATCTCCGGAATTACGATGCCGATCACCAAGCACAACTTCCTGGTCCGCAGCGGCGACGAGATTCCCCGGGTGATCGCCGAGGCGTTTCACATCGCGTCCACCGGGCGCCCCGGCGCGGTGCTCGTCGACATCCCCAAGGACGTGCTGCAGGGCCCGTGCACGTTCAGTTGGCCGCCGCGGCTGGACCTGCCAGGCTACAAACCCACCACCAAACCGCACCATCGCCAGGTCCTCGAGGCCGCCAAGCTCATCGGGGCCGCGCGCAAACCGGTGCTCTATGTCGGCGGCGGCGTCATTCGCGGTGAGGGTACCGGGCAGCTGCGCGAGCTGGCCGAGCTGACCGGGATTCCGGTGGTGACCACGCTGATGGCGCGCGGCGCGTTCCCCGACAGCCACCCCCAGCACCTGGGTATGCCCGGCATGCACGGCACGGTCGCGGCGGTGGCCGGGCTGCAGCGCAGCGACCTGCTGATCGCGCTGGGCACCCGTTTCGACGACCGGGTGACCGGAAAACTCGACACCTTCGCGCCCGAAGCTAAGGTCATCCACGCCGACATCGACCCCGCCGAGATCGGCAAGAACCGGCACGCGGATGTGCCGATCGTCGGCGACGTCAAAGCCGTCATCACCGACCTGACCGCCGCCCTGCGCCAAGACGAGACCAACCTGGATCTGAGCGAGTGGTGGGAGTACCTGCATGGCGTGCAGTCCACCTACCCGCTGAGCTACGGGCCGCAAAGCGACGGCAGCCTGAGCCCGGAGTACGTGATCGAAACGCTGGGCAAGATGGCCGGACCCGACGCGGTGTACGTCGCCGGTGTCGGCCAGCACCAGATGTGGGCGGCGCAGTTCATCTCCTACGAGAAACCACGCACCTGGATCAACTCCGGCGGTCTGGGCACCATGGGCTTCGCGATCCCCGCGGCGATGGGCGCCAAGATCGCCTGCCCGGACGCCGAGGTGTGGGCGGTCGACGGCGACGGCTGCTTTCAGATGACCAATCAGGAACTGGCCACCTGCGCGATCGAAGGCGCGCCGATCAAGGTCGCCCTGATCAACAACGGCAACCTGGGCATGGTGCGGCAATGGCAGTCGCTGTTCTACTCCGGCCGCTACTCACAGACCGACCTGGCCACCCACTCGCACCGCATCCCGGACTTCGTCAAGTTGGCCGAGGCGTTGGGCTGCGTCGGCATGCGGTGCGAGCGTGAAGAGGATGTGGCAGACGTCATCGTGGCGGCCCGGGCCATCAACGACCGTCCAGTGGTGATCGACTTCATCGTCGGAGCCGACGCGCAGGTGTGGCCGATGGTGGCCGCCGGGACCAGCAACGACGAGATCCAGGCTGCACGCGGTATCCGGCCGCTCTTCGACGACGACGACAACGAGGGGCATGCCTGATGGCCGCCCAGGTTTCCCGACCGAGATCGGAAACGGCCCACACACTTTCGGTGCTGGTCGAAGACAAGCCCGGTGTACTGGCCCGGGTGGCGGCACTGTTTTCCCGGCGCGGCTTCAACATCGAGTCGCTGGCTGTGGGTGCCACCGAACACAAGGACATGTCCCGGATGACGATCGTGGTCTCGGCCGAGGATACCCCGCTCGAGCAAATCACCAAGCAGCTCAACAAGCTGATCAACGTCATCAAGATCGTCGAGCAGGAGGACGACAATTCGGTGGCGCGGGAGTTGGCGCTGATCAAGGTGCGCGCCGACGCTGGAACTCGCAGTCAGGTCATTGAGGCGGTAAACCTGTTTCGGGTCAAGGTGATTGACGTCTCCCCGGAGTCGTTGGTCATCGAAGCTACCGGAGCGCCGGGCAAAATTGATGCACTGTTGCGGGTGCTGGAGCCCTTCGGCGTCCGGGAGATCGTCCAGTCCGGGCTGGTGTCGCTGTCGCGCGGACCACGCGGCATCGGTACCGCCAAATAACTCATCGCACAATAACTCATCGCACAGAAGGAAATACACGAGTGGCACAGGAAGCAATAGCGATGTTCTACGACGCCGACGCGGATCTGTCGATCATTCAGGGGCGTAAGGTCGCCGTCATCGGATACGGCAGCCAAGGGCACGCGCACGCGCTGAGCCTGCGCGACTCCGGGGTGCAAGTGCGCGTCGGGCTGAAAGAGAATTCGAAGTCGCGGTCGAAGGTCGCCGAGCAGGGCCTGCAGGTCGGTACGCCCGCGGAGGTGGCCGAGTGGGCCGATCTGATCATGCTGCTCGCTCCTGACACCGCGCAGGCCGACATCTTTACTGGCGACATCGAGCCCAATCTGGCGGCTGGTGACGCATTATTCTTCGGCCATGGCCTCAACATCCATTACGGGCTGATCAAACCGCCTGCCGAGATCACGGTCGCGATGGTGGCGCCGAAGGGCCCCGGCCATCTCGTGCGCCGTCAGTTCGTCGACGGCAAGGGCGTGCCGTGTTTGGTTGCCGTGGCACAAGATCCGCGCGGTGACGGCCTGGCATTGGCGCTCTCCTACGCCAAGGGCATCGGCGGTACCCGCGCCGGCGTCATCAAAACTACCTTCAAAGACGAGACCGAAACCGATCTGTTCGGTGAGCAGACGGTGTTGTGCGGCGGCGTGGAGGAGTTGGTCAAGGCCGGATTCGAGGTGATGGTCGAAGCCGGCTACCCCGCCGAATTGGCCTATTTCGAGGTTCTGCACGAGCTGAAGTTGATCGTCGACCTGATGTATGAGGGCGGGATCGGCCGGATGTACTACTCGGTATCCGACACCGCGGAGTTCGGCGGGTATCTGTCGGGCCCGCGGGTGATCGACGCCGACACCAAGCAACGAATGCGGGGCATCCTGGCTGAGATTCAAGACGGCAGCTTCGTCAAAAAACTGGTCGCCGACGTGGAGAGCGGCGGAAAGCAGCTGGCCGAACTGCGTAAGCGCAACGCCGAGCATCCGATCGAGGTGACGGGCAAGAAGCTGCGTGACCTGATGAGTTGGGTGGACCGCCCGATCACCGAAACGGCGTAGCGACACGCCGCCGGAGCGTCGCAAGTCAACGCACCAATCTGCGTCATACTCCGGCTGTGGTCAGCATCGCGGTCCGCGACCGGTCTGGTGACGCTCGACGAGCATCGCCATGCTAGGCGAGCAGTCGACCTAAATGTCTAAGGCGATCGTCGTCGGTTCCGGCGCCGGCGGCTCGGTGGTGTCGATGGTGCTCGCCGAGGCCGGCTGGGACGTGGTGCTCTTCGAGATGGGACCGCAGTACTACACCAACCTCGCCGGTACCGGCCCGTTTCCGACGGTGTTCTCCAACGACGAGCTCAAAAGTATGCGCTACTTCGAAGACCCCGACCCGCTGGCCTTCCCGCGCACGTTTCGCCAAAACGCCAACCAAAACGCGGCAGCAACGTACGTCGGCGATGTCAATAACCTTGCTAATCAGGTCGGGGGCACATTCCCCCACTCGGATCAAAAGTTCACCCGGATGTGGGACATCGACTTCAAGGGGCTTTCGCTGTTGGGCCCGGTGCCCGGTGCGGACATGGCCGACTGGCCGTTCGAATACAGCGACATCGCACCCTATTACGACGAGATCGAAAAACTGATCGGAGTCCAGGGCGATCTGGGCTCCATACCAGCTCTGGTGTTAAAACATGCGCCACAAGAGCAGCCTTTTCAGATGCCGCCGGGAGCCCAGCAGCGCTCGTCGTTACTGCTTGCCGCAGGGGCCAAACGCATTGGGCTGCATCCCTATTATTTTCCGATGACGATCAACTCGGTGGAATACAACGGCAACCCGGTGTGCAACAACTGCGGGTTTTGCTCCGGTTATGGCTGCCCGATCTCGGCCAAGCCGAGCAGCCTGATCCTGTTGCGGCGGGCGCTGCAAACCGGGCGGGTGGATCTGCGCCCGCTGACCCAGGTCACCACGGTGAACTTCACCGGCCGACGGGCCACCGGAGTGTCGTTCATCGGCCCGCAGGGTCAGTCCGGCACCGAAAACGCCGACGTGGTGGTGCTGGCTTGCTCGGCGGTGCTCACGCCGTGGCTGGCGCTGCTCTCGGAGCTGCCCGATCCCTACGGGCGCATCGGCAAACGGATCATGTTTCAAAACTTCTACGACGGGTTCGCCATCTTTTTAGACCAACGGGTGCACGCCTACCGGGGCCGCTCGAGCACGCAAGTTATGTTCGATTTCAACGATCCCGATTTTCCCGGGGCCCGCGCGGTTGCCCGGGCGGCCGGGCTGCCCTATATCCGGGCTGGCCTGTGCGAGCTGGGCGGCAGCCAAGCGCCGATCGAAGAGGGCAGCTTCTACCAGCAGATCCTGGGGTTTTTGCCGGGGGTGCAGTTTTTCGGGCGCCCGTTCAAGGAGCTGATGCGGGTGTCGCTGCTGCGCGATCGGCTGGCCGGGGTGGACTGTTTCGGCACCGACATGCCGTATCTGACCAACAACGTCACCCTGGATCCGACGGTCAAGAATTTCAACGGCCAGCCGGTGCCCCGAGTCACCTACGACATCGGGAAGTTCGAGACGGTCTCCCAGGACTTTTTCGTGCCGCTGCTTGCCGCGATGTGCGGGGCGTCGGGCGCCCAGCTATATGCCGCTGTACCGGCGCGTCTGGTGACGTCATTGTCGGGTCCGCCGGTGCCCAGCGGCAAGCACACCATGGGCGGGATGCAGATGGGGGTGGATCCCAAGACCAGCGTCCTGGATGCCGACGGCCGGATGCACTTCATGGACAACGTCTATGCCGCCGACAGCAGCGTGTTCGTCACCTCCGGCGGTTCTAACCCTACTCAGACGATCATGGCGGTGGCGCTGCGCATCGCCTACGGGCTGACCGGCCAGCGGACCAAATCATCGGGCGGCGATAACCGCTAACGGTTCGACTCCATTGTCGATCATCAGGGCGGGCGGACGGTTGCGCACCAAAGAGATCAGCGCGTGTGGGACTGAAGCAGGGGGATGTCTCCGGTTGACCATTTCGGTGTCGGCGGATCCCAGATCCGGTTCTGCTACTCTGGTTTTCGGGCGGTGACGAGTTTCGTGGCGAAAAATGGTCCGCCGTAACAAAATCGCCAGCCCAGGTAACGCATCACCACGTCGGCCATACCACGGTGGCGGAGTCGATCGGCGTAGGCGGAAGTGGCGCGGATATCTGCGATGAATAGTGTACCGCCCGGCCGCATCAACCGCACCGCTTCGTCGATCACCTCGTCGCGCGCGGCTGGATTGGAAAGATTGTGGATCGCCAGACTCGACACGATTACACCGAACGAATCGTCCGGCAAGGGAATCGAACGGATGTCGGCGGTCAACAACTCGATCCGGTCTAAGACTCCCTCGCGTTCGGCATTGCGGCGGGTTACTTCCGGATTGTTACCGGACTGGTCGAACGTGCGCCAGATATCGACACCGGTGGCGCTTCCGCGGGGCAGCAGCTGTGCGGCCATTAGCAGCACTGCGCCGCGGCCACAACCCAGGTCGATGATCCGCTCGTCACCACGGAGCCCCGCCTGGGATAACAGCTGCGCCCAGACAACGAATTTGCCGTGACGCGTCGTGTAGAAATAGCTCGCCGCCGATGCGAATGTCAATGCCGCTCCAACCAGGCACCCTGTCGCCACGCCCGGCATGTGGAAAATCCACAAGCTGATCGCAGCGGCTATCAGCAATACAGCGCCAACGGTGACGAGGCCTGACAGTATGTATGGCGCATCGATTCCGTAGTCGCCGCGACGATGAACCAGTTCACGCATCGGTTGGCTGTTCATCTGGCCGACTCCGTCGCTGTCCATCGGCACGTGGTCGGGATAACACCATTATTAGGTTAGAGCTCAGGTCCTGTTCGCATGCGCGAGGTATGCAGCTAAGGCGCCAGCTCGGGCAGCTCCCGGATACCGAATTCCCGCTCGAGCACCGTGCGCGCGGCGAAGTAGCCGCTCATGCCGTGCACGCCGGTGCCCGGCGGAGTCGCCGCAGAGCACAGGTAGGCCTTGGGAATTGGTGTGCGCCAGGGATTTAATTGTGGGGTCGGTCCGGCGATCGCCCGCCAGAGCGACGTTCCGCCCATCCCGATATCACCGCCGACGTAGTTGGCGTTGTAATCTGCCAGCCTTGCGGCAGGTACGCTGCGGGCCGCCACCACGAGGTCGCGGAATCCAGGGGCGAATCGCTCGAAAACGGCGATGACGGAATCGGTCTGGTCCACCGGCGAGCCGGACGGCACATGGGCGTACGTCCACAACGGTCGCCGGCCGTCGGCGTCGACGCGGCCGGGATCGGCCACGTGCGGGCAGGCGGCCAACACCATGGGCCACCTTGCGTGCCGGCCCGCGGCGACCTCCGATTCGGCATGCGCCATCTGCGCACGGGTACCACCAAGGTGCAGGGTCGGCACCTGCCCCAGCCGGGCATCCGTCCATGGAATGTCGTCGTTCAGCACAAAGTCGACCTTGGCAATACCCGGACCGAACCGATAGCGGCGCAAAGCTTTTGCGTAGCGAGGCGGAATCTTATCCCGGTAAATACCCAACAGTGCGGTCGGCACGGTGTCGTAGAGCACGACACCGCCGGGTGGCTCGGTGACCTCCACGCCCGCGGTGAGCTGGCCGCCGTGCGCGCGCAGGTCGGCGATCAGCGCATCGGTGATCGCCTGGCTGCCACCCACCGGGATTGGCCAGCCGACCGTGTGCGCCAGTGTCGCCAGCATCAGTCCCGCGCCCGCTGACACCAGCGACGGCATCGGCGAAATGGGATGGGCGGCGACACCGGTGAACAACGCCTGGGCGTCGTGACCGGCTAACGACCGCCACGCAGGGGTGCCCTGCGCCAGCATCCGCAACCCCAGCTGCAGCGTCGGCAGCACGGGCGGCGCCGAACGCTTGTCGCCGAGCAACAGCGCCACCACCGCGTCGACGTTGGCCACCAACGGGCCCAGCAGCCTTCGCCACGACGAGCCGTGCTCCAACTCCGCGCAGGTGCGCTCGAGATTGTGATAGGCGATCGCCGCCGGGCGGCCCGGCAGCGGGTTGGCATAGGCGATCTCGGGCACCACCAATCTCACGCCGCGAGCGCGCAGGTCGAACTGTGTGAAAAACGGTGACGCCAATGCCAGCGGGTGCACCGCCGAGCAGATGTCATGTGAGACTCCGGGGAATTCTGTGTCGGGGGCGGTGCGGGCGCCACCGCCGAACGTCGGCTGGGCCTCAATGACGTGCACGGAAAGTCCTGCCCGGGCGCAAATGACGGCGGCGGTCAGCCCGTTGGGCCCGCTGCCGACAACCGTGACGTCCATCGATTCAGTCAACACCATCAGGTCTTTTGGCGGCGACCCGCTGCGCCCGGCTTCGCCGCGCTGGCGATCGCCGCTGAGGCTGATGGCGGCGACCCGCTGCGCCCGGCTTCGCCGCGCTGGCGATCGCCGCTTAGGCTGGCCGGGTGAGCCGTCCCGTTGTCTTGATTGCCGACAAACTTGCCGAATCAACCGTCGCCGCGTTAGGCGACGACGTCGACGTGCGCTGGGTCGACGGCCCGGACCGCCAGAAGCTGCTGGCCGCGGTGCCCGAGGCCGATGCGCTGCTGGTGCGCTCGGCCACCACCGTCGATGCCGAGGTGCTGGCCGCGGCCCCCAAACTCAAGATCGTCGCCCGGGCCGGCGTCGGGCTGGACAACGTCGACATCGACGCCGCTACCGAACGCGGTGTGATGGTGGTCAACGCCCCGACGTCGAATATCCACAGTGCCGCCGAGCATGCGTGCGCACTGCTACTGGCGGCCGCCCGCCAGATCGCCGCCGCGGACGCCTCGCTGCGCGCCCACCAGTGGAAGCGTTCGTCGTTTTCGGGAACCGAGATTGTCAATAAGACGGCCGGGATCGTCGGCTTGGGGCGCATCGGGCAGTTGGTCGCCCAGCGGCTCGCTGCCTTCGGCGCCCACATCGTCGCCTACGACCCGTATGTGTCGCCGGCGCGGGCCGCTCAGCTGGGCGTCGAATTGCTGACCCTCGACGACTTATTGGCCCGCGCCGACTTCATCTCGGTGCACCTGCCCAAAACACCCGAGACCATCGGGCTCATCGACAAGGACCTGCTGGCCAAGACCAAGCCGGGGGTGATCATCGTCAATGCCGCCCGCGGCGGTCTCGTCGACGAGGCCGCGCTAGCCGAAGCGGTCGCACGCGGGCACGTCCGGGCGGCCGGCATCGACGTGTTCGCCAGCGAGCCGTGCACCGACAGCCCACTGTTCGACCTGCCGCAGGTCGTCGTCACCCCGCACCTGGGCGCGTCCACCGACGAGGCGCAAGAGCGGGCCGGCACCGACGTGGCGGCCAGCGTGAAGCTGGCGCTGGCCGGCGAATTCGTTCCTGACGCGGTCAACGTCGGCGCCGGGGTAGTCAGCGACGAGGTATCGCCCTGGCTGGATCTGGTCCGCAAGCTGGGTCTGCTGGTGGGCATGTTGTCCGACGAGCTGCCGGCGTCGCTGTCGGTGCAGGTGCGCGGCGAGTTGGCCTCCGAAGACGTCGAGGTGCTGAAGCTGTCGGCCCTGCGCGGCCTGTTCTCGGCAGTGATCGAGGACCCGGTGACGTTCGTCAACGCGCCGGCGCTGGCCGAGGAACGCGGTGTTGCCGCCGAGATCAGGACGGCTACCGAGAGCCCCAACCACCGCAGCGTCGTCGATGTGCGGGCGGTCGCTCCCAACGGCTCGGTCGTCAACGTTGCCGGCACCTTGTCCGGGCCGCAGCAGGTAGAGAAGATCGTGCAGATCAACGGCCGCAACTTCGACCTGCGCGCCGAAGGCATTAACCTGGTGATCCATTACGTCGACCAGCCAGGAGCGCTGGGCAAGATTGGCACCCTGCTCGGCGCGGCCGAGATCAACATCGAGGCCGCGCAGCTGTCTGCCGACGCCGAGGGCCCGGGCGCGACGATCCTGCTGCGGCTGAACCGCGACGTGCCTGCCGATGTCCGGGCGGCGATCAGCGCGGCTGTCGAGGCTTACAAGCTCGAAGTGGTCGACCTGTCGTGATCGGCACCTGCGACGACGCGAAGCGATGCGATGCGCAGGAGCGGCGCCGATGAAGCTGGCGGTCATCGCCGGCGATGGGATCGGACCCGAGGTCGTCACCGAAGCGGTCAAGGTTCTCGATGCGGTGTTGCCCGGTGTGCAGAAGACGAGCTACGACCTGGGTGCGCGGCGCTATCACGCCACCGGGGAAGCGCTGCCCGACTCGGTGCTCGGGGAGTTGCGGGCGCACGACGCGATTCTGCTGGGCGCGATCGGCGATCCCTCGGTGCCCAGCGGCGTACTCGAGCGCGGTCTACTGCTGCGGCTACGGTTCGCGCTCGATCACTACGTCAACCTGAGGCCGGCGCGGCGGTATCCCGGGGTGCGCAGTCCACTGGTCGGTGATCCCGACATCGACTTCGTCGTGGTCCGGGAGGGCACCGAGGGCCCGTATGCGGGCACCGGCGGCGCGATCAGGGTCGAAACCCCGCACGAGGTGGCCACCGAGGTCAGCGTCAACACGGCATTCGGTGTGCGCCGGGTGGTGCAGTACGCGTTCGAGCGGGCCCGGCAGCGCCGCAGACAGCTAACCCTGGTGCACAAGAACAACGTGCTGACCTTCGCCGGAGCACTGTGGTCGCGGACCGTACAGGAGATCGGGGAGACGTACCCGGAGGTCGAGGTGACCTACCAGCACGTCGACGCCGCGACCATCCACCTGGTCACCGATCCGGGCCGGTTCGACGTCATCGTCACCGACAATCTGTTCGGCGACATCATCACTGATTTGGCCGGCGCAGTGTGTGGCGGAATCGGGCTGGCTGCCAGCGGCAATATTGACGCGAGCCGCACCAACCCGTCGATGTTCGAGCCGGTGCACGGCAGCGCGCCGGATATCGCCGGTCAGGGCATCGCCGATCCGACCGCGGCGATCCTGTCGGTGGCGCTGCTGCTGTCTCATGTCGGGGAAGTCGCCGCCGCGGAGCGGGTCGACCGGGCGGTCGAGGCTCATCTGGCTACCCGGGGCGCCGAGCGGTTTTCGACTCACCAAGTCGGCGACCGGATCGCCGCGCGGGTCTGAGGGCGGGCCGGGAGGGCTGCTGCTTGGTGGACTTTTCCGAGCGGACCGGCACCAACGGCACCGCCAACAGCGCGGCCAGTCCGCACACCGCGAACCCCACCGGGTAGGCGGTCGCGGTGACCAGCTCACCGAACAGCGAGGCCGCGGCGGCCGCCGCCAACCGCTGGCCGGTGTTCTGCGTGCCCAGCGCGCGTCCGCTCCAGAACGGCCCGGCGTATTCGGGGATCACGGTCGCCGCGAGCCCGTTGTCGGTCACCGCGAGCACCGCGGCGACGACCATAGCCGCCTCGGTCAGTGGCGAGTCGAACTGGTCGGTGATCGCCAGTACGAACATGGCCAGGGCGGCCAGGCCGGCGAGTGTGCGCAGTGGCCGCAGCCGCGACGCGACGCGGTCCGACCAGCGGCCGACCAGCACACGCGCCACCGCGCCGAGTAGCTGGGTGAGGGTCACCAGCGCGCCGGCGGCCCCGACCGTCCACTTTTGGTCGCGCATCAACCAGGCCAGCATGAACGTCGCGGTGACGGCCTGCGGCACCATCAGCAGCGACGACACGGCATGGACTCGCCACAGCACCGTGGACTTGCGGTACGGGTTGGTCAGTTCCTCGTTGGTGGCCGCGGCCCGGGTCTTGCGCGGCGGATCGACGATCCCGATGGCGCAGGCCGCCGCGGACACCGTGCACACCAGCGCGGGAAACATCAGGGCGGCCGAGAGGCCGCGCTCGGCCAGTTCGGGCATCACCGCAGCGCCCAGCGCGATGCCCAGCGGCTGGGCGGCCTGCCGCACGCCCATCGCCAGACCGCGCTGGTGTGGCGGGAACCAACCGGTCACCAGCCGGCCACTGGCGCTGTTGCAGCTCGCGGCGGCCATGCCGCCGAAAAAGAGGAACGCTCCGACCGCGACCAGCGAGTGCACCGACGCCGCGCCGTAGGCGCCCACCGCGGTCAGGGCAGAGCCGGCAGTGAGAACGATCCGTTCGCCGATCCGGTCCACCAGATAGCCCCAGCCGATCAGGGTGAAAACCATGCCGAAACTGGGCATCGACGACAGCAGGCCAGCCTGGGCGAGGGTGGTGTCGCGCTCGATCTGCAGCGCGGGGATGAGGAACGCCACACCGTTGATGAACGTGAAAGCGCATAACGTCGCCCCGAGCGAGATGACCACCATCGACCAGCGCGCACCGGTGCCGACCGAGTCCGTTGACATTCACCGGATTGTCGCACAAGCCGCTGCCGCATACTGATGCGCAAACACCCGACGCGCGCGAATTTCACACTGGGTCGAAGCTGCGACTGGCGATGAAGCTGGGCCGCGGAACGGGCGCACCGAACGGTTCGACCAACGTGTTCTCGACGCTGTTGTAGACGACGAACACATTCGAGCGTGGGTAGGGGGTGATGTTGCTGTTCGACCCATGCATGGCGTTGCAATCAAAAAACACCGCCGAGCCGGCCGGACCGGTGAATTGCCGGATGCCTCCTTGCGACGCCAGCCAGCTGACGCTGGCTTGATCGGGCGTGCCGATCTCTTGACGGCGCAGCGACGAGCGATAGTGGTCGACCGGCGTCTCGCCCGGACAGGACACGAACCACCGGTGTGAGCCGGGGATGATCATCAGCGGACCGTTGCAGTCGAGGTTGTCGGTCAACGCGATCGAGACGCTGACCGCCCGCGGTACGGGCATGCCGTCCTCGGCGTGCCATGTCTCGAAGTCGGAGTGCCAATAGAAGTCCTGACCGTTGAACCCGGGCTTGAAGTTGACCCGGCTCTGGTGCACATACACCTCGGAACCGAGCAACTGGCGGACCGGGCCGAGCAGCACCGGACTGGCGACCAGCGCGGCGAACGCCGGATTCAGTCGGTGGACGTCGAAGATCGACCGAACGTCACGGCTGTCGGGTTCGAGCACCGACCGTTCGTCATCGGCCAGCACCGGGTCGGCCCGCAGCGCGTCGAGCTCAGCGCGTAGGTCGGCAACGACATCGGCCTCGAGCAGGGGGTCGACGGCCAGAAAACCGTCGGCGGCGAAACCGTCGACCGCCTGCTGATTGAGCGGACCCTGGTGATAGGGGCCGCCGGGCATCGCCCACACCACCGGGTCGCGGCGCGGTTCAATTCTGGCGGTGCGACAGCTCCTGGTCGGGTAGCTGTCGATCACCGAGCCGCCTTCTCGACGATGAGCGGGTAGGCGCCGTCGTCGTCGTGTACCTCCCGTCCGGTGACCGGCGGGTTGAACACGCAGACCATACGCAACTCGGTATAGGCCCGCACCCGATGGTGCTCGTGGCCGTCGAGCAGGTACAGCGATCCGTCCTGCAACGGATGCGTTTCGCCGGTCTCGTCATTGATCAGCTCGCCTTCACCGCCGACGCAGTACACCGCCTCGACGTGGTTGGCGTACCACATGGTGGTCTCGGTTCCGGCGTAGAGCACGGTGTCGTGCATCGAGAATGGCTGGCCGTCGCGGGCCAGCAGCAACCGCCGGCTGCGCCAGGTCGAGGCTTGCACGTCGCGGTCGGTCCCCTCGATCTCGGCCAGCGTGCGGACGATCATCGCGCGCCCCCTCCGGTCGCGCCGACCAGTTCGCGGGAAATGACCGCCTCGATCGACTCGGCCACGATCTGCAGGCCCTGATCGAGTTCGGCGTCGTCGATCAGCAGCGGCGGCATCAGTTTGACCACCTCGCCTTGCGCACCCGACGTCTCCAGCAGCAGCCCCCTGCCGAAGGCTTCGCGGCACACCGCGGCCGCGAGTTCGGAACGATCGAACGCCACCCCCTGGACCAGACCACGTCCGCGCACCCGGACCCCCTCGACTTCCCCGACGATGTCGTCCAGCATCCGTTCGACGTGTTCCCCCTTGCGCAGCACGGTCTTGGTCAGCTGGTCGCTGGTCCAGAAGTCGAGTGCGGCGGTGGCGGTCACGAACGCCGGGTTGTGGCCACGGAAAGTGCCGTTGTGCTCACCGGGCTCCCACTGGTCGAGTTCGGGACGGAACAAGGTCAGCGCCATGGGCAGGCCGTAACCGCTGATCGATTTGGCCAGGCAGACGATGTCAGGAACGATACCGGCGGCCTCGAAGCTGAAGAACGGGCCGGTGCGCCCGCAGCCCATCTGCACGTCGTCGACTATCAGCAACAGGTCGTGGCGGCGGCAGAGCTCGGCCAGTCCGCGCAACCACTCCAGGCGCGCCACGTTGATTCCGCCCTCGCCTTGGACGGTCTCCACGATGACGGCGGCCGGCTGGTTCAGGCCGCTGCCGGTGTCTTCTAGTAGCCGCTCGAACCACATGAAGTCGGGCACGCGGTCGTCGAGGTAGTGGTCGTAGGGCATCGGGGTGGCATGCACCAGCGGAATGCCGGCACCACCGCGCTTCATCGAGTTGCCGGTGACGCTGAGGGCCCCCAGTGTCATGCCGTGGAAGGCGTTGGTGAAGCTGATCACACTTTCCCGGCGGGTGATCTTGCGCGCCAGCTTCAGCGCTGACTCCACCGAGTTGGTGCCGGTCGGCCCGGGGAACTGCACCTTGTAGTCCAGTCCGCGGGGCTGCAGGATCACCTCGTCGAACCGCTCCAGGAATGCGGCTTTGGCGACAGTGCTCATGTCGAGGCTGTGCACCACCCGGTCGGCGGTCAGGTAGTCCAGGAGAGCTGCCTTGAGCCGGGGGTGATTGTGGCCGTAGTTGAGGGCACCGGCGCCGGCGAAAAAGTCCAGGTACCGCCGTCCGTCGGTGTCCCATAGGTGACAGCCCGAGGCCCGGTCGAACAACACCGGCCAGGATCGACAATAGCTGCGTACCTCTGATTCGAGTGCATCGAAAATACTCAATTCGAATTCACCTTTCGTCCGCATGTGCACTACAACGGAACGAAACGACGGGCCGAGTTAGTACGGCAACGGACACGCGGCAGCGGAGATCTTCGTGCGTCTTCGACGTCGGTACAGACGAAAACGACTGAGCGCGTGACGTGCCAGTCGTCGTACTTTTCGGTCCATCACCCCGCTCGATATGCCCTTGCTCGGTCTGCAGGGGCTCTCGTCGCGCACTCAGCACCTTACCGAGAACCCGTCGCCGGCCTCAAGCGTGCTCTCGTCAGCGTTGCTCAGGTACCCGCAGGGGACCGATCCGAAACAGAATTTCTGGCGCGTGTCGATCAGGAAAGAGGTCGGCGGCGAATAACTCGCTACGCTCCAACCGGGCACGCCATCTCCGGGCGAAAGCCTCGAAGAGCCGTTGGCTGGCCAGATTGTCGGGAGTGACCGAGGCCTCTACGTGGGTGATACCGTCCGGCTGCAGCCGCCGCGCCAGGTGGTCGACCATCCGGCCGGCGGTGCCGGCACCGCGATGGGCGGCGTCGACCATTACCTGCCACATCATCAGCGTGTCGGGCCGCTCGGGCCGGCGATACCCGATGAGGAACCCGGCCGGGCGGCCGTCCAGAGCCGCGATCACCGACGTGTGGGCGAAGTCGCGACACCACAGCAGATACGCGTAGGGGGAGTTCACATCGAGGCTGGCGCTGTCAGCGGCCAGCCGCCACAGCACCGGCCCGTCGGCCACGGTAGGGGCACGCAGGTCGAGATGCGCGGTAGTCGTCACCGCGACGACAGTAGTCCCTCCGCGTCGGGCGGCGGTCAGTTCGCCGCCGGGTTTGGGCACGATCGTCACAAGCTAGGCTTGCACGAATGCGCCTTGGCCGAATCGCCAGCCCGGACGGTGTCGCCTTCGTCAGCATTGAAGGCGAGTTGTGCGACGTGGCCGGGATGACTGCCCGAGAGGTCGCCGAGCATCCCTTCGGCACACCGACGTTCACCGGTCGCTCCTGGCCGCTGGCCCAGGTACGGCTGCTGGCCCCGATGCTGGCCAGCAAGGTGGTTTGCGTCGGCAAGAACTACCCTGCGCACATCGCCGAGATGGGTGGCTCGAACCCGCCCGACCCGATAATTTTTCTCAAGCCCAATACTGCGATCATCGGACCGAACGTCCCGATTAAGTTGCCCGGCAACGCATCACCGGTCCATTTCGAAGGCGAGCTGGCTGCGGTGATCAGCCGGCCGTGCAAGGATGTCACCGCCGACCGGGCCGCCGAGAGCATTCTGGGCTACACCGTGGCCAACGACGTGACCGCCCGGGATCAACAGCAGGCCGACGGACAGTGGACGCGAGCGAAGGGCCACGACACGTTCTGTCCGGTCGGACCCTGGATCGTCACCGACCTCGACCCGACCGATCTCGAACTGCGCACCGAGGTCAACGGTCAGATCAAGCAGTGCAGCCGAACCGCGAAGATGATCCACGGCATCGGCGAAATCGTGGCGTGGATCTCAGCGGTGATGACCCTCTTACCCGGTGATCTCATCTTGACCGGCACGCCCGAGGGAGTCGGCCCGCTCGAGGACGGCGACACCGTCAGCATCACTATCGAAGGCATCGGTACTCTTGTCAATCCCGTTGTCCGAAAAGGAAAGTCGTGACGCCTGGTGTCCGTGTCCGATTCTGCCCATCGCCTACCGGCATCCCCCATGTCGGGCTGATCCGCACCGCGCTGTTCAACTGGGCTTATGCCAGGCACACTGGTGGCACCTTCGTCTTCCGCGTGGAGGATACCGACCCGCAACGTGACAGCGAGCAAAGCTATCTGGCGCTGCTCGACGCGTTGCGCTGGTTGGGGCTCGATTGGGACGAGGGTCCGGAGGTGGGCGGGCCCTACGGTCCCTACCGGCAGTCGCAGCGCGGCGACATCTACCGCGACGTGGTGGCCCGGCTGCTGGCGGCCGGCGAGGCGTATCACGCATTCTCCACGCCCGAGGAAGTCGAGGCGCGTCACCGTGCGGCCGGTCGCAACCCCAAGCTGGGCTATGACAACTTCGATCGCGATCTGACCGAGGAGCAGCGCGCCGCGTATCTGGCCGAGGGCCGCAAACCCGTGGTGCGGTTGCGGATGCCCGATGAGGATCTGAGCTGGGATGACCTGGTGCGCGGACCGACCACCTTCACGGCGGGCGCTGTGCCCGATTTCGCGTTGACCCGGGCAACCGGGCAGCCGCTGTACACGTTGGTCAATCCCGTCGACGACGCGTCGATGAAGATCACCCATGTGCTGCGCGGTGAGGACCTGCTGCCGTCGACTCCGCGGCAGATCGCGCTGTATCAGGCACTGATCCGGATCGGAGTCGCCGAAAAGATACCCCAGTTCGCCCATCTGCCAACAGTTTTAGGTGAAGGCACCAGGAAGCTGTCCAAACGCGACCCACAATCGAACCTGTTTGTCCACCGCGACCGCGGCTTCATCCCCGAGGGTTTGCTGAATTACCTTGCTTTGCTGGGTTGGTCGATCTCCGGTGACCGCGACGTGTTCAGCCTCGACGAGATGGTGGCCGCATTCGACGTGGTTGACGTCAACGCTAACCCCGCCAGATTCGACCAGAAGAAGGCGGACGCGATCAACGCCGAGCATATCCGGCTGCTCGACCCCGCCGACTTCACGAACAGGCTCCGCGATTACTTCCAGACGCATGGTTACCGCACCGGCCTGGACGAGGCGAGTTTCGGCACTGCCGCGCGTCTTGTGCAGACCCGCATCGTCGTGCTCGGGGATGCCTGGGAGTTGCTGAAGTTCTTCGACGATGACACGTACACGATCGACTCCACTGCGGCGGCTAAGGAGCTGGGTCCAGACGCCCGCCCGGTGCTCGAAGCGGCCGTCGCAGTGCTGGACGGCGTGCCGGACTGGACCGCGACGCGGATCGAAGCCGCGCTCAAGGGTGCCTTGGTGGAGGGTCTTGGGCTCACGCCGCGCAAGGCCTTCGGCCCAATTCGGGTCGCCGCCACCGGTGCGTCGGTCAGCCCGCCGCTGTTCGAATCATTGGCGCTGCTTGGACGCGACCGCAGCCTGCAGCGATTGCGGGCAGCTGCCGAATCAGCAGAGCGCTGAGCACTGCCACCGGATTTTTTGGTAGTCTGCACGTCGGCCCAAAGTCGCTGACGCAGCAGTCGCACGGCCTGGGTAAGGTCTGGGCAAAAGCCCTATGACCAGCAGTTTTGGGCAGCCAATGGGGTATGGTGTAATTGGCAACACAGCTGATTCTGGTTCAGCCGTTCTAGGTTCGAGTCCTGGTACCCCAGCAAAGCGTTCTCGCCACAAGCCGTTAGGCGCCTCTAGCACGGTACGTTATGCTGAGCGCTCGGATCAGTTCTGGCCCCGTCGTCTAGCGGCCTAGGACGCCGCCCTCTCACGGCGGTAGCGTGGGTTCGAATCCCATCGGGGCTACTTATCCGTCCTGCGCGCTTGGGGCGCCGGCGAGCGCACAATGCAGCTATCCCTGCGTCAGTGCACTCGGCGCGGTCGACCCACCCACCGGCATCGGCGGCAGCCCGAGCTTGCGATGATCCCAGGAGCGGGCGCGCCGGGCGACGATACGCACGGCGATTCGTTTGTGCATCATCTGGTCCACCGCCGGTTTCATCTCGTCGCTGTAGGGGCCGGTGTAGCGCTCCCAGACGCTGACCCCCACCCGGAAGAGGTCATCGGGGTCCTCGACGATCTCGGCGACGCCTTCGAACGACACCCCGCGCAGTGTGTCATAGGTTTGGCCGTCCTCGAGCAGAAAACTCACCCGCGGATCGCGCCGGATGTTGCGGGCCTTCTGGGACTTGGCCTTGGTTTCCAACCAGATTTCGCCGTCGAGCACCCCGTACCACATCGCGGTCAAATGTGGCTGCCCATCGGGGCCGATGGTGGCCAACGTGCCGGTGCGGCTGGTGGCGACGAACTCGGCGATTTCCGCGTCGGACATGACGATCTGCGCTCGTTGGTGTGCTGCCATGGGAGTCAGTGTCTCAGGTCGGCCGCGAGTTCCGCCGAGCAGACATAGAATCGCACGCCCACGGCCGGCGGAGTGCGATTCTATGTCTGCTCGCGTCACAGTAGACGGGCCAGCTCGTCGGCGGCATCGAGAAGATCGGCCGCCCACCGCTCCCCGGGGCGTCGCCCCATCCGGTCGATCGGGCCCGATACCGAGATTGCGGCGACCACCTCACCGCGGGCATTGCGCACCGGTGCGGATACGCTCGCCACCCCGGGCTCTCGCTCGGCCGCGCTTTGCGCCCAGCCGCGCCGACGTACCTCGGTCAGCGTTCGGTCGGTGAATGCCGCCTCGGCCAGCAACGCCTGCTGGGTCGCGGCGTCGCTGTAGGCCAACAGCACTTTGGCGCCCGATCCCGCCGTCATCGGCAGCCGCGCCCCGACCAAGACCGTATCGCGAAGGCCCGCAGGCGGTTCCACTGCGGCCACACAGACCCGCCAGTTGCCCTCGCGGCGGTACAACTGGACGCTTTCCCCGGTGACGTCGCGCAGTCGCGGCAACACCACGGCACCGGCGGCCAGCAACGGGTCATTTACCTGCGCCGCCAGCTCGGTTACCGCCGGCCCCAGCCGCCACCGGCCGGCGCCATCGCGGGTCAGCAGGCGATGCACCGCCAAGCCGGCTGCCAACCGGTGCGCGGTGGCTCTCGGCAGGCCGGTTCGCTCGCACAATTCGGCCAGTCCGCACGGCGATTCCGCGATCGCGTATAGCACGCCTACGGCTTTGTCGAGGACGCCGATACCGCTATTCTGTCTCACAAAGAGATACTAACGTCTCGCATAGTGAGAGCATGGCATCGAGATGACGATAGCAACCGACCCGGGTACCCGGCAGCCGCGCACCCTGGCGCAGAAGGTTTGGGACGACCACGTGGTGGCGTCCGGCGACGGGAGCGAGCCGGATCTGATCTACATCGATCTGCATCTGGTGCACGAAGTCACCAGTCCGCAAGCTTTCGACGGCCTGCGGCTGGCCGGACGCCGAGTGCGGCGGCCGGACCTGACGCTTGCCACCGAAGACCACAACGTGCCGACGCTCGACATCGACAAGCCGATCGCCGACCCGGTGTCGCGCAACCAGGTCGAGACGCTGCGCCGCAACTGCGCCGAATTCGGTGTTCGGCTGCATCCGATGGGCGATCCCGAACAGGGCATCGTGCATGTCGTCGGACCCCAGTTGGGCCTGACGCAGCCGGGAATGACGATTGTTTGTGGCGACAGTCACACGTCGACTCACGGCGCGTTCGGCGCGTTGGCCATCGGCATCGGTACTTCCGAGGTTGAGCACGTACTGGCTACCCAGACTCTGCCCCTGCGGCCGTTCAAGACGATGGCGGTCACCATCGAGGGGGAGTTGCCCGAGGCAGTGACGGCCAAGGATGTCATCTTGTCCGTGATCGCCGAGATCGGCACCGCCGGCGGACAGGGTCACGTGATCGAATACCGGGGGAGTGCCGTCGAATCGCTGTCGATGGAAGCCCGGATGACGATCTGCAATATGAGCATCGAAGCCGGCGCCCGCGCGGGAATGGTGGCACCCGACGCCACGACATACGAGTTCCTGCGTGGCCGCCCGCACGCTCCGACGGGGGCGGCCTGGGACGCCGCGGTGGCTCACTGGGATCGGCTGCGCACCGATGACGGCGCCGAATTCGACAGGGAGGTCTATGTGGACGCCGCCTCGTTGAGCCCTTTCGTCACCTGGGGCACCAATCCCGGTCAGGGTGTGCCGCTGGCAGGTGCCGTGCCCGACCCGAAACTGATGGTCGACGACGCTCAGCGGCAGGCTGCTGAGAAGGCGTTGGCATACATGGATCTTCGACCGGGCACACCGATGCGTGAAATCTCGGTGAACGCGGTGTTCCTCGGGTCGTGCACCAACGGCCGCATCGAGGATCTGCGTGCGGCGGCCCACGTGCTTCGCGGTCGGCAGGTGGCGGACGGCGTGCGGATGCTGGTCGTTCCGGGCTCCATGCGCGTTCGGGCGCAGGCGCAAGCAGAGGGTCTGGACCAGATCTTCACGGCCGCAGGCGCCGAGTGGCGGCAGCCGGGGTGCTCGATGTGCCTTGGCATGAACCCCGATCAGCTTGCCCCGGGACAGCGGTGTGCGGCCACGTCCAACCGCAACTTCGAAGGGCGGCAGGGCAAGGGCGGCCGCACCCATCTCGTGTCCCCGGCTGTTGCCGCGGCTACCGCGGTACGCGGGAAGCTGGCGGCTCCCGCCGACTTGGACTGACATAACAGGTAGGGATGGCGATGGAACCTTTTCACACTCACACCGGTATCGGAGTGCCGCTTCGGCGGTCCAATGTCGACACCGATCAGATCATTCCCGCGGTGTATTTGAAGCGCGTGACCCGAACCGGATTTGAGGACGGACTGTTCGCCAGCTGGCGCACGGACCCGTCGTTCGTGCTCAATCTCAGCCCGTTCGACAAGGGCTCAGTATTGGTCGCCGGCCCCGATTTCGGCACCGGGTCGTCCCGTGAGCACGCCGTATGGGCCCTGATGGACTACGGATTCCGGGTGGTGATCTCGTCGCGCTTCGGCGACATTTTCCGCGGGAACGCGGGCAAGGCTGGGCTGTTAGCCGCCGAAGTGGCTCAGGACGATGTGGAACTGTTGTGGAAACTCATCGAGGGCAGCCCGGGGTTGGAAATCACTGTCAATCTTCAAGATCGAAATGTGGCAGCCGCAACGGTGGTGGTGCCATTCAAGATTGACGACTACACAGCCTGGCGGCTGAGCGAAGGACTTGACGATATAGCCCTTACGCTGCGGAAACTCGACCAAATCGAGTCTTTCGAGGCGGCCAGGCCGGCTTGGAAACCTCGTACGCTGCCCGCGCCCTGACGCGTCGATCGGGGCCGAATTCTCCGGCCCATGGGCCTATTTTGACGGCCTTGCCACCACCCAAGGGCGGCAACCGGATTCCAAAAAAATTCATCGGATCTTCCTGAAATTGCGCGTGGCTCTTGGATATCAACCGTGTTAGGGTTTACCGTGTCCTCTAGTCGGTCCAACAAGGGCCACTGACTTCGGAGGGTTTGGATGAACAAAGCAGAGCTCATCGACGTACTCACCTCGAAAATGAGTACGGATCGTCGGTCGGCTACTGCCGCCGTCGAGAACATCGTCGACACCATTGTGCGTGCAGTGCACAAGGGGGACAGCGTCACCATTACCGGGTTCGGCGTGTTCGAACAACGGCGTCGTGCAGCGCGCGTCGCTCGCAATCCACGCACCGGCGAGACGGTTAAGGTCAAGCCGACTTTAGTGCCGGCGTTCCGCCCGGGTGCTCAATTCAAAGCGGTTGTGTCTGGCGCGCAGCGTCTCCCGGCGGAGGGTCCGGCCGTCAAACGCGGTGTGGGCGCGGGTCCGGCCAAGAAGGCGGCGAAGAAAGCGCCGGCGAAGAAGGCGGCGAAGAAGGCGGCGACCAAGGCTCCGGCACGCAAGGCTGCCGCTACGAAAGCGCCGGCAAAGAAGGCCGTCACCAAGCGGGCAGCCGCCAAGACAACCGCCGCGAAAGCCGCGAAGGCCCCGGCAAAACGGACTACCGCTGCGGTGAAGAAGACCGTCGCCAAGGCAACCCGCAAAGCGGCGACCAAAGCGCCGGCCAAGAAGAGCGCGGCCACGCGGACCGCCAGCAAGGCACCGGCCAAGAAGGCCACCGCCCGGCGCGGCCGCAGGTAGCCTGTCTAACATGCGGTTTCGCCGCGGACGGGCGACATCCGCGGCGAAACGGCATTGTCTTAGGTGGCGGCACCGCTGGCTAGCGCGCTGCTGATGTGATCGGCCGCCACCAAACGGCCGTCCGACAGCGACAGCACCCACATGCTGCCCTTGCGGTTGCGGGATTTGTCCGAACGCACACCGTCGCGCGCACACCACCAACCGATTAGGTCAGGTATTACCTCGCCCTGCGTACAGATCACCGGTACCCGTGCGTCAGCGGTAGCCAGCGTTCGGTCTGGATCCTCGCGCAGCCCGGCGATTTGCAGGACGCGACGCCGAGCGCGTTTGGGGTTTTCGGCGTATGCCTCCGCGGTCAGCGTGGGCTCGTTGGCGATGGCGACAGCCAGCTCCTCGGCCAAGGGCTCCATCGTCTGATGGCACCGGAGTCGATCGGCCGCGTACACCTCGCTCGCGCCGAACGCGAGCAGCGGCCCGACCAGAGCCTCGGCCTGCGCACGGCCTTTCTTGTCCAGTGGCCGCATGGCGTCCGGACCTTTGAACCGTGACTTACTTCCGGCGGACCCATGTCGCACTACCAGCACGGTCTGGGTATCCACCGGGTATTTGGCGAAACGGCGCACGACCTTTCGATCCAGTGGATAGGACAGCTTGCTGATCGCCGCGGGAACAGGCAGCCAGACGAGGTCATCGACTTCGTGGTTCGGAGAAAAATCCCCTCCGAGGCGGCGCGCCGCCCAGTACCGCACTTTCTTGGTGCCCTGCCCGATCGGGTAGCTGACCCTTGCGATTCGCCGGCCCAGACGCACCCGCTGGCCGGTCTCTTCGAAGATCTCACGAGCCGCGGTCACCGGTTCGGTCTCACCGACGTCGACTTTGCCCTTAGGCAGCGACCAATCGTCGTAGCGGGGGCGATGGATCAACGCGACTTCGACCGAACCATTGTGGTCGCCGGGCCGCCACAGCACCGCGCCGGCCGCACTGACCGTCCTGTTCGCCGAACGGCCCCGCGGTGTCTCTATCGGCACCTCAACTCCTGCAGCTCGATTCGGGCTCGCCGTGCCCTACGCCCGGAGGGATCAAGATGATGCACCGGTCACGGACTGCGGTGCCGCTCCATCAGCAACACCTGATGGTCGCGGACGGTGTGGCCGTCCTGCGGTGCTGCGGTCCACCCGCCGTCGGGGCCCAGTTCCCAGCAGCGGGTGGCGGGGTCCAGCGCGGACTCGAACACCTCGTCGAGTTGTTCGGTCAGCCGGAGATCCTTGACCTGAGCCAGCACCTCGACGCGCCGGTCGAGGTTGCGGTGCATCATGTCGGCACTGCCGATCCAGAACTCGTCGATCGCGCGGAAATGGAAGATCCGCGAGTGCTCCAGGAAGCGACCGAGAATCGAGCGTGCGACGATGTTTTCGGAGAAGCCCTCTGCGCCCGGGCGCAACGCACAGATGCCGCGTACTACGATCTCGACGCGCACCCCGGCCTGCGACGCGCGATACAGTGCGTCGATGACCTGCTCGTCGACCAGCGAGTTCAGCTTGAGCCGGATTCGTCCGTTGCCCTTGTCACGGTGGGTGGCTACCTCGCGTTCGATGCGCTCGATAATGCCCGTGCGAATGCCGTGCGGGGCCACTAAAAGGTTGCGGTAGGACAGCTTGCGCGAGTAGCCGGTAAGCGAGTTGAACAGGTCGGTCAGGTCGGCCCCGATATCCGGGTCCGCGGTGAGCAGACCGATGTCTTCGTATAGTCGGGCAGTTTTGCTGTTGTAGTTGCCGGTTCCGATATGGCAGTAGCGCCGGATGGCGGCGCCTTCGCGGCGCACCACCAGCGCGGTCTTGCAGTGCGTCTTGAGTCCAACAATCCCGTATGCCACATGGACGCCCGCCTGCTCCAGTGCGCGTGCCCAGCGGATATTGGCTTGCTCGTCGAACCGAGCCTTGATCTCAACCAGAGCCACGACTTGCTTGCCGGCCTCGGCGGCCTCGATCAGCGCCCGGACGATCGGCGAATCGCCGGAAGTGCGGTACAGGGTCTGCTTTATTGCCAGCACGTCGGGGTCTGCGGCGGCCTGCTCGATAAATCGCTGCACACTGGTGGAAAACGAGTCGTACGGGTGGTGCACCAACACGTCGCCTTCGCGCAGCGTGGCGAAGATGCTTTTGGGGGTTTCCCGCTCGGCGAACGCAGGCGGTGTCGCCGGCACGAACGGCGGATCCTTGAGCGCTGGCCGGTCCAAGTCGTAAATCTGCCACAACGACGACAGGTCAAGCAGTCCGGAGACCGCGATGACATCACCGGGATGCACGTCGAGTTCACGCAGCAGCAACTCCAACATGTGCTCGGTCATATCGTCGGACACCTCGAGGCGTACCGGCGAGCCAAACCGTCGTCGCGCCAGTTCTCGTTCGAGTGCCTTCAGCAGATCCTCGTCGCGGTCCTCTTCGACCTCGAAGTCGGCGTTTCGGGTAATGCGGAACACGTGATGCTCGACGATCTCCATACCGGGGAACAGCACCGGAAGGAAAACCGCAATCAACTCCTCCAACGGCAGGAACCGGACTTCGCTTTTCTCGGCGGCATCCTCGGAGCTGCCGCGAGGCCGCAGTTCGACGAAGCGATCGACGTTGTCGGGCACCTTGACCCGGGCGAAGTGGTGCCCGCCGTCGTCGGGTCGCTTGACAGTGACGGCAAGGTTAAGGCTCAACCCGCTGACGAACGGAAACGGGTGGGCGGGATCGACGGCTAGTGGTGTCAGGACCGGGAAGACCTGCTCGTGGAAATAAGCGGACAGCTGGCTGCGCTCTGCCTCGTTGAGATCGGCCCAGGTGACGATATGAATGCCGTGCTCGGCGAGCGCCGGCCGCACTGAGTCGAGAAAGACGCGGGCGTGCCTGCTGGCGATCTGCTGGCTTTGTTCGCTGATGCGACGCAGTTGTTCGCGCGGGGTCAGGCCGTCGGCCGAACGCACCGACAGGCCCATCTCGTCGCGGCGTTTGAGCCCGGCGACCCGGACCATGTAGAACTCGTCGAGGTTGGAGGAGAAAATCGCCAGAAACTTCAGCCGCTCCAATAATGGCAACGAAGTGTCCGCGGCCAGCGCGAGCACGCGCGCGTTGAAATCCAGCCAGCTCAGCTCCCGGTTGAGGTAGCGGTGTTCGGGAAGCTGGTCGTCGACCGTGGCCGCGGTCGCGGCCGGTGGTGCGGTCGGGGTCGAGTCATCCGCGTGCCGCATGCTTGCCGCGGGCCGCGAATCGGCTGCGGAGACGTCCAGCGTTTCCCTGGCCTCGATGTCGGTCACCCTGAGATCATTACTCATTTGGCGGTGCTGTCGCCACCAGCGACCGGCATCCTTGGCTGCCGGGAACTGCTTACCGCATTTTCATTGCGACCGCGCGCGTTGTCGCCGCACCGACCCCAAGACGACGGGCAGCCGCCAGATCGTCGGGTGTGTCAATATCGCAGCGCAGTCCGGGCCACGCCCCGGTCAGTTCGATCGCACCCGAACGTCGATGCCGCGCGGCCGAATCCGGTCCGAACCGGGGGTCAAGCGCAGTCCCGAATGCACACAGTAATGCGGTTCCACTGCCCAGCCGGTCGGCGACGAAGCTGCGACGGTAGTGGCGCGCCGTGGCGATCGCCTCGGCGAGTTCCTGGGTCTGTAGTGCCGGCAGATCACCTTGCAGCACAACGATGTTGGTTACCGAATTGGCTAACTCGCGCTCGGCGGCCACGATGGCGTTGTTGAGCGGGTCGTGGTGACCTTGGGGGGTGGGATCTGGTAGCACCTCTGCGCCGAGGTCGGCCGCCGCAGCCGCCGCGGCATCGTCGGGGGTGATGACAGTCACCGAGCGCAGTGAGCTGACGCGTGACGCTGCCGTGAGGGTGTCTACCAGCATCGCCAACACCACAGTTTCCCGGGTCTGCGCCGAGAAAACCGGAGCCAGCCGGGTCTTGGCGGCAGCCAGCCGCTTGACAGCGATGATCAAGCCGACATCGCCCGCATCGTCGCCGGCGCGGCTCATGGGCGCCGCTCCTGCGCAGCGCTTCGCTCTGCATCGTCGCCGGCGCGGCTCATGGGGCCATCCTGCCAGCGCGCCGGGGGTGCTGCTGGTCCGGCTCCTCCTCATCGCGCTGCGCGCTCTGCATCGTCGCCGGCGGTGCTGCTGGTCCGGCTCCTCCTCATCGCGCTGCGCGCTCTGCATCGTCGCCGGATTAAGGTGAAGGCCCCGGGAAAGCTGCATAGCACGACGAGGGGGTGAGCAGATGCCTGGCTTGGACGGCGGAATCGCGGTGATGGGCGCGGGCGCGTGGGGCACAGCGCTGGCCAAGGTGCTGGCCGACGCCGGCAGCCAGGTGACACTGTGGTCGCGTCGCGCCGACATCGCCGCCGAGATCACCGCCACCCGGCACAACGACGGCTATCTCCCCGGTGTACAGCTGCCACCGGGCATCCACGCGACCGCCGATGCCGCCGAGGCGCTCGGCGGCGCGTCGACGGTGCTGCTGGGTGTGCCGGCGCAGACAATGCGTGCCAATGTGGAGCGGTGGGCCGGCTTGTTCAGCCAGGATGCCACCCTGGTGAGTCTGGCCAAGGGCATCGAGCTGGGCACGCTGATGCGGATGAGCCAGGTCATCGTCGCGGTAACCGGTATCGACCCGGCCCAAGTCGCGGTGGTCTCCGGACCCAATCTGGCCAACGAGATCGCCGCGGAACAGCCCGCAGCCACCGTCATCGCGTGCACTGACTCCGGCCGAGCGGTCGCCCTGCAACGCGCGTTGAACACCGGGTACTTCCGGCCGTACACCAACGCCGACGTGATCGGCACCGAGATCGGCGGGGCGTGTAAAAACGTCATCGCCCTGGCGTGCGGGATGGCGGTCGGCGTGGGTCTCGGCGAGAACACCGCGGCGGCGATCATCACCCGGGGGCTGGCCGAGATCATGCGGCTGGGGATAGCGCTCGGGGCCAAGGCCGCGACACTGGCCGGTTTGGCCGGGGTGGGTGACCTGGTGGCCTCCTGCACGTCGCCGCAGTCCCGCAATAGGTCCTTCGGGGAATGCCTGGGCCGCGGCGGCACGATGGAGTCGGCACTGCGGGCGCGTGACACTCAGGTCGTGGAGGGGGTGACGTCGTGCGAATCGGTGCTGGCGCTGGCGGCCAGTTACGACGTCGAGATGCCGCTGACCGACGCGGTCCACCGGGTCTGTCACAAGGGGCTTTCCGTGGGTGAGGCGGTTCTTCTGCTGCTGGGCCGCAGCACCAAGCCGGAATGAAACCGATCGCTTCGCACCCAGACGGTAGCCTGGCAAGGTTGTGAGTGCCCGCAGACCGCCCGGCTCCGGTGGCCGAGTCCGCGTCGCCGTCGTCTTCGGTGGACGCAGCAACGAGCACGCCATCTCCTGCGTGTCGGCGGGCAGCATCCTGCGCCATTTGGACCCGCAGCGGTTCGATGTGGTCGCGGTCGGGATCGCGCCGGACGGTTCGTGGGTACTGACCGACGGCGATCTGGACGCGCTGGCGATCACCAACCGGCGGCTGCCCGAGGTGAGCTCGGCATCGGGAGTCGAGCTGGCGCTGCCGGCCGATCCGCGCCGAGCCGGCCAGTTAGTGTCGCTGGCACCCGGTGGCGGTGATGTACTCGCCTCCGTTGACGTGGTGTTTCCGGTACTGCACGGTCCGTTCGGCGAGGATGGCACCGTGCAAGGGCTGCTGGAGCTGGCCGGAGTGCCCTATGTCGGGGCCGGGGTGTTGGCCAGCGCGGCGGGCATGGACAAGGAGTTCACCAAGAAGTTGCTGGCGGCCGAAGGGCTTCCGGTAGGCGCCTACGAGGTGCTGCGACCGTCGCGGCCGACGCTGGACGCCGCGCAACGGGAGCGACTCGGGCTGCCGGTTTTCGTCAAACCCGCCCGCGGCGGCTCGTCGATCGGTGTCAGTCGGGTGACCAGCTGGGAGCAGCTGCCCACCGCGATCGCCCGGGCCCGCGACCATGACCCTAAGGTGATTGTCGAGGCCGCGCTCGCAGGCCGGGAACTGGAATGCGGGGTGCTCGAATTTCCGGACGGCGCGGTTCAGGCCAGCGCGGTCGGGGAAATCCGGGTGCTCGGGGTGCGCGGACGCGAGGACCCTTTCTATGACTTCGCTACCAAATATCTCGACAACGCCGCCGAACTCGACGTGCCGGCCAAGATCGACGACGAGGTCGGCGACACGATCCGCGAGCTGGCCATCCGGGCTTTCACGGCGATCGACTGCCAGGGCCTGGCCCGGGTGGACTTCTTCCTCACCGACGACGGGCCGCTGATCAACGAGATCAACACCATGCCCGGATTCACCGCGATCTCGATGTACCCGCGGATGTGGGCGGCCAGCGGCGTCGACTACCCGACGCTGCTGGCGACGATGGTCGAGACGGCGCTGGCGCGCGGCGTCGGTCTGCGTTAACCGAGCCGGGTTGAGTGGTTCGGCCCTGGATTCGGCCCGCGTGCTGGGCGCCCTTGCCAAGGTGACGTCGCCTCTGGTTTGCCAATACCGGCTCGGCATCGGAAGGCTCCACGGCGCGCACGTGGCAGCTGCGGCCGCTGCGGCGCATGGGCGTGGGCGCGCTCCTGATGTGATGAAGGGGCGGGACCACGAAGCCGGCGGACTAAGCCGGAGCCGGCCTGATCGGCACGGCCGCCACGGTGTGATCGATCAGCTCCGAGAGCACCTGGATCGGCGTGGGCCCCGACCCTGGCGGCAACGTCAACGCCACGTAGACCGGCCGGTCGACGGTGTACCAGGTGAAGCTGCCGCCCTGGCGAACCTGGAACCACTGCACCCGGTCCACGACCTCGATCGGCGAACCGACGACAAAGTCCGATGGTCGCTCGAGCCCGCAGCGCAACACCAGGGGTTCGCCGTCGGAAAGGCTCCGCCAGGCGGCGGTGCCCTCGGGTGCAGGTGACTCGGCGGGGACCCGTTGATAATCGCCAAGGCGCGACGGCAACGCTTGCATCAGCGCCCGGCAGGCAGGATCCTGAGCCTGCGGCGCGGGCGCTGCCGGGATGGCGATCGGCGTCAGCCGGGGCTGGCGGGTTGCGGCGATCGCCAAAACGATGCCGATCGCGCCGACGGCCAGCACCAGTGCGGCGATCAGCACGGCCCGCGGGGGCCCATCGGAACCGGCCCTGGAACCGGCTTCGGAACTGGTCACCGCGTTCCCTCCTGATCCACCCGTCGCGGACGCCTACACTGCCGAGATCGGCGCAGAAAAACCTACCCGAAAACCACCGGGAGGTGGTGTGAGCAGCGGGGAATCGGGCCCGACGCTAAGCGAGTCGGGCGAATTCGGCGTGCTGGACCGACTGGTGGCCAACCGGTGTCAGCCGGCCGCGGTCACCGTGGGACCCGGCGACGACGCGGCCCTGGTGGTGGCCCCGGACGGTCGCGTGGTGGTCTCGACGGACATGCTCGTCCAAGACCGCCACTTCCGGCTGGACTGGTCGACACCGCACGACGTCGGCCGCAAGGCCGTTGCGCAGAACGCTGCGGACATCGAGGCGATGGGCGCGCGGCCCACCGCGTTCGTCGTCGCCCTGGGCGCACCGCCCGAAACGCCCACCGCGCACGTCAGCGCGCTCGCCGACGGTATGTGGGCGGAGGCCGGGCGGCTCGGCGCCGGCATCGCCGGCGGCGATCTGGTCAGCTGCGGCCAGTGGGTGGTGTCGGTGACGGCGCTCGGGGATCTGGCCGGGCGGGCGCCGGTGCGGCGAGCGGGAGCCCGCCCCGGCTCGGTGATCGCGGCTGTTGGCGAGCTGGGCCGTTCGGCGGCCGGATATGCTTTGTGGTGTAACGGAATTAACGGATTCGACGACTTGCGGCATCGTCATTTGGTGCCGCAACCTCCCTATGGGCAGGGTCGCAGCGCCGCTGAGGCTGGCGCGCAGGCGATGATCGACATCTCCGACGGTTTGGTGGGGGACCTGCGGCACCTGGCCGAGGCGTCCGGTGTGACCGTGGACCTGAGCACCGACGCGTTGGCGACCGACTGCGAGGCATTGCGCAGCGCCGCCGACGCGGTGCACGCCGACCCGTGGACGTGGGTGCTCGGTGGCGGGGAGGACCATGCGTTGGTCGCCGCCTTCGCCGGTCCGGTTCCGGCCGGGTGGCGGGTCATCGGGCACGTGCTCGACGGGCCGGGACGGGTGCTCGTCGACGGATCCGAGTGGTCCGGATATGCGGGCTGGCAGTCCTTCGGCCCGCTAGGGTGACGTCTCGTGACCCTCGATTCGATTGGGCTGGTGTGAGCGCGCGGCCACTAAGTGAACTGGTCGACGAAGGCTGGGCGCGCGCGCTGGAACCTGTCGGTCACCAGGTCGCGCGGATGGGTCAATTCCTGCGCGGCGAGATCGCGGCCGGCCGGAGCTACCTGCCGGCTGGACCGAATATATTGCGCGCCTTCACTTTTCCTTTTGACGATGTGCGGGTGTTGATCGTCGGCCAGGATCCGTATCCGACACCCGGGCACGCGATGGGGCTCAGCTTCTCGGTCGGCGCCGGCGTGCGGCCGCTGCCACGCAGCCTGGAGAACATCTTCACCGAATACACCAGCGACCTGGGCTATCCGCCGCCGTCGTGCGGTGATCTGACCCCGTGGGCGCAGCGCGGCGTGTTGTTGCTCAACCGGGTGCTCACCGTGCAGCCGGGTTACCCGGCCTCGCACCGCGGCAAGGGCTGGGAGGCGGTCACCGAGTGTGCGATCCGGGCGCTGGCGGATCGTGACAAACCGTTGGTGGCGATCTTGTGGGGCCGCGACGCGTCGCAGCTGAAGCCGATTCTGGATTCGAACAGCTGCGTGGCGCTCGAATCGGCGCACCCCTCGCCGCTGTCGGCGTCGCGGGGGTTCTTCGGATCGCGACCGTTCAGCCGCGCCAACGACATGTTGACGCAGTTGGGCGCCGAGCCCGTCGACTGGCGTCTGTCCTAACCGGACCGCGATCGGGTCGTTTTGCGCCATAACGACTTTCGTGCCACACGGCTAGCGTCGTCGGCCCGGTCGGGGGCCGTCGCGGGGGGCCGACCGTAAGGCCCGGCCACGTCGGCCTGTTGGCCGGGAAGCGCGGCAGGACGCAGCCGCAAGGCTGTTGACCAACCCCGAGACCGGGTGCGAGTCGGGTGACCGCTACAGATCACTCACTCGCCTCGGACCTGAACCGCTGCGCCGACGCGGCTATCCGCGGGCGATTTTGCCTGCCTTAATGCACGACGTACAGACGTTGAGCCGCTGCTTGTTACCGCCGGGACGGGTCACGGCATGCACGGTCTGGATGTTGGGGTCCCAACGACGGCTGGTTCGGCGGTGCGAATGCGACACCGACTTGCCGAAGCCGGGGCCCTTCCCGCAGATATCGCACACGGCAGCCATAACCGAAACTCCTCAAGTCTGGGACCAGCAACCCGATCACGGGTGGCCCGATAATCCGATAAGGATAACCGCAGCGCTGCACTACCACCAAAACGACCACCCGGCGCCAGCCTCGCACCGTTCCGGCGTTCGTCGTCGTCCGGGATTAGGCTGGCGCCGATCGCCCAGCAGGGCCGATGCGAGGAGGTGGCTGCTCAGGTGACGGGGTCACAGGCGGGGTCTGCGGCGCAGACGCCGGATCGCCTGCTGGACGCGTCGGCGCTGCGCGACTGGGCACACACCGCCGTCAGCGACTTGATCACCCACGTCGACGAGATCAACCGACTCAACGTGTTCCCGGTCGCCGATTGCGATACCGGCACCAACATGCTGTTCACCATGCGCTCGGCGCTAGCCGAGGCCAACACCCTCGGCAGTTGCCCGGCCGGCTCCGGCGATGGCGATGTCGCCCGCCTGGCCGCCGCCCTGTCGCTGGGCGCCCTGAACGGCGCGCGCGGCAACTCCGGGGTGATCCTGTCGCAGATCCTGCGCGGCATCGCCGACGTCACCGCCAGTGTCGCTGCCCAAACAGGTGGTGCGCTGCGCGACATCGACGCTGCAGTCCTCGGCGCGGCGTTACGGCGTGGGGTGGAACTGGTCATCGCCTCGATGGGCGGCCGGGAGGTCGCGGGCACCATCGTCTCGGTGCTGCAGGCGGCCGCCGGCGCCGTCGAGCACAACGCCGGGGAAGGGCTGGTCCGAGCGATCGCCGCGGCGGGCGATGCCGCGGTGGTCGCGCTGGAGAAAACCCCCCAGCAGCTCGATGTACTGGGCGAGGCCGGTGTCGTCGACGCCGGTGGCCGCGGCCTGCTGGTCCTGCTCGACGCGCTGAGCAGCACGGTCACCGGTCAGACACCCGCGCGCCCGGTCTACGAGCCCTACGACCCTTCGTCGCGCGGGCAGCCGGCGTCGCCTGCCGTCCACTCCCCGGCCCCGCAATTCGAGGTGATGTACCTGCTGGGGGAGTGCGATGCGGCGGCCGCCGACGCGCTGCGCGACCGGCTGGCCGATCTCGGTGATTCGGTGGCCATCGCGACCTCCGGTGTCGTCGGCGGTTACTCGGTCCACCTCCACACCGACGACGCCGGGGCCGCCGTCGAAGCGGGCCTGGAGTTCGGCACTCCGCGGCGGATCCAGATCTCGGCGCTGACTCGCGGCGCCGGCCAGCTGCCGCCGGGCAGCTGGACGCGGGAACGGGCTGTGTTGGCGGTCGTGGACGGTGACGGTGCGGCCGAGCTGTTCGCCGGCGAGGGTGCCTGCGTGTTGCGGCCCGACCCGCACGCTGCGCCAACCACCGCGGTCAGTGCTCAGCAGCTCCTGCGCGCGGTGGTCGATACCGGCGCTGCGCAGGTGATGGTGCTGCCCAACGGCTACGTGGCCGCCGAAGAACTGGTGGCTGGCTGCACCGCCGCCATCGGCTGGGGTATCGATGTGGTGCCGTTGCCGACCGGGTCGATGGTCCAGGGGCTGGCCGCGCTTGCGGTACACGAACCGGGCCGGCAGGCCGTCGACGACGGCTACACCATGGCCCGCGCCGCCGGCGCAGTCCGGCACGGTTCGGTGCGCATCGCGACGGAAAGGGCGTTGACCTGGGCCGGTACCTGCGAGCCCGGCGACGGGCTCGGCATCGCCGGCGACGAGGTGCTGATCGTCGCGGGGGACAGTGTCTCGGCGGCGCTCGGGCTGATCGATCTGCTGCTGGCGGCCGGCGGCGAGCTGGTGACGGCGTTGGTGGGCGCCGACATGGACGCGGCCGCCGTGGCGTCGCGGCTGCACACCCACGTGCACGACGCGCATCCGGGCACCGAGCTGGTGACCTACCACACGAAGCATCGCGGTGACGTACTGCTGATCGGGGTGGAGTAGCCGTGGCGGCGCTGAGCGACCGACTGGACTACATCGTGGGCGCCAAAGCTGCCCGGCCGCTCGACGAGGTGTTCGGCATCCGCACCGTCGATGACCTGCTACGGCATTACCCGCGCAGCTACGTCGAAGGCGCGACGGTGCGCGGAGCCGGTCAGGAGCGACCGGCGGCGGGCCAGCACGTCACGCTCGTCGACACGATCACCGGGGTCCAGTTGCGGCCGATGAGGAAGAAACCCAAAGAAAACTACCTGGTCATCACGATCGGCTCCGGCCGCAACACAGTGACCGCGACGTTTTTCCACGCCAAAAAGTGGTTCCGACAGCGGCTGACCAAGGGCACTCGGATCATGCTGTCCGGGGAGGTGGGGTATTTCCGGGGGACGATGCAACTCACCCATCCCGATTTCCTCATCGTGGACTCTCCGGACGGCAAGGACCACGGCAGCAGGTCGCTGCGCATGATCGCCGATGCGTCTCGCGCCGTCAGCGGCGAGGTGTTGCAGTCCGCTTTCGAACGGGCTTTTTTCCCGATCTATCCGGCCAGCACGAAAGTGCAAAGCTGGGACATCTACCGGTGCGTGCGTCAGGTGCTCGCAGTGCTCGACCCGGTGCCCGAGCCGCTGCCTGAGGCAGTGCTCTCCGAGCACGGCCTGGTCGGCGAGGACCGGGCGCTGCGCGCCATCCATCTCGCCGAGGACCAGGACGAGCGGCGACGCGCCCGCGAGCGGCTGACCTTCGACGAGGCCGTGGGCCTGCAATGGGCTCTGGTGACGCGCAGGCATGGCGAACTGTCGCAGTCGGGGCCGGCGGCGCCGCCGCGCGCGGACGGCTTGGCGCGCGAACTGTTGCGGCGGTTGCCGTTCCAACTGACCACCGGCCAGCGCGACGTTCTCGACACGCTGACAGGCGAAATCGCCGCGACCCGACCGATGAACCGACTGCTGCAGGGCGAGGTCGGCTCGGGCAAGACGATCGTCGCGGTACTGGCGATGCTGCAGATGGTTGATGCCGGCTACCAGTGCGCGTTGCTGGCTCCGACGGAGGTTCTTGCCGCGCAACATGCCCGATCGATCCTCGACGTACTGGGTCCACTGGCGTTGAGCGGCCAGCTGGGCGGTGCTGACCAAGCGACTCGGGTGGCGCTGCTCACCGGGTCGATGTCGGCGGCGCAGAAGAACCAGGTGCGGGCCGAGATCACCAGTGGTGCGGTCGGTATCGTCGTCGGCACCCACGCGCTGCTGGCCGACGCGGTCGAATTTCACCGGTTGGGCATGGTGGTCATCGACGAGCAACACCGGTTCGGTGTCGAACAGCGAGACCAGTTGCGGGCCAAGGCCCCTGCCGGCGTCACACCTCACCTGTTGGTGATGACCGCGACGCCGATACCACGTACTGTCGCGCTGACCGTCTATGGCGACCTGGAGACGTTGACATTGCGCGAACTTCCCGGTGGTCGCCAGCCGATCACCACCAGGACCATCTTCGTCAAAGAGCAGCCGGGATGGCTGGACCGCGCGTGGCGGCGCATCGTCGAGGAGGTCTCCGCCGGACGGCAAGCCTACGTGGTGGCGCCGCGGATCGACGACAACGACAACGGCGGCCAGACAGAGGAAGGCGGCAGGCCTTCGGCGACCGCGGTAGAGCTTTTCGACCGGTTACGTGGAGATCAGTTGGCCGGCCTGCGGCTGGGCCTCATGCACGGCCGGCTGGCCGCTGGGGAGAAAGACGCTGTGATGAAAGCATTTCGGGCAGGTGAGATCGACGTGCTGGTGTGTACCACGGTGATCGAGGTTGGCGTCGATGTGCCTAACGCGACCGTGATGCTGGTCCTGGATGCTGACCGGTTCGGCATCAGCCAGCTGCATCAGCTGCGAGGCCGAATCGGCCGCGGCGCGCACGCCAGCCTGTGTCTGCTGGCGAGTTGGGCCCCATCGGATTCGGGAGCCGGACGACGGTTGCGCGCAGTTGCCGATACCCTCGATGGTTTCGCCCTGGCCGATCTCGATCTCGAGGAACGCCATGAAGGAGATGTTCTGGGCCGCAACCAAACCGGACGCGCCGTGACGCTCCGCTTGTTGTCACTAGCCAAGCACCGCCATGTCATCGAGGCCGCGCGCGAGTTATGCGAACGGGTTTATGCGCAGGATCCGTCGCACCCAGGCATGGCATCACTGGCGGCGCCGTTCACCGAGACCGAGCGCATCGAGTACCTGAACAAGGCATGATCGCTAACGAGGGTGGCATAGCGCACGACCGCTATCGGCGACTGCGATCTATCAGCACAACCTCTAGGCTGTTCGGCAGGTAGATGACAGGCCGCTTGCGGGCATCGGTATGTGGTCGAAGGGTGGGTTCTGATGAACCGTAACCGGTTGGTGTGGCTGGCACTGCTGACCGCCCTCGCAGTGCTGGTCTCCTATCAAGTGGTGGCTTCGTCAGCCAAGGATCGGGCGGAGGAGTTCGCCGCCCGGGCCGACGTTCCGACCGTGCAGCCGGGCGTCGACGTGCTGGACGGCATAGTGGTGGTGCCTGCGCGCATCCATCGCTACGACTACCGCCGCGCGGCATTCGGCGAGGCTTGGACCGACGATAACGACGCTCCTGGCGGGCACAATGGCTGCGATACCCGCGACGACATCCTCAACCGTGATCTCGTCGATAAGACGTATGTGTCGATCAAGCGCTGTCCCGATGCCGTGGCGACCGGGGTGCTGCACGATCCTTATACCAACGCCACCATCGACTTTCAGCGCGGTGCGAAGATCGGCGCCTCGGTGCAAATCGATCACATCGTGCCGCTGTCGTACGGATGGGATCAAGGGGCGTGGGACTGGCCGCAGGAGAAGCGAGTTCGGTTCGCCAATGACCCGGCCAACTTACTTGCGGTAGCGGGTCAGGCCAACGAGGACAAGGGGGACAAGCCTCCTGCGTTGTGGATGCCGCCCAACACCGCGTTCCACTGTCAGTACGCGATGCAATTTATCGCAGTGCTGCGGGGCTACAGCTTGCCCGTCGATGCGCCATCGGCGACGGTGCTGCGTGAAGCTGCCGATACCTGCCCGACGAGCACCGAGTAGCCAACCGGCGACAGTAGATGCGCAACTACGCCCCGGTGTAGGTCAGCGGATCCTCGCGGACCCGGGTGCCGTCGTTGAGCCCGCCCAGGGCATCCATATGTTCGGCAGCGAGCTCGAAATCGAATACGTCGAAGTTGCTGACGATGCGCTCGGGTTTGCCCGACCGGAAGATCACCGCATCTCCGAGCTGCAGGTTCCACCGGATCAGCACCTGCGCGGGGGTGCGCCCATATTCGGCGGCGATCGCCTTCACCGTCGGGTGATCCAGCAGCCTGCCGAGGGCCAACGGGCTGTAGGCCTGGGTCACCACGTTGTGCTGCGCGTTGGACTGGCGCAGTGCGGCCTGGCTCAACAGCGGATGCAGCTCGATCTGGTTGACCGCCGGCGTGACGAAGGTCAAGTCGATGACCGTGGCGGTGTGCTCCGCGGTGAAGTTGGACACGCCGATCGAGCGGACGTAGCCGTTGCCGCGCACCTGGATCAGGCCGCCGAAGCTGTCGACGTACTTACCGAGCTGCGCGGCCGGCCAGTGGATCAGGTACAGGTCTACGTAGTCGAGGCCGAGCCGGTCCAGGCTGGCTTTGCAGGCCTCCTGGGAGCTGGTGAATCCTTGGTCGGCGGTGGCCAGCTTGGTGGTGACGAACAGCTCGGCTCGGGGGATCCCCGAGGCCGCGATCGCGCGGCCGACGGCGGCCTCGTTGCCGTACACCGCAGCCGTGTCGATCAGCCGGCAGCCGATCTCCAGCGCCGCCGACACCGCGCGCTCGGTTTCAGCGTCTGACAATTCGGCGACGCCGAGCCCGAGCACAGGCATCGTGTTCTCGTCATTGAGCGCAATCGCGGGGGTGGGGGGGCTAGAGGCGCCCGACATCATTCACCTGCCTGTGAAATTGAAGGTTCGCGGATCCGGACCAAGTCGGGTGCCGTCGTCCAGGGCGGATATGGATGCCATCTCGTCCGCACCGAGCTCGAAATCGAACACGTCGAAATTGCTCACAATCCGCGTGGGGTTCACCGACTTGGGAATGACGATATTACCGAGCTGCAAGTGCCACCGAATCAACACCTGGGCGGGTGTGCGGCCACAGCCGTCGGCCACCGCGGTGATGGTTGGGTGGGTCAGCAGCGAGCCCTGCCCGAGCGGCCCCCACGCTTCGGTGGCGATACCGAGCCGAGCGTGCATGTCGCGCAGTGCGGTCTGCGGCAGGCGTGGATGCAGTTCGACCTGATTGACGGCCGGCACAATACCCGTGGCGTCGATAAGAACCTGCACATGTTCGGGCTCGAAATTGCTGACCCCGATCGACCGGATCCGGCCCTGCTCGCGCAGATAGGCGAACGCTGTGAACGTGTCGACAAACTTGCCCAGCTGGGGCAGCGGCCAATGCACCAGGTAAAGATCCAGGTATTCGACACCGAGCCGCTCCATGCTGGCGTCGAACGCTGCCAGCGTGCTGTCGTAACCCTGGTCGGCGTTCCACAGTTTGGTGACCAAGTAAAGTTCGTCGCGCGGGATACCGGATTCGGCGACCGCACGCCCGGTCTGACGTTCGTTGCCGTACATCGCCGCGGTGTCGATATGCCGGTAACCGGCGCGGAGTGCGACCCCCACCGCCTCGGCGGTCTCGGCCGGCGGAATCTTGAAAACGCCGAATCCGAGCGCGGGGATGCGATGACCATCGTTGAGCGTGACTAGGGGAACAGCCATGACACGAAGTCTGCCAGGGATGCCGCAGCTGCGACTGGGCGCGCTGCGTGGCTCGACCCGGCTGGCCGGCCGGGTGCAGCGCACCGGGGCCAACATCGGTCTGAAGGTCATCCCGGTGATCCCGTCCGGCGTCAAACGGCTGCTGTGCGGCGGCCGCTCGGTGACCATCGACGGCAACACGCTGGACTCGACGCTGCAGCTGGTGCTGGCCGGCTTGCGGGTCATGGGTACGGCCGGGTTGGTCATCGATGACGATCCCGCGGTGTCCCGGGCTCAGATGCGGGACCTGACTGCGGCGTTGCCCGGTCCGCAGATCCATGTCGCGGTCAGCACGGTCTCGCTACCCGGGCCGGCCGGTGACATTGCCGCCCGGCACTACCGCCCGGCGAGCGCCGGACCGGCGCCGCTGCTGGTTTTCTACCATGGCGGCGGATGGGCGCTCGGCGATCTGGAGACCCATGACCAGCTGTGCCGGTTGACCTGCCGCGACGCCGGGGTCCACGTGCTGTCGGTCGACTACCGGCTGGCCCCTGAGCACCCCGCCCCGGCCGCCGTCGATGACGCCTACGCTGCGTTCCGGTGGGCATACGCCCACGCCGCCGATCTGGGCGCGATCCCGGACCGGGTGGCCGTCGGCGGTGACAGCGCCGGGGCGAACCTGGCCGCTGTGGTGTCGCAGCTCGCCCGTGACGACGGTGCGCCGCTCCCGCTGCTGCAGTGGCTGATCTATCCACGCACGGACTTCACCGCCCAGACCCGCTCGCTTTCCCTGTTCGCCGACGGCTTCCTGCTCACCAAACACGACCTCGACTGGTTTCACCGCCAGTACCTCGACGGTTCCGGGCTCGATCCCACAGATCCGCGGGTGTCGCCGCTGTTGGCCGATGCCCTCGGCGGGTTGCCGCCCGCGCTGATCACGGTCGCGGGTTTCGACCCGCTGCGCGACGAGGGCGAGCGCTACGCGACCGCGCTGAGCGCCGCCGGCAACGCGGTCGACCTGCGCCGTATGGGCTCGCTGACGCACGGCTTCGCGAACCTGTTCCCGCTGGGCGGCGGCAGCGCGACGGCGACCGCAGAACTGATCTCGGCGCTGCGTGCCCACCTCAGTCGTCGCTGAACACGCGCCAGTACGCTAGAGACGCGAAAGCCGACAACCGGAGGATCAGCGAAGCTGTGGCCACCAAACCGAAACGCCCGGGCTACGACGTAACCGGCCGCCGCCGCGATCTGGCGGTCAGGATCGGCCTCACCGCGATCGTGATAGTCTTCGCCGTCGTCCTCGTCGGCTACATCGTCCTATCGCACCACTCCAAGGGCGACGTACACGGACGAGCGATACGGGTCACCACCAGCAAGCTGATCACCAAAGACGGAAAACCCAAGGCGGTGGTGTCCTTCTACGAGGACTTCCTGTGCCCGGCGTGTGGTCATTTCGAACGGACTTACGGTCCCACAGTGGCCAAGCTGATCGACAGCGGCGCGATCGCCGCCGACTACTACATGGTGGGGCTGCTCAGCAGTCCGCGCAACGACGATTACTCATCGCGGGCCGGCGCGGCGGCTTACTGCGTCGCTGACGTGTCGATCGATGCCTTCCGGCGCTTCCACACCGCGCTGTTCAGCAAGAACATCCAGCCCTCCGAAACCGGAACGGTCTTTCCGAACAACGCGCGATTGATCGAGCTCGCCCGTGAAGCCGGTGCCGCGGGCACGGTGCCTGATTGTGTCACCAGCGGCAAGTACATTCCCATGGTCGACGGATTGGCGTCGGCCACCGGTATTCACGCCACCCCGACGGTCCGCATCAACGGCGAGGACTACCAATGGTCGTCTGGCCCGGGCGGGCCGGCGGCGCTGGTTGCCAAGATCAAAGACATCGTCGGGGATGTGCCCGGACTCGATACGGCGGCGACTCCGCCGGCGTCGTGACCGTGACGACGCCGACGCAGTCGGCCGAGTCGCTCGGCGACGCGGCGTCCGGCGGGCGGGTACCGCCGGGCAGCGCCTGGTGGGTGCTGCTCGCCGGGGTTGCCGGGCTGGTCGCATCGGCAACGCTGACCGTGGAAAAAATCGACATTCTGCGCGATCCGTCCTACCGGCCGTCGTGCAACATCAACCCGGTGCTGTCGTGTGGGTCGGTGATGCAGACGCCGCAGGCCTCGCTGTTGGGCTTACCCAACCCGCTGGTCGGTATCGCCGCGTTCAGCGTCGTTCTGGTGACCGGTGTGCTGGCGGTGGCCAAAGTCAGCTTGCCGCAGTGGTACTGGATCGGTCTGACGATGGGCGCCCTGGTTGGCGCCGGGTTCGTGCACTGGTTGATCTTCGAAAGCCTCTACCGCATCGGCGCGCTATGCCCGTATTGCATGGTGGTGTGGGCGGTGACTATGACGCTGCTGGTGGTGGTCGCGTCGATCGCTTTTGGTCCGCTAGTTGAGCGTAGCGCAGTGGCACGCGGACTTTTTCAGTGGCGGTGGTCGATCACTGCGCTGTGGTTCACCACCGTTATCCTGGTGATCCTGGCGCGGTTCTGGGACTACTGGTCGACGCTTCTCTAGCACGGTGAAAGGACGCGCGTGATCTCCAAGGTGCTGGTGGCCAATCGCGGAGAGATCGCGATCCGCGCATTCCGCGCCGCCTACGAGTTGGGTATCGGCACCGTGGCGGTCTACGCTTACGAAGACCGCAATTCGGTGCACCGGCTCAAAGCCGACGAGTCCTACCAGATCGGCGAAATCGGTCACCCGGTGCGGGCCTACCTCTCGGTCGACGAGATCGTCGACACCGCGCTAAGCGCCGGCGCCGACGCGGTGTATCCGGGGTATGGGTTCTTGTCGGAGAACCCCGCACTGGCCGATGCCTGCGCGGCTGCGGGGATCACCTTCGTAGGACCGGCCGCCGCGGTGTTGGAGCTGACCGGAAACAAGTCCCGTGCGGTCGCGACGGCGCGGGCGGCCGGACTGCCGGTGCTGGCGTGTTCGGCACCCTCGGCGTCGGTGGAGGAGCTGATGGCCGCGGCCGCTGACAACGTTGACAGCCCGGACATGCGGTTTCCGTTGTTCGTCAAGGCGGTCGCCGGCGGAGGTGGTCGTGGCATGCGGCGGGTCGACGACATCGCCGCGCTGCCCGAGGCGATCGAGTCGGCCAGCCGGGAGGCCGAATCGGCGTTCGGTGATCCGACGGTCTATCTCGAACAGGCGGTGATCAACCCGCGCCACATCGAGGTCCAGATCCTGGCCGACTCCGAGGGCAACGTGATCCATCTGTTCGAGCGGGACTGCAGCGTTCAGCGCCGCCACCAGAAGGTCATCGAGCTGGCGCCCGCGCCCAATCTGTCCGAGCAGCTGCGCGGGAAAATCTGCGCCGACGCGGTCGCTTTCGCCCGCCACATCGGGTATAGCTGCGCGGGCACCGTGGAGTTTTTGCTTGACGAGCGCGGCGAGCACGTGTTCATCGAGATGAATCCGCGTATTCAGGTCGAGCACACCGTCACCGAGGAGATCACCGACGTCGACCTGGTCTCCAGTCAGCTGCGCATCGCCGCCGGGGAGACCCTCGACGACTTGGGGCTGCGGCAGCAGACGATCGCGCCGCACGGCGCGGCGCTGCAGTGCCGGATCACCACCGAAGACCCGGCTAACGGGTTTCGGCCGGACACCGGGCGGATCAGCGCCTACCGCAGCCCGGGCGGGGCGGGTATCCGGCTGGACGGCAGCACCAACCTGGGTGCGGAGATCGGTGCGCACTTCGACTCTATGCTGGTCAAGCTGACCTGCCGGGGACGTGACTTTTCGACGGCGACCAACCGTGCCCGGCGTGCGCTGGCCGAATTCCGGATCCGCGGTGTTGCGACGAATATCCCGTTCCTGCAAGCCGTACTGGACGATGTGGATTTTCAGGCCGGCCGCCTCACCACGTCGTTCATCGACGAGCGGCCGCAGTTGCTCACCGCGCGGTCGTCGGCCGACCGGGGCACCAAGATCCTCAACTATCTTGCCGATGTCACCGTCAACAAGCCGCACGGCTCGCGCCCGTCGGCGATCTATCCGCACGACAAGCTGCCCGATGTCGACCTGTCGGTTGCGCCGCCACCCGGCTCAAAGCAGCGACTGGCCGAGCTGGGTCCGGAGGGCTTTGCCCGCTGGATGCGGACGTCGGCGGCTGTCGGGGTCACCGAAACCACCTTCCGTGACGCCCACCAGTCGCTGTTGGCCACCCGGTTGCGGACCACCGACTTGCGCAAGGTCGCGCCCTACATCGCCCGGCTGACGCCGCAATTGCTGTCGATGGAATGCTGGGGCGGTGCTACCTACGACGTGGCGCTGCGTTTCCTCAAAGAGGACCCCTGGGACCGGTTGGCCGCGCTGCGTGAGGCGTTACCCAACATTTGTCTGCAGATGCTGTTGCGGGGCCGCAACACCGTCGGCTACACGCCCTACCCCGAGTTGGTGACTTCGGCCTTTGTCGAGGAGGCCACCGCCACCGGCATCGACATCTTCCGGATCTTCGATGCGCTCAACAACGTCGAATCGATGCGTCCGGCAATCGATGCGGTACGCGAAACCGGTTCCGCGGTAGCTGAAGTCGCAATGTGCTACACCGGTGACTTGTCCGACCCCACCGAGCGGATTTACACACTGGACTACTACCTCAAGCTCGCCGAGCGCATCGTCGCCGCCGGCGCGCACGTGTTGGCTATCAAAGACATGGCCGGTTTGTTGCGGCCGCCGGCCGCCGGGCGGTTGGTCGCCGCCTTGCGCAGCCGTTTCGATCTGCCGGTGCACGTGCACACCCATGACACCCCGGGCGGGCAACTGGCCAGTTATGTGGCGGCCTGGCAGGCCGGGGCGGATGCGGTCGACGGGGCTGCCGCACCGTTGGCGGGAACCACCAGCCAACCCGCGCTGAGCTCGATCGTGGCCGCCGCCGCGCACACCGACTACGACACCGGGCTGTCTTTGTCGGCGGTGTGCGATCTTGAGCCGTACTGGGAGGCACTGCGAAAGGTCTACGCGCCGTTCGAATCCGGGCTACCTGGCCCGACGGGCCGGGTTTACGACCACGAGATTCCCGGCGGCCAGCTGTCCAATCTGCGTCAACAAGCAATCGCGCTGGGGTTGGGCGACCGTTTCGAGGAGATCGAGAACGCCTATGCGGCGGCCGACCGGCTGCTGGGCCGACCGATCAAGGTGACACCGACGTCGAAAGTTGTCGGCGATTTGGCGCTGGCGTTGGTCGGCGCTGGCGTCAGTGCCGACGAATTTGCTTCTGAACCATCACGATTGGATATTCCGGAATCGGTGCTGGGGTTTTTGCGTGGTGAGCTGGGCGATCCGCCCGGCGGCTGGCCCGAACCGTTGCGCACTGCGGCGTTGACCGGTCGCGCTGCGGCCAAGCCGGCCCCGCGGCTTCCCCCCGACGACGAGGCGACGCTCGCCTCAGCGGGGCCGAAACGCCAGGCCAGCCTCAACCGGTTGCTATTCCCGGGCCCGACAAAAGAATTCGAGGCTCATCGAGAAAGCTACGGCGACACATCCCAGTTGTCGGCCAACCAGTTCTTCTACGGCCTACGCCAAAACGAAGAGCACCGGGTGCAGCTTGAGCCCGGCGTGGAATTACTGATCGGACTGGAAGCCATCTCCGAGCCCGACGAGCGGGGCATGCGCACGGTGATGTGCATCATCAACGGCCAGTTGCGGCCGGTGGAGGTGCGCGACCGCAGCATCGCCCCCACCGTGCCGACCGCCGAGAAGGCCGATCGCAGCAATCTCGGCCACATCGCCGCTCCGTTCGCCGGCGTCGTGACGATCGGGGTCGCCGAAGGAGAGCGGGTCAGCGCCGGGCAAACCATCGCCACCATCGAGGCGATGAAGATGGAAGCCCCGATCACCGCCCCCACCGACGCCACCGTGCAGCGGGTGGCGGTGTCGCGCACCGCCCAGGTCGAAGGTGGGGACCTGCTGGCGGTGCTGTGCCCCCCACCTGCGGGTGGTAGCCCCTGACCCGGATCATCGGCGGCGTCGCCGGCGGACGACGCATCGCGGTCCCGCCGCGGGGCACCCGGCCGACCACCGACCGGGTGCGTGAATCGCTGTTCAACGTCTTGACCGCCCGGCTTGACCTGACCGGGATGGCGGTGCTGGACCTCTACGCGGGATCGGGCGCACTGGGTCTGGAGGCATTATCACGCGGCGCCGCCACGGCGCTGTTCGTGGAGTCCGGTCGACAGGCCGCGGACGTCATGGCCGGCAACATCGCGGCGCTGGGTTTATCGGGTGCGACGGTGCGCCGCGGCAGCGTGGCTGCGGTGCTGACCGCTGGCGCTGCTGCCCCGGTCGACCTGGTGCTGGCCGACCCGCCCTACGACGTCGACGCCGTTGAGATCGAGGCGATGCTGCAGGCGCTGATCACGCATGGCTGGGCCACCGCGTCGACTGTTGTGGTGCTGGAGCGTGCTGCCAGCACTTCGCCGTTGACCTGGCCGGCCAACTGGCGGCCGTGGCCGCGGCGGGTTTACGGGGACACGCGGCTAGAGATCGCCGAGCTCGCCCGCTGAACGTTTCCTGCTACCGTCATCGGTCATGAGCGGCGCGGTATGCCCGGGATCGTTCGACCCGGTGACGTTGGGCCACGTCGACATTTTCGAACGCGCCGCCGCCCAGTTCGACGAGGTGGTGGTGGCGATCCTGGCCAACCCCCACAAGAGCGGGATGTTCACCCTCGATGAGCGGATCGCCATGATCGCCGAGTCGACGACACACCTGCCGAATCTGCGGGTGGAGGCAGGGTCGGGTTTGGTGGTGGACTTCGCGCGGTCCCGCGGGTTGACCGCGATCGTCAAGGGTCTGCGCACCGGAACGGACTTCGAGTACGAACTGCAGATGGCACAGATGAACAAGCACATCGCCGGCGTGGACACCTTTTTCGTCGCCACCACACCGCGGTATTCGTTCGTCTCGTCGTCGTTGGCCAAAGAGGTCGCGACGCTCGGTGGCGACGTGTCGGATCTGCTGCCCGAACCGGTGAACCGCCGCTTACGCGAGAAACTGCGCGCGGCGAACGGCTGAGAGCTCCCCCGACCCCTGTTTGGTTCTGCTCCGGATTTCGGCTCAGAACACAACGGTCTGGTTGTCGTGCACGATGATGCGATCCTGGCAATGCCAGTGCACTGCCCGTGAGAGCACCGCCCGCTCGACGTCGGCGCCCAGCCGCACCAGATCGTAGACAGTATGGGTGTGGTTGACCCGCACGACATCCTGCTCGATGATCGGTCCCTCGTCGAGGACTTCGGTCACGTAGTGGGCGGTCGCGCCGACCAGCTTGACTCCACGTTCGCGTGCTCGTTTGTAGGGAGCTGCGCCGATGAAGGCCGGGAGGAACGAGTGATGAATGTTGATCAGAGGACAGCCGATGGCGTCAAGGAACTCGGGGCTAAGTATCTGCATGTAGCGCGCCAGCACCACCAAATCCACATTGCCGTGCAGCAACTGAAGCTGACGCTGCTCGGCTTCGGTGCGGTTGTCGCGGGTGGCGGGGATATGGATGAAGGGCACCCCGAAGGGCCGCACGTGATCGGCCAGGTCCGGATGGTTGGCGATCACCATGACCACGGACATCTCCAGTTCGCCTCGGCGGTTGCGCCACAACAGGTCCAGTAGGCAGTGGTCATCCTTGGACGCCATAATCGCTACCCGCTTGGGTTTGGCGGCTTCGGCAAAGCGGTAATCGATAGCGAAGCGGCCGGCGACGGTGTCGGCAAATTGCCGGTCCAGCTCGTCGATGCCGGCGGTCAGGCCCGGCAGGTGAAAGATCGCGCGCTGCAAGAAGGTTCCACCCTCCTCAGCGGTGGAGTGCTGGTCGAGGGAAATGATGTTGGCGCCGGCCTCGGCCAGGAAGGCGCTTACTGCCGCGATCAGTCCCGGGCGATCGGGGCAGCGAAGCAGGAGTCGGCCGATATCGGTGGTGGGCGGTCGCCCGCCGGATGGTTGCGGATAGTTGTCCTGCGGTCTCGACGGTGGCGTCTCAAATTGGGCAGTCATGTCGGCCCTTCAGCAGTGTTCTCGAAACGATGATTGTTCTGCCGGAAGAGTAACCGAATCGGGGAGCATCGGGCCGCCGCCGAACGCGGCCGCGGTGCACTACCAGTCGGTGCGCAAAGCCGGCACGGCTAGGCGTTCAAGGGGGCGAACCGATCCTTCCGGTACCGCTCGACGCACGCCGCGCGTCTGACCTTCCCGCTAGTCGTGGTGGGAATCGAGCCCGGGTCAACCACAACGAGATCTGCGACGCGCAGGCCGTGCGAGTTCGATATCGCCGAGGTGACTTCGCGTTTGACCATGTCGAGCCGGCGCCCGGCATCCTCGGGGGAGCCGCTGCGCTTGTTGAGTTCGATGATGGCGACCAGCTTCTCGGTGCCGTGGTCATCGGGAACAGCTATGGCCGCGCAGCGGCCCCGGGTGATGTCCTGGATCGTGGCTTCGATGTCCTCGGGAGCGTGGTTACGCCCGTACACGATCAACAAATCCTTGACGCGGCCGATAATGAACAGCCCGTCGTCGTCGATGAAGCCTAGATCCCCGGTTCTCAGCCACGGCCCTTCGGGTGTGCCGGCCGACGGGGCGACCAGTCGTGCACCGAATGTCCGCTCGGTTTCCTGAGGTTTGTGCCAATAGCCGATGGCGACGTTGTCGCCGTGCACCCAGATCTCGCCGACCATTCCGGCCGGACGTTCGGTACTGGTCTCCGGGTCGACAATCCGCACTGTCGGAGCCTTGGGAACGCAGTAGCTGACCAGCTGGGTGCCGCCTGCGCCAGTGCAGCGTTTGGCCCGGCCCTCGGAGAGTTTCTCGGTGTCGAAGTGCCCGATTGACGGTGGTTGACCCGCTCTGCCGGCCGACACGTACACCGTTGCCTCCGCGAGTCCATACGACGGCCGCATCACCGTGTCACGCAGATTGAACCGCGCAAACCGCTCGACGAAGCGTTGCATGGTCGCCGGTTGTACCCGTTCGCTACCGCTGGAGATGGTGTGTACCCGGCCCAGGTCCAACCCGGCCATGTCGTCGTCGGATGTTTTATGTGCCGTCAGATCGCAGGCAAAGTTCGGTGCTGCTGTAAATGCGTTCGAGTTGTTTGCCAACAATTGCATCCACCGGGCCGGGCGCTGCAGGAACGCCACCGGGCTCGTGAGCACGGTTCGAAATCCACCCAAGATCGGCCCACAAATACCGAGAAACAAACCCATGTCGTGATAAAAAGGCAGCCACGAGACACACGTCAAATCCGCCGGGGCGACCCCGCCGCTGTCTGCAAAGTAGCCCGCCATCAGCTGTTCAAAATTAGTCACCAGATTCCGATAGGAAATCATGACCCCGGCCGGTTCACGGGTTGACCCGGACGTGTATTGCAAATATGCGGCGCTTTGCGAACTTTCGGTCCTGGTGGCCGATTGTATTGCGGCGTCGAGATCCAGCGAGTCAACCTCTAAGACTGCGGGCGTGCATTCGCCGGGCTGCGCCCTGACATGCCTGACGACGTCGTCGACCACCGAAGATGTCGTGAGCACGGCAACCGGTGACGCATCGCGCAGCACTGCATTGACCCGCTCGTCGCTGGCGCCTCCCTGCGGAACGGAAAGTGGGACCGCGACAAGACCGGCCTGCAATGCGCCCAGAAACGCAGCGATGTACTCAAGCCCCTGCGGGGCTACTATCACAGCGCGGTCTCCGGGCGACCCGCAAAGGCTGAGCTCTCGTGCAACGTTGAGCGCTCGCCGATACAACTGGGACCATGTCAGGGTTTCGGCAACGCCGGCCCAGTCCTGTTCGTAATCAACAAATGTCAGGGCCGTTCCATCGGGCTGTAGATTGGCGCACTCACGGAGCACGGCGGGAATGGAGGGCGTATCCATGCGCGCCACGTTACCGTCCCGGTTCGGCGGCTGTCCCGGGGTCTAGGGAACCTCAGGGCGCACCCGCCTGCGTCTCGCCCGGGACGCTGACTGAGCCTGACCGACCGCTCATACGACGTTTTTTCGACGTCGAATTAAAAACCGCTGCACGGCAGGAGATGTCCGGCCGGCTCGGCCAAGTCCATCCAACCGGGCCTTGTCCGGGCTCGGCGACCTGCCGGGTCGGTCGGTGTCAGGCGGATTGCTCGGCGAATTCATAGCGTGCCAGAGCAGCGTGCCAGAACAAAACACCAGTAACTCGCTTCCGCCTTTTCACAAAACGACTCGTCAAATGTGAAGGTGCTGAGAGGGGGAGGTTGGTCGTATTTCGCCCCTCCCGGCTGCCCCTCCGTCTAGTATGGTGCCGTCCTAGGCCCGTACGGGCCATGGCCAGGGTTGGTTCGGGTCGGTTGGTGGTGCGGATCGGCGCGGGGCGGGATTCCGCCGACCGGGTCGGACTTCGGTGGCGTCCTGACATGACGCCGGTTGAGCTGAGATGGGATTGAACTGCATGGGAACACGTGTCACTTCGGTCGCCGTCATCGGCATGGCCTGCCGGCTTCCGGGGGGAATCGACTCTCCTGAGCTGCTGTGGCAGGCACTGCTGCGCGGCGACGACCTGGTCACCGAGATTCCGGCCGACCGCTGGGACGCCGACGAGTACTACGACCCCGAGCCCGGAGTGCCCGGTCGGTCGGTGTCGAGGTGGGGCGCGTTCCTCGACGACGTAGCGGGTTTCGATTCGGAGTTCTTCGGCATCAGCGAGCCGGAGGCGACCGCGATCGACCCGCAGCACCGGTTGCTGTTGGAAACCTGTTGGGAAGCTGTGGAACACGCGGGTCTGAATCCGGCAGCCGTAGCAGGCTCGCTGACCAGCGTGTTCGTCGGATTAACGCATGGCGACTACACATTGCAGCTAGCCGACGCTCGTGCCCTGGACGGGCCGTACGGATTCACCGGCAACACCTTCAGCTTCGCTTCCGGGCGGGTCGCCTACGCGATGGGACTGCGCGGTCCGGCGATAACGGTCGACACCGCATGCTCCTCGGGCCTGACCGCCGTGCATATGGCCTGCCGCAGCCTGCACGAGGGTGAATGCGAGCTTGCGCTGGCGGGGGGAGCATCGGTGATGCTGGACCCGCGGAAGTTCGTATCGGGGTCCGCCCTGGGTATGGGTTCTCCCACCGGCCGCTGCCACGCGTTCGACGTCGCTGCAAACGGGTTTGTGGTGGGCGAAGGTTGCGCCGTGGTGTTGCTCAAGCGGTTGCCGGATGCGTTGCGCGACGGTGACCGGATCCTCGCGGTGGTGCGCGGCACGGCCGCCAACGGGGATGGGCGCACCGTCAACATCGCCACACCCTCGCGGCCCGCCCAGGTCGCGGCGTATCGGGCCGCGCTGGCCGCGGCAGGAGTGGACGCCAGCACGGTCGGCATGGTGGAGGCGCACGGCCCCGGAACTCCGGTGGGTGACCCCATCGAATATGCCAGCCTGGCCGAGGTTTACGGCATCGACGGCCCGTGCGCGCTCGGGTCGGTCAAGACCAACTTCGGACACACCCAATCGGCCTCTGGAGCGTTGGGTCTGATGAAGGCGGTCCTTGCGCTGCAGCACGGCGCAATCCCGCGCAATCTGCACTTCACCCGGCTGCCCGATGAACTCGCCCAGATCCAGACACATCTTTTTGTGCCGCAGGAGACGGCGCCGTGGCCCCGCACCGGGCACGGGCCCCGGCGGGCAGCGGTGTCCTCGTACGGAATGACCGGGACGAACGTGCACGTCATCCTCGAACAAGCCCCGGTCCACACGCCTGCGGCCCCGGCCGCGCGCAACGGTCAACCCACACCGGGCATGGCGCCCCCACTGGTGTTCGCGCTGTCGTCCACATCCCCCGGGGCGCTCCGGCAGACCGCACATCGGCTGGCCGACTGGGTCGAACAGCACGCGGACTCCGTGGCGCTGCCGGACCTCGCCTACACGTTGGCGCGCCGGCGCGCGCACCGGCCCGTGCGCACGGTGGTGATCGCCGGCGGCCCCGGGGAGCTGATCGGGGGTCTGCGCGCGATCGCCGGCGGGGATGCCCCGTATCCGGGCGCTGTCGGCAGAGACGACCGCGGTCCGGTGTGGGTGTTTTCCGGGCAAGGCTCGCAGTGGGCGGCGATGGGCGCCGAGCTGCTCGCCCGCGAACCGGTATTCGCCGCGACCGTGGCGGAGCTCGAGCCGCTGATCGCGCGCGAGGCCGGGTTCTCGGTGACCGGGGCGATGACCGCGCCGGACACGGTGACCGGCATTGACCGGGTGCAGCCGACCATCTTCGCCCTGCAGGTCGCACTGGCCGCCACGATGACGTCATACGGGGTTCGACCGGGCGCCGTCGTCGGGCACTCCCTAGGCGAGGCCGCCGCCGCGGTCGTCGCGGGCGCGTTGTCGCTGGAGGACGGGGCGCGGGTCATTTGCCGGCGATCGCGGCTGATGACCCGCATCGCCGGTGCCGGCGCGATGGCATCGGTCGAGCTGCCCGCGCTGCGGGTGCATTCGGAACTGATGGCTCGCGGCATCACCGACGTCGTGGTCGCCGTGGTTGCCTCCCCGCAGTCCACGGTGATCGGCGGGGCGACCCAGACGGTGCGCGATCTCGTCGCAGAGTGGGAACGCCGTGACGTGATGGCCCGGGAGGTGGCCGTCGACGTGGCCTCGCATTCGCCGCAGGTGGATCCGATCCTCGACGAGCTGCGCGAGGTGCTGGCCGAGCTCAGCCCGATGACGCCGCAGGTTCCCTACTATTCGGCGACCGTGTTGGACCCGCGCGAGCGGCCGGTGTGCGACGCCGGTTACTGGGCAGAAAACCTGCGTCACACCGTACGGTTCGCCGCGGCGGTGAAGGCCGCGCTGGAAGACGGGTACCGCGTCTTCGCCGAGCTGTCACCTCATCCGCTGTTGACCCACGCCGTCGAGCAGACGGCCGCCAGCCTGGACATGTCGGTGGCCGTATTGGCCGGCATGCGCCGCGAGCAGCCGCTGCCGCACGGGCTGCGCGGTCTGCTGGCCGATCTGCACGAGGCGGGCGCGGCGGTCGACTTCGCGCTGCTCTACCCGAGCGGACAGTTGGTGGATGCGCCGCTGCCGGCGTGGACCCACGTGCCGTTGCTCTTGACCGGCGACGGTACCGACCAATCTGCGGGTGCCTGGACCGTTGTCGGGCATCCGTTGTTAGGCGCGCACGTGCAGTTGCCGGAGGAACCGGAGCGGCACGCCTGGCAGGTCGACGTGGGCACCACGGTCCATCCGTGGCTCGGCGATCACCAAATAAACAACGTGGCCACTTTTCCCGGGGCCGGGTACTGCGAGATGGCGCTGGCCGCCGCGCGTACGGTGCTCGGCGATGCGTCCGAAGTCCGCGACGTCCGCTTCGAGCAGACCCTGTTGCTCGATGACAAGACCCCGATATCCGCAGTTGCGTCGGCCGCGGCATCGCCGGGCGTCTTCGACTTCGTGGTGCAGACCTACCGGGACGGCCAACACGACCGCCGGGCCAGCGCCATCCTGCATCTCGGCGCGGACGAGCAGCTCCCCCAGCACGACGTGGCCGCGCTCCTGGCGGCGCATCCGTGCCGTCTGGACGGGGCACAGGTGCGGGAAGGGTTCGCCGGCCTGGGTATCCACTACGGTCCGGCCTTCACCGGGCTCGCCGCAGCGCACACATCCCAGGAGAGTGTCGGCACCGTGCTGGCCGAGGTCAGCCTGCCCGGGCACATCCGCTCCCAGCAGAGCGCCTACAGCATCCATCCGGCGCTGCTGGACGCCTGTTTCCAGTCGGTCGTGGTTCATCCCGATGTTCAGGGCGTGGCCAGCGCCGGTCTGCTGATGCCGCTGGGCGTGCGCCGGCTGCGGATGCACCACCCGACCCGTGACGCGCGTTACTGCCTGGCCCGCGTGACCAAGGCCGACGCCACCGGGGTCGAGGCCGACCTCGATGTCGTAGACGAGCACGGGACAGTGCTGTTGGCCGTTGCGGGGCTGCACCTGGGCACCGGCTCCGAGCACAAAAACCGTGATCGTGTGCTCAACGAGCGGCTGCTGAGCATGGAATGGCAGCAGCGAGCGCTGCCGGAGGTCACCCTCCCCCATGCCGGGGCGTGGCTGCTGATCGGTACCTCGGAGTCCGTGGACCCGCTGGTCTCGGAGTTGACCGACGCGTTGAAATTGCATGGCGCGCAATGCACGACGTTCGTCTGGCCGTCGCAGGCCGAGTGCCGCGCTGGATTGCTCGACGCTGTCCTGGCCGACGGACTTCGCGGTGTGGTGGTCGTTACGGGATGCCAGAACGGCAACGAGGTTCAGCGGTGCGCGCAGCAGGGCCGCGATCAGGTGCGACAATTGCTGGGAATTGCCCGGGAGCTGTCCGCAGTCACGGATCAGCCGCCCCGCACCTATGTGGTGACCCGAAACGCCCAAACGGTGCTGCCCGACGACCGTGCCAACCTCGAGCAGGGCGGACTGCGCGGCCTGATGCGCGTCATCGACGCCGAACATCCGGATCTGCGTCTTACCCAGATCGACGTCGATGAGAACCCGGATGCCGAGCGGATAGCCCAACAACTCCTTGGCGGGTCCGAAGAAGACGAGACCGCCTGGCGCAACGGAGAGTGGTATACGGCGCGCTTGTGCCCGGCACCGCTGCGCCCCGAGGAGCGGCGAACCACCCTCGTCGACCACGAGCGCGACGGCATGCGCCTGCAGATCCGCACGCCCGGCGACTTGCAGACGATGGAACTCACCGCGTTCCACCGCGTCCCGCCCGGGCCGGGAGAGATCGAGGTCGCGGTCAGCGCATCGAGCATCAACTTCGCCGATGTGCTCATCACGTTCGGCCGATACCCCAGCTTCGACGGGTGGCTGCCGCAGTTGGGCACCGACTTCGCCGGCGTGGTGACCGCGGTCGGATCCGGCGTGACCGCCCATCGGGTCGGCGACCATGTCGGCGGGATATCGCCTAACGGCTGCTGGGGCACGTTCGTCATCTGCGACGCGCAGCTTGCCGTGCAGCTTCCGCCCGGCTTGACCGACCACGATGCGGCCGCGGTGTCGACGGCGTATGCCACCGCGTGGCATGGCCTGCATGACCTGGCCAGGATCAGGGCCGGCGATCGCGTGTTGATCCACTCGGCGACCGGCGGCGTCGGGCAGGCGGCCCTGGCGATAGCACGTGCCGCCGGAGCGGAGATCTTCGCCACGGCCGGCAGCCCGCAACGTCGAAAACTGCTGTGCGATATGGGTATCGACCACGTCTATGATTCACGCAGCACGGAGTTCGCCGACCAGATCCGCCGCGACACCGACGGCTACGGGGTAGACATCGTGCTCAACTCCCTATCCGGGGCTGGGCAGCGCGCCGGGCTGGAGCTGCTCTCGTGGGGCGGTCGGTTTGTCGAGATCGGCAAGCGCGACATCTACGGTGACACCAAGCTGGGGCTGTTCCCGTTCCGTCGCAACCTCGCCTTCTACGGCGTCGACGTGGGCTTGCTGGGCTTGAGTCACCCCGATCGGGTCCGAGGCCTGCTGAACACCGTGTACACGCTCACCGCCGACGGTGCGCTTCCGCTGCCGGAGAGTACGCACTACCCGTTGGCTGAGGCGGCCACCGCGATCCGGGTGATGAGCGCTGCCCAGCACACCGGCAAGCTGGTGCTCGACGTTCCGCACACCGGCAGCTCCAGCGTGGTGGTGCCGCCGCAGCAGGCTCAGGTCTTTCGCCGTGACGGTGCCTACATCATCACCGGTGGCCTGCGCGGTCTGGGATTGTTCCTCGCCGAGAAGATGGCCGCCGCGGGTTGTGGGCGCATCGTGCTCAACTCCCGCTCCGCCCCCGACCTGCCCGCGCAGGCCGCCATCGAGCGCATGCGCGCGACCGGGGCCGATGTCGTGGCCGAGTGCGGCGACATCGCCGAACCGCAGACGGCGGAGCGCCTGGTGTCCGCGGCGACTGCCACCGGGCTTCCGGTGCGTGGTGTGCTGCATGCCGCGGCGGTGGTCGACGACGCGACCCTGGCCAACATCACCGACGACCTGCTGGACCGCAACTGGGTTCCCAAGGTCTACGGAGCGTGGAACGTGCACCAGGCCACCTTTGGACAGCCACTGGACTGGTTCTGCTCGTTCTCGTCGCCGGCGGCTCTGCTGGGCTCCCCGGGGCAGGGCGCCTACGCCGCGGCCAGCAGCTGGCTGGACGCTTTCACCCACTGGCGGCGGGCGCACGGCCTGCCGGCCACCGCGATTGCCTGGGGCGCATGGGCCGAGGTCGGCCGTGCCACCGCGTTGGCGGGAAGTACCTACGGTGCCATCGCTCCCGAGGACGGCGCCTACGCGTTCGAGGCCCTGTTGCGCCATGACCGCGCCTACAGCACCTACGCTCCGATCATGGGTACGCCGTGGCTAACGGCCCTCGCGCAGCGCAGCCGCTTCGCCGAACTGTTCAAATCGGCCGCCAGAGGGTCGATGGACACCAGCGAATTCCGTGCCGAGTTGGCCGAGTTGCCCCGGGACGAGTGGCCCGGCCGGCTGCGTCGGCTGATCGGCGATCACATCAGCCTGATTTTGCGGCGCAGTATCGATCCGGACCGTCCGCTGGCGGAGTATGGCCTGGACTCGCTGGGCAACCTCGAACTGCGCACCCGCATCGAGACCGAAACCGGTCTGCGCATCAATCCGACGGACATCACCACCGTTCGCGCGGTGGCCGAACACCTCTGCGACAGGTTGGCCGCACACGAAGCTGTATCGACACCGTGATCGCCGGGCTCTGCTCGACGGCGTCCGCCGAACCGCCGCCGTCCACATCGAGGAGGAAACATTGCGTGTAGGGCGAATGACGATCGGCTCAATTGATGAATGGACGCCAAGCCCCGGTTCAGTCATCTCCTGGTACCCGACACCGGCGGCCCGGGAAAAAGCGCGACAAGCGCCGGTGAGTTCCGTGCCAGTCAGCTATATGCAAGCCCAGCATATTCGCGGTTATTACGAGCAGACCGCCGCGGGGCTGGATTATTCCCGGTTGCTCATTGTGACCTGCGAAGTGCCCGGGAAGTGCGATATCCGTGTCATGAATTACGTCCTCAACGCACATCTGCGCCGGCATGACACGTACCGTAGTTGGTTCGAGTACAAGGGTGCGGGCGAGATCGTCCGGCACACCATGAGCGATCCTGCCGATATAGAATTCGTGCCAACCGAGCACGGCGAGATGACACGTGCGGAATTACAAGACCATATATTGGCCACTCCGAATCCTCTGCAGTGGGGCTGCTTCATCTTCGGAATTATTCAGAGCCCAAGCCATTTTACATTCTATGCCAGTATCGATCACGTCCACGTGGACGCCATGCTTGTTGGTGTGACGTTGTTGGAATTCTATTTGATGTACACGGCGCTGGTGGGAGGCGACGGGCCTCTGCCGCTACCGGATGCCGGGCGTTATGACGATCACTGTATCGCCGAACGTGTGCGGACATCGGCGCTGACGTTAGCGTCGCCGCAAGTCCGCGCTTGGATCGACTTCGCCGAAAAAAACAACGGCGGCCTCCCGGAATTCCCGCTGCCACTCGGTGACCCGTCGCTGCCGTCGAACAGTGACATTGTCACGATGACGCTGATGGACGCGGAACAGACCGTGCGATTCGAATCCGCCTGCATAGCGGCCGGTGCCCGTTTCATCGGCGGCGTATTCGCCTGCGCCGCGCTCGCGGAGCACGAGTTGACCGGCGCAGACGCATACTACGGACTTACTCCAATTGATACCCGCAGCACCCCGACAGATTTAGTCACACAGGGTTGGTTTACCGGCTTGATTCCGATCACCGTCCCGATCGCTGCAGCGTCTTTCGAAGACGCCTCGCGTGCTGCGCAACTTTCCTTCGATTCCGGTCTGGAGTTGGCAAATGTACCCTATTATCGGGTCTTGGAACTGGCGCCGTGGCTCAGCTGGCCCCGACCTAACTTTCCGGTAGTGAACTTCCTTGATGCCGGCGCTCCTCCGCTTAATGCCTTGCTCACCGCTCAGTTGGACGACGTGAATAATATCGGTCTCTACGGCGACGGTAGGTATTCCTATCAACTGTGCATATATGTATTCCGCGACGAGACGGGGACCGCAATGACGGTGATGTTCCCGGACAACCCGATTGCCCAGGAATCAATTGCCCGGTATTCGGCAGCCATGCAGTCCGTGTGTGCGCGCGTTGCCGACGGCCGACACTGGCGCAGCGTCGCGTAGCGGCAGTACAGCGCGGATTGACAGACACGAACAGGTATTGCCGGCGGACGGACACGACCGGCGCGAGGTGAGGTGAGTGCACCGTGCGACGGCTATGCGATGTGGTGGTGCGGTGGCCGTGGGCCGTGATCGGGCTCTGGGTTGCGCTCGCGGTCGCGCTGCCGCTGACGGTCCCGTCTCTTGACGCGATGGCCCGACGACATCCGCTTGCGATTCTGCCGGCGGATGCCCCGTCGACGGTGACCACCCGACAGATGACCGAGGCGTTTCACGAATCGGGCTCGGAAAACGTCCTGTTGGTGCTCCTGACCGACGACAAAGGGCTTAGAGCCGCCGATGAGGCCACCTACCGCAAGCTGGTGGACGCGCTGCGCGGGGACACTCGCGACGTCGTTATGGTGCGGGACTTCCTCACCGCACCGCCGCTGCAGGAGGCTTTGACCAGTAAAGACAACACCTCGTGGATTGTGCCGGTCGGCCTTGCCGGCGAATTGGGCACGCCCACGTCCTATGGCGCGTACACCCGGGTCGCCGGCATCGTCAAGCACGCCGTGGCCGGCTCCGCGCTGACGGCGCACCTGACCGGACCCGCAGCCACTGTCGCTGACCTCACCGAAGCGGGAGAGCACGATCGGCTGCCGATCGAACTCGCGATCGCGGTCCTGGTCCTCGCCGTCCTGCTGGTGATCTACCGCAATCCGGTCGCCATGTTGCTGCCGCTGATGACGATCGGGATGTCCGTGGTGACCGCACAGGCTGTCGTGGCCGGCTTCTCCCAACTGAGCGGCCTAGGCGTGTCGAACCAGTCGATCATTTTTCTCAGTGCGATGGTCGCCGGCGCCGGAACGGATTACGCCGTCTTTGTCATCAGCCGGTACCACGATTATCTGCGGCTCGGCGCAGATTTCGATGAAGCGGTGAAGCGGTCGTTGATGTCCGTCGGCAAGGTCATCGCCGCCTCGGCCGCCACGGTGGGAGTCACCTTTTGCTGCATGAGCTTCGCCCGGCTCGGGGTGTTCAAAACGGTCGGTGCGGCGTCGGGTATCGGCATCGGTGTGGCGTTCCTGGCCGCGGTGACATTGCTTCCGGCCATCCTGGTGCTCGCCGGACCACGAGGCTGGATCCAGCCGCGACGTCAACTCACTGCTCGGGCGTGGCGGCGCTCGGGAGTACGTATCGTGCGCCGGCCCCGGCTCCATCTGGTTGGCAGTGTGCTGGTGCTGATCCTGCTGGCCGGCTGCGCAGGGCTGGCACGCTACAACTACGACGACCGCAAGGCCTTGCCGTCCTCGGCCGGCAGCTCTCGCGGGTACGCGGCGCTGGATCGCCATTTTCCGGTGAACCAGTCCATCCCCGAGTACCTCGTCGTCCAATCGGCACACGACCTGCGCACACCTGCGGCTCTCGCAGATCTGGAGCAAATGGCCGCCCGGGTAAGCCAACTGCCCAATATCGCGGTGGTCAGCGGCATCACCCGGCCCACGGGAACGGTGCCGGAACAGCTGCGGGCCACCTATCAGGCGGGTACCATCGGCGGCCGGCTGGGCGGCGCGTCGACCGTGATCAGCGACGACAGCGATGACCTCAACCGGCTGGCCGACGGAGCCAACACCCTGGCCGACAACCTTGTCGAGGTGCGCGGCCAGGTCAACCAGGTCGTCTACGGCGTTCGCGATCTCGTCGAGGTTTTCAGCGTGATGCAGACCCAGTTCGGCGGGGAAAAGATGATCAAGGAAATCGATATCGCCGCCAAGCTGGTCAGCGCCGTCCGCGACTTCGGCAACGCCATCGGCGTGAACTTCACGGCCGTCAAGGATATGTTCGGGTGGATCGGGCCGGTGCTGACCGCACTCGATGCCAGTCCGATCTGCGACGCCGACGTCGACTGCAGCACCACCCGCAGCCACTTCGCGCGGCTGGTCAACGCCCGTAGCGACGGTACTCTCGACGAGATTACCGATCTGGCTCGCCAGTTGCAGTCGATCAACGACGGACAGACACTCAAGGCAACGGTGAACCACCTGCGCGGTGCGCTCGCGCGCGCCGGCAAAGCCTTGCATGCGATGGGGCTGGACCAACCCGGTGGCCTGCAGGCAGGCCTGAACACCCTGCAACACGGCGCTGATCGCCTCGCCGGCGGGAGCAGACAAGTGGCCGACGCGGTAGACGAACTGGTGGGCAGGGTCAAACAGATGGGCGCCGGGCTCGGCGAGGCATCGGCGTTCCTGCTGGCTATGAAACACGACGCGGCCACTCCGGCGATGGCAGGGTTCAATATCCCGCACCAGGTGCTGCGGATGGAGGAATTCAGACAAGCAGCGCAGACGTTCATTTCGCCGGATGGGCACTCGGTGCGCTACGTGATACAGACCAACCTCAATCCGTTCGGTGCCGAAGCGATGGATCAGGTGAATGCCATCGCTGACACCGCGCGGGGTGCCCAACCGAATACTACGTTGGCGGACGCCTCGATCGGGCTGTCGGGATACCCCGTTACGCTGCGCGACACCCGCGCCTGTTACCAGCACGACATCCGATTCATCGTCGTCGTAACCCTGGTCGTCGTTTTGCTGATCTTGATGGTGCTGTTGCGTGCGGTCGTCGCACCGCTGTACCTGGTCGGTTCGGTGGTTCTTTCCTACTTGTCGGCCATCGGTATCGGTGTCCTGGTATTTCAGTATCTACTTGGTCAGCAATTGCATTGGAGCGTACCCGGATTGGCCTTCGTGGTGTTGGTCGCTGTGGGAGCTGACTACAACATGCTTTTCGTCTCCCGGATGCGCGATGAGTCCCCGAACGGCATGCGGTACGGCATCATTCGCACCCTGAGTTCGACCGGCGGTGTGATCACCGCGGCCGGTCTGATCTTCGCTGCCTCGATGTTCGGTCTGCTGTTCTCCAGCATCGGCACCGCGGTTCAGGCTGGTTTCGTCATCGGGGTCGGAATTCTGCTGGACACCTTTGTCGTACGTACCGTCACGGTGCCCGCGATGGCCGCGCTGGTCGGGCGGGCGAACTGGTGGCCGTCACCGGCTGCGCGGGCGCACTAGAACCGGCCCCGACGCTCGATTAGCGCGGCGGCGCGAGCTGGTCGACGATCTGCGAGATAATCTCGCCGAGACTACCGTCGCCGAGAGTGACTTTGTCGGGCCGTCCCAGAAGTACATTCGGGTCCATACCTGTCTTCGAATCTACTTCAACCGGAGCGGTTAACGGGTCGTCGTCCCGCGAAAATCCTTCATCCACCATGGGTTTGAGCATCCCGTCAAGCTTATCCAGCACGTCTTCGGGCACGCCGAGGTATTGGAAGGGCAGTATCAGCGGAAGATGTTTCGCGGGAACCAGATACGTCGTTGTCGTCGCGCCCTTGGAATTGGTAGTGGTTCTGATGTTCTGGGGCGGCAACGTATCGGGATTGCTGAACGCTGCCGGGGTATGAAGAACCGCAACTCCCATGATTGCGTTGAGGATCGCCAGCGGGTTGTCCCATCTGTCCGGGAAGTCTGCGACACCGTCGTAGGCGGAGACAACGACCTTGGTGTCGTATTGGCTTTCCCGCGGAGGGGGTATGGTGTAGTCGATCAGCGGAACGAAGGTACCGGTGGGAAACATCGTGGTCAGAAAGCTCTGACCGAAGGCGTGACGCGCCACCGGGGAACCAAAAACGCCGAATGACAACTGGTCCGGCGGCGGTGCGGAGGGGTCGTTGGCCAGGCGTCCCTGCTCGGCGTCGAGCACGAGCGCACCCTCGGATAAGCCGATCACATGGTGGGGGGTGCGCCGGTGGATCGCCGCATCCAGGCTGTCGGTGCCCACAACGACCGACTCGCCGACGCTGTCGGTGTCTAGGCCCATGCCTGGCAACACGTCGTGCAGCAACCGGCCCTGCAGCATGCCGGCGGGATAATCGATGACTTCGCGTTTGGCGTTGGGGAAGTACTGTGCGCCGGCTCGTACCGTGTAGTCGTACCAGGGCACCCCGGGGACTTTTGCGCCGCCCACGTTGTAGGTGGTGTCGTCGGCGGCGGCGATGCCGGCGCCGAAAGATCCTGCGACGCCCACGACTCCCAGCGCGGCGACTTCCGCTAATAGTTGCTTCATCACTCTCCCGGTCGCCACGCGTGGTAGGCGCCCCTAGTGTCGCATCGATAGCCCGCCCTCGCAGCATAATCAGCAGCCGTGGCCGTGCTGCGGGGGCGGGCAGGCTCTGCGCTAATGTTCGACACACCGGGCCGGAAACGCGCGGTCGCAGGCACAACACCAGGCACACTGGTAACAACTACGATGCCGAGAGGGTGTAGCCGTGTACCGAGTCTTTGAAGCGCTGGACGAATTGGCTGCCATTGTCGAAGAAGCCCGCGGCGTGCCGATGACCGCCGGCTGCGTGGTGCCGCGCGGTGACGTGCTGGAGCTGATCGACGACATCAAGGACGCGATCCCCACCGAGCTGGACGACGCCCAGGACGTGCTCGACGCCCGCGATTCGTTGCTGCACGATGCCAAGGCGCACGCGGACTCGATGGTGTCCTCGGCCACGACCGAGGCGGAGTCGACTCTCAACCATGCCCGCGCGGAGGCGGATCGGCTGTTGTCCGAAGCCAAGGCGCAGGCTGACCGCATGGTGGCCGAGGCGCGCCAGCACAGCGAGCGGATGGTGCACGAGGCCCGCGAGGAGGCGACACGCATCGCGGCCGCGGCCAAGCGCGAATACGAAGCCGCCACCAGCCGCGCCAAGACCGAGTGCGACCGGCTGGTGGAAAACGGCAACATCTCCTACGAGAAGGCCGTACAAGAGGGCATCAAGGAGCAGCAGCGGCTGGTGTCGCAGACCGAGGTGGTGCAGACGGCCAACGCCGAGGCCACCCGGCTCATCGACGCGGCGCACGCCGAGGCCGACCGGCTGCGCGGCGAATGCGACATTTACGTCGACGCCAAGCTGGCCGAGTTCGAGGAGTTCCTCAACGGCACGCTGCGTTCGGTCAACCGAGGCCGACACCAACTGCGGACCGCGGTGGGCGTGCACGACTACGTGCAACGCTAATCGTCCGGGGCTTACCCGGGGCCGGCGGCCGTAGAATCGGGAGCATGGCCAGGCAACACAGCAGCCCGACCCCGCAGCGGCACCCCGTCTCGCCGCTCGCGCTCAACATCGCCCGGCTGGACCGACGCCCGGGAGCCACGTTTTGCCTGCACCACACGGTGTCCAGCCCCTCGCGCATCGGATTGGACCTGATCGCGATCGAGCCCGGCGCCCCGGTGGAGCTGGATTTGCGGGTCGAATCGGTGTCCGAGGGCGTGCTGGTCACGGGCACGCTGACGGCCCCCACCGCCGGCGAGTGCGCCCGGTGCCTGACGGCCGTGAGCTCTTACGTGCAGGTCAGCCTGACCGAGTTGTTCGCCTACCCGGACACCGCCACCGATGCGACCACCGCGCAGGACGAGGTCGGCCGGGTCGTCAATGGGATCGTCGATCTCGAGCAGTCGATCATCGATGCCGTCGGGCTGGAACTGCCGCTGTCGCCGGTGTGCCGGGCGGACTGCCCCGGGCTGTGTCCCGAGTGCGGGGTGTCACTGGCTGCCGAACCCGGCCATCACCACGACTTGATCGATCCGCGCTGGGCCGCGCTGGCCGCGATGCTGCCACGCGAGCGGGATGCGTCGCAGCTATGAGCAGCCTGCTCGAGGCGCTCGGGCTTGAGCTGCCCGACGAGTTGCTGACCCTGGCGCTGACCCATCGCAGCTACGCCTACGAGCACGGCGGGTTGCCCACCAACGAGCGCTTGGAGTTTCTCGGCGACGCCGTGCTAGGCCTGACCATCACCGACGAGCTGTTCCGTCGCCATCCGGACCGCTCGGAGGGGGAGTTGGCCAAACTGCGGGCCAGCGTGGTCAACACGCAGGCGCTGGCTGACGTCGCCCGCGGCCTGACCGACGAGGGCCTCGGCGCACACCTCTTGCTGGGGCGTGGCGAGATCGCCACGGGCGGCGCGGATAAATCCAGCATCCTGGCCGACGGCATGGAATCCCTGCTGGGCGCGATCTATCTGGAACACGGCATGGACATCGCCCGCAAGGTCATCCTGCGGCTGTTCGGTCCGCTACTGGACGCCGCGCCCACCCTGGGGGCCGGTCTGGACTGGAAGACCAGCCTGCAGGAGCTGACCGCGGCCCGCGGCCTGGGCCCGCCGTCATACCAGGTCACCGCCACTGGCCCGGACCACGACAAGGAGTTCACCGCCGTCGTGGTGGTGATGGACACCGAGTACGGCTCCGGGGTGGGGCGATCCAAAAAGGAAGCCGAGCAAAAGGCCGCCGCAGCAGCCTGGGGCACACTCGAGCGTGCGTGACGTCCATGCCCGAACTGCCTGAGGTCGAGGTGGTAAGGCGCGGACTACAGGCCCAGGTGGTGGGCCGGACCATCGCCGCGGTCCGAGTGCATCATCCCCGCGCGGTGCGCCGCCATGAGGCCGGCCCGGCCGACCTGACGGCGCGGCTGCTCGGCGCCCGGATCACCGACTCGGGTCGGCGCGGAAAATATCTGTGGCTGACGCTGGACGGGGGCGACTGCGCGCTGGTGGTGCACCTCGGCATGAGCGGACAGATGCTGCTCGGGGCGGTGCCGAACACCGGCCATCTGCGCGTCGCCGCGGTTTTCGACGACGGGACAACGCTGAGCTTCGTAGACCAGCGGACCTTCGGCGGCTGGCTGCTGGCCGAGCTGGTGGTCGTCGACGGCAGCACCGTGCCGGTGCCGGTCGCGCACCTGGCTCGTGACCCGCTCGATCCTGCGTTCGATGTGGAGGCGGTGGTCAACGTGTTGCGGCGCAAGCATTCCGAGATCAAACGCCAGCTACTCGACCAGACCGTAGTGTCTGGCATCGGCAACATCTACGCCGACGAGGCGCTGTGGCGGGCCAAGGTGAACGGGGCGCGCCGCGCCGACGCGTTGACTCGTCGGCAGGCGACGGCGGTCCTGGATGCGGCCGCCGCGGTGATGCGCGACGCGTTGGCGCAGGGCGGCACCTCCTTCGATTCGCTGTATGTCAACGTCAACGGCCAGTCCGGGTACTTCGACCGGTCGCTGGATGCCTACGGTCGCGACGGCAAACCCTGTCGGCGCTGCGGGGCGGTGATTCGCCGGGAGAAGTTCATGAACCGGTCGTCGTTCTACTGCCCGCGCTGCCAGCCCCGGCCGCGCCGCTAAGCCGCTAGCAGCCCCGGGCGAGTGAGCGCGTCTGTACACCGACACGCCGACGGCGCTGGAATTGTGTGCACGCTCGCGGGGTGACGCGGCCCGGTAGAAAAGGACCTATGACGGAACTGTGGATAGAACGCACCGGAGTTCGCCGCTACACCGGGCACAGCTCGCGTGGCGCGCAAGTGCTCATCGGATCCGAGGACGTCGAGGGCGTGTTCACGCCCGGCGAGTTGCTCAAGATCGCGCTCGCTGCGTGCAGCGGGATGGCCACCGACCACCCGCTGGCCCGTCGTCTCGGCGACGACTACACGGCCGTGATCCGGGTGTCCGGCGACGCCGACCGCGAACAGGAGCGCTATCCGCTGCTAGAGGAGACCCTCGTGCTCGACCTGTCGGGTTTGACCGACGCGGAAGCTGAGCAGCTGCGGCTTGTCGCCGCGCGAGCCATCGACCGGGTCTGCACGGTCGGGCGCACGCTGAAGTCCGGCACCACGGTCACCGTCGAGGTCGTCGATGGCCGAACCTGACGTCCGGCTCACCGCCTGGGTGCACGGGCGGGTGCAGGGCGTTGGCTTTCGGTGGTGGACCCGGTCACGCGCGCTGGAGCTCGGGCTGACCGGCTACGCCGCCAACTGCCCGGACGGTCGGGTCCAGGTGGTCGCGCAGGGACCCCGCGCCGCATGCGAGCAGCTGCTGAGTCTGCTGCGGGACGGTAAAACACCGGGCCACGTCGACAAGGTCGTCGCTGATTGGTCGCCGCGCGGCGAACCCATGTCCGGCTTCACCGAGCGGTAGTCTCACACGTGGTGTACCTCAAGAGCCTGACGCTGAAGGGCTTCAAGTCCTTCGCCGCGCCGACGACTCTGCGTTTCGAACCCGGCATCACCGCCGTGGTTGGCCCCAACGGCTCGGGCAAATCCAACGTCGTCGACGCCCTGGCCTGGGTGATGGGCGAACAGGGCGCCAAAACGCTGCGCGGCGCCAAGATGGAAGACGTCATCTTCGCCGGCACTTCGTCGCGGGCCCCGCTGGGCCGCGCCGAAGTCACCGTCACCATCGACAACTCCGACAACGCGCTGCCGATCGAATACTCCGAGGTGTCGATCACCCGCCGGATGTTCCGCGACGGTGCCAGCGAATACGAAATCAACGGCAGCGGTTGCCGTTTGATGGACATTCAGGAGCTGCTCAGTGACTCCGGCATCGGCCGCGAGATGCACGTGATCGTCGGGCAGGGCAAGCTCAACGAAATCCTGGAATCGCGGCCCGAGGATCGTCGGGCGTTCATCGAGGAAGCCGCCGGCGTACTCAAGCACCGCAAGCGCAAGGAAAAGGCGGTCCGCAAGCTGGAGGCGATGTCGGCGAACCTGGCCCGGCTCACCGACTTGACCAGCGAGCTGCGTCGCCAGCTCAAACCGCTGGGCCGCCAGGCCGAGGTGGCCCGGCGCGCCCAGACCATCCAGGCAGACTTGCGGGATGCCCGGCTGCGGTTGGCCGCCGACGACGTGGTCACTCGGCGGGCCGAGCTGCACGGCACCGCCGAGGCCGAGGCGGCGTTGCGCCGCGACCATGACGAGGCCGCCGCCCGGCTCGCGGCGGCCTCCGACGAGATGGCCACCCACGAGGCCGCGTTGGCCCGGCTGTCTGAGCGGGCCGAATCGGCGCAGCAGAGCTGGTTCCGATTGTCGGCGCTGGCCGAACGGGTCGCCGCCACGGTGCGTATCGCGCGCGAGCGGGCTCAGCACCTCGAGGTCGAGCCGGCCACGACCAGCGGACCCGACCCCGACGCGCTGGAGGCCGAAGCCCGGGAGGTCGAGGCCGCCGAGCAGCGGCTGCTGGCCGAGCTGGCCGCCGCCCGAGTCCGGCTGGACGCCGCCCGCGCCGAGCTGGCCGACCGTGAGCGTAGCGCCGCCGAAGCCGAGCAGGCGCACCTGGCCGCGGTGCGCGCGGAGGCCGACCGGCGCGAGGGCCTGGCCCGGCTGGCCGGTCAGGTGGAGACCATGCGTGCGCGGGTCGAGTCGACCGACGACAGTGTGGCCGAGCTGTCCGAGCGCATCGAACAAGCCGCTGTCCGCGCCCAGCAGGCGCGAGCCGAATTCGAAACCGTGCAGGGTCGCGTCGGTGAACTCGATCAGGGCGAGGTCGGCCTCGACGAGCACCACGACCGGATGGTGGCGGCGTTGCGATTGGCCGACGAGCGGGTCGCCGAATTACAGTCCGCCGAGCGAGCTGCCGAACGCGAGGTGGCGTCGCTGCGAGCCCGGATCGAAGCCCTGTCGACGGCGCTCGAACGCAAGGACGGTGCCGCATGGCTCACCGAAAATCGGAGTGGCGAGGGGATTTTCGGAACTGTCGCAAAGTTGATCAAGGTGCGCTCCGGCTACGAGAGCGCGCTGGCTGCGGTGCTGGGCGCGGCTGCCGACGCGGTCGCTGCCGAGAGCTTCGGCGCTGCCCGCTCCGCGGTGAGCGCACTCAAGCAGGCCGACGGGGGCCGCGCGGCCATCGTGCTCGGCGACTGGCCGGCCGCCGCGGACCCCGATCGGCCGCCGTCCGGCGGGTTGCCGGACGGCGCCCGGTGGGCTCTCGACGTGGTGGAGGCGCCGCCGCGGCTGCGCGGCGCGATGACCGCGATGCTCTCCGGAGTCGTGGTGGTCGCCGACTTGGCGGTCGCGCTAGACCTGGTGGCCGCCAACCCGCGGCTGCGCGCGGTCACCCTCGACGGCGATCTGGTGGGTGCTGGCTGGGTGAGCGGCGGCTCCGACCGCAAACCCTCAACGCTGGAAATCACCAGCGCGATCGACAAGGCTCGCGCCGAACTCGCCGACGCCGAGGCGGCGGCCGCTGCGCTTGGCGCGGCCCTGTCGGGCGCGCTGACCGAGCAGGTCGCCCGGCAAAACGCTGCCGAGCAGGCGCTGGCCGCGCTCAACGAATCCGACGCCGCGATCTCGGCGATCTATGAGCAGCTGGGGCGGCTGGCACAGGACGCCCGTGCTGCCGAGGAGGAGTGGCACCGGCTGCTGCGTCAGCGCGACGAGTTGGAAACCAGCCGCGTGCAGACCCTCGACGAGCTCAGCGCCCTGGAGACCCGATTGCGCAACGCCGAGCAGACCCAGCCCGCCGAGGCTCAACCCGGTCATGCACAGGCCCGGCAGCAGATCGCGGCCGCCGCCGCGGCAGCCCGCAGCGCCGAGGTCGAAGCGCGGCTGGCGGTACGCACCGCCGAGGAGCGCGCCAACGCGGTGCGCGGGCGGGCCGATTCGCTGCGCCGCGCGGCCGCCGCGGAACGCACGGCGCGGATGCATGCCCAGCAGGCCCGAGTCGCACGGGAGCGGGCGGCCGCGGTCGCTGCCGCGGTGGCCGACGCGGGCCGGTTGCTGGCCCAGCGACTGGATCAGGTGGTCGACGCCGCGTCGCGCCACCGCGACGCCCTGGCCGCCGAACGTCAGCAACGGTCGGTGGCGATGATCACGGTGCGCGACGAAGTGAACGCGCTGAACGCGCGGGTCGCGGCGCTCACCGAGGCGATGCACCGCGACGAAGTGGCCAAGGCGCAGGCCGCGCTGCGCATTGAGCAGCTCGAACAGTTGGTGCTCGAGCAATTCGGGATGGCGCCCGACGATCTGGTCGCCGAATACGGCCCGCAGGTCCCGCTCCCGCCGACCGAGCTCGAGCTTGCCGAATACCAGCAGGCGAGGGAGCGGGGCGAGCAGGTGCGGCCGCCGGCCCCGATGCCATTCGACCGGGCTACCCAGGAGCGCCGGGCCAAACGGGCGGAACGCGAACTCGCCGAGCTGGGCCGGGTCAACCCCTTGGCGCTCGAAGAGTTCGCTGCGCTCGAGGAGCGCTACAACTTCCTGTCCACTCAGCTGCAGGACGTCAAGGCTGCCCGCAAGGACCTGCTCGACGTCGTCGCCGACGTCGACGCCCGCATTCTTCAGGTGTTCTCCGACGCCTACATCGACGTGGAACGCGAGTTTCGCGAGGTGTTCGCGGCGCTGTTCCCGGGTGGGGAGGGCCGGCTGCGGCTGACCGATCCCGACGACATGCTCAGCACCGGAGTCGAGGTGGAGGCGCGACCGCCGGGCAAGAAGGTCAAGCGGTTGTCGCTGCTGTCCGGTGGGGAAAAGTCGTTGACCGCGGTGGCGATGCTGGTGGCGATCTTCCGGGCCCGTCCGTCGCCGTTCTACGTCATGGACGAGGTCGAGGCGGCACTCGACGACATCAACCTGCGCCGGTTGCTCAGCCTGTTCGATCAGCTGCGCGCCCGGTCGCAGCTGATCATCATTACCCATCAGAAGCCGACGATGGAAGTCGCCGACGCGCTTTACGGCGTGACCATGCGCGACGACGGCGTTACCGCAGTAATTTCCCAGCGGATGCGCGGTCAGGAGTTGGCCAGCGCGGGATAGCCGTGGGCCCCTGGGACAATAGCCGGGTGTCTGAAGGTCTCTGGATTGCTATAGCGGTCACCGCCGCGCTGGCCATCATCGCCGCTCTGATCCTGGGGCTGGTGCGCTACCGGCGGCGCAGGATCAGCCTGTCGGCCCGCGCGCAGACGTCGCATCGGTCGGCGGGCTACACCGCGGCGTCGGGAATCACGCTCAGCCGGTCAGCCCCGCCCGTCGAGCCGGCCGCACCGATCGGTGAGCACACCATCGCCGAGGTTGTGCTTCCCGAGCCGGACCAGCGGGCCGCGGAGCCCGCCCAACAGATCGAGGCCATCGCAGAGCCGGCCGGTCGGCTGGAACGCCTGCGCGGGCGGCTGGCCACGTCGCAGCATGCGTTCGGCCGCAGCCTACTGGGCTTGCTCGGCGGCGGGGATCTCGACGAGGACTCCTGGGAGCAGGTCGAGGAGACTCTGCTGGTCGCCGACCTGGGTCCGGTGGCGACCGCCTCGGTGGTGTCAGCGCTGCGCAGCGCGCTGGCCGGCAAGAACGTGCGGACCGAGGCCGATGCTCGTGCTGTGCTGCGCGAGGTGTTGATCAACGAGCTGCAACCCGGCCTGGATCGCTCCATCCGGGCGCTGCCGCATGCCGACCACCCGGCGGTGCTGTTGGTCGTGGGCGTCAACGGCACCGGCAAAACCACCACGGTCGCCAAACTGGCGCGCGTGTTGGTGGCCGACGGCCGGCGTGTGGTGCTCGGCGCCGCCGACACGTTTCGGGCCGCCGCCGCCGACCAACTGCAGACCTGGGCTGCCCGGGTGGGCGCCGAGGTGGTGCGCGGAGCCGACGGGGCCGACCCGGCCGCGGTCGCGTTCGACGCCGTCGACAAAGGTATCGCCACCGGTGCCGATGTCGTCGTCATCGACACTGCCGGCCGACTGCACACCAAAACTGGGCTGATGGACGAACTCGGCAAGATCAAGCGGGTGGTGTCCAGGCGCGCAGCGATTGACGAGGTGCTGCTGGTGCTCGACGCCACCATCGGGCAGAACGGGCTGGCGCAGGCGCGGGTGTTCGCCGAGGTGGTCGACATCACCGGCGCGGTGCTGACCAAGTTGGACGGGACGGCCAAAGGCGGCATCGTTTTTCGGGTGCAACAAGAATTGGGGGTGCCGGTCAAGCTGGTCGGGCTCGGAGAGGGACCCGACGACCTGGCAGCGTTCGAGCCCGCCGCATTCGTCGACGCACTGCTGGGCTGACTGCCCCGATCTGCAGCCGTGAGCACGATGTAACGCTCACGAAATCGCTCTGCGTTGGAGCCGAAACAACGTCTGCGCATTGTCTCCAGCAGGTCATCGGCCACACCTTTGTGGGCCGCGGCTTCGGCGAAGGAGGTTGGGGGCGCGTGGACCGTTTCCCCACGATGGGCGTGCCGAACACCGGTGACACTGCCTGGATGCTGGCCAGCTCGGCGCTGGTGCTGTTGATGACACCGGGCCTGGCGTTTTTCTACGGTGGGATGGTCCGCGTCAAAAGCGTGCTCAACATGATCATGATGAGCATCAGCGCGATGGGCGTGGTGACCGTGCTGTGGGTGCTCTACGGCTACTCGCTGGCCTTCGGCGACGACGTCGGCAACATCGCCGGGAAACCCACCGAATACTTTGGCCTCAAGGGCCTCATCGGCGTCAATGCCGTCGCGGCCGATCCCACCACGTCGACCCCGGCGGTCGAGATCCCGTTGGCGGGCAGCGTGCCCCAAAGCGTCTTCGTGGCATTTCAGCTGATGTTCGCGATCATCACGGTGGCGCTGATCTCCGGTGCGGTGGCCGACCGGTTGAAGTTCGGCAGCTGGATGCTCTTCGCCGGAGCCTGGGCCACGTTCGTCTATTTCCCGGTCGCGCACTGGGTCTTCGCCTTTGACGGGGTCGTCGCGGCCCACGGCGGGTGGATCGCCAACAAGTTGCATGCCATCGACTTCGCCGGCGGTACCGCGGTGCACATCGACGCCGGCATCGCCGGCCTGATCCTCGCGGTCATCCTCGGCAGGCGTCAGGGCTGGCCCAGGAACCCGATGCGCCCGCATAATCTGCCGCTGGTGATGCTCGGCGCCGGATTGCTGTGGTTCGGCTGGTACGGATTCAACGCTGGTTCGGCCGTCAGCGCCAACGGTGCCGCCGGGTCGACGTTCATCACCACCACGGTGGCGACGGCGGCCGCCATGCTCGGCTGGTTGCTCACCGAGCGCCTGCGCGACGGCCATGCCACCTCGCTGGGGGCGGCGTCGGGAATCGTGGCCGGACTGGTCGCGATCACCCCGTCGTGCTCGTCGGTCAACGTGTTGGGAGCGCTGGTGGTCGGTGTGGTCGCCGGGGTCGTCTGTGCATTGGCGGTCGGTCTGAAATACCGATTCGGCTTCGATGATTCCCTCGACGTGGTCGGAGTGCATCTGTTCGGGGGGCTGGCCGGCACACTGCTGGTGGGTCTGCTCGCGGCGCCCGAGACTGTCGCCATCGACGGTGTGGCCGGCGTGTCGCCCGGGCTCTTCTACGGCGGTGGCTTCGCCCAACTGGAACGGCAAACGATCGGCGCCTTCAGCGTTCTCGCCTATTCGGCTGTGGTCACGGCTATCTTGGCTCTGGCCATCAAGTACACGATCGGGTTGCGCCTGGGCGCCGATGACGAAGCCGCGGGCATCGATGAAGCTCAACACGCTGAGAGCGGATACGACTTCGCGGTTGTCGACACTTCGGTTCTCGCGCACCCGGCTGAAGGGGAATACGGAAATGAAGCTGATCACCGCGATCGTCAAGCCGTTCACGCTCGAGGACATCAAGACCAGCCTGGAGGAGGCCGGAGTGCTGGGGATGACAGTCAGCGAAGTCCGGGGCTACGGGCGGCAAAAGGGTCATACTGAGGTCTACCGAGGTGCGGAATACTCGGTTGACTTTGTCCCGAAGGTACGGGTCGAGGTCTTGGTCGACGATTTTGCCGCGGACAAGGTCCTCGACAGCATCGTGCGGGCGGCGCGCACCGGAAAGATCGGTGACGGCAAAGTGTGGGTCAGCCCGGTGGAAACCGTCGTGCGGGTGCGCACCGCGGAGCGCGGTGCCGACGCGATTTGAGACTCGATTTGGCAGATAGGTTAGAGCAATTACCCCGTTCGGCAACGGATTTAGCCGCTGCCCGGGAAATACTGTTGTCCGGCGCATCGGGTCAGCGGGATGCGGCTGCTCTGCGCGAGGAATGCCGTGAGCTTTGTGAATCCTGGTTGATTTCCAAGGCGGCCGAGATCGGTCTGACGGCTGGGTGTGGCTTCGCCCTCGTCGCAACCGGTTCGCTGGGTCGTCGCGAACTGTTGCCGTACTCCGACTTGGACCTGCTGCTGCTGCACGACAACCTGCCGGCCGACATCGTCGGCCAAGTCGCTGATTTGCTGTGGTACCCATTGTGGGACAACAACATCCGTCTCGACCACAGCGTGCGCACCGTCGCGGAAACACTGCGGGTCGCCGGTGCCGACATCTCGGCCGGCTTGGCGATACTGGACGCTCGTCACATCGCCGGCGACGAGCAGCTGTCGGCGGCGCTCATTGCCGGTGTACGTCTGCAGTGGCGAGGCGAGATCGCCTCCCGATTCGACGACCTTCTCGAGGCAACTCACTCACGTTGGACGCGCAATGGCGAGATCGCTCGCTGCGCCGAACCCGACTTGAAATGCGGCCGGGGCGGTCTGCGCGACGTCCGGTTGCTCGACGCGCTGGCCGTTGCTCAGCTGGCCGATCCCCTGACCGTCTGGCGTCCGGAACACTCGACGCTGGTATCGCTGAGCGGCGCTTATCGCACTCTGCTCGACGTCTGCACCGAATTGCACCACGTCTCCGGGCGCGGTCGCGACCTGTTGTTGGCCCAATATGCGGACGAGATCAGCGCCGCCCTGCACATCGGTGACCGCTACGACCTGACCCGAGTGGTCTCGAGTGCGGCCCGCACCATCAGCTTCTCCGTCGACGCTGGGCTGCGGACGGCCGCCAACGCACTGCCACGGCGTGGCATCTTCGCCGTGCGGCGGCGACTGCGTCGGCCGCTGGACGAGGGCGTGGTGGAGCATGAAGGGGAGATCGTGCTGGCCCGTGACGCCCGACCGGAACGCGATCCCGGTCTGGTGCTGCGGGTGGCCGCCACCGCGGCGGTCACCGGGTTGCCGATGGCGGCCGGCACGCTGATCCGGCTTGCCGAAACGGCGTCCGAGCTGCCCACACCGTGGCCGCGCGAGGCGCTGCACGACCTCTTGGTGGTGCTGGCCGCGGGCCCGGCCGCGGTAGGGACGATCGAAGCGCTCGACCGCACCGGGCTGTGGCGTCGGCTGTTCCCGGAATGGGATGCCGTTCGCGATCTTCCGCCGCGCGATGGTGTCCACGTCTGGACCGTCGACCGTCACCTGGTTGAAACCGTTTCCCGAGCAAGTGCATTCACAACTCGCGTCGCACGTCCAGACGTGCTTTTGGTTGCCGCGCTGCTGCATGACATCGGCAAGGGCAGCGGTGGCGATCACAGCGCCGTCGGTGCGGCCTTGGCCGCCCGTATCGGTGCCCGACTCGGCATGTGGCCGTCCGACGTCGCGATGCTGTCTACGTTGGTAACCCACCACCTGTTGTTGTCTAAAGTTGCCACTCGTCAGGATCTGACCGACCCGCGGACCGTTACGGCCGTTTCGGCGGCTCTGGGCGGGGACCCGGCGGTTCTCGACGTGCTACATGCGCTGACCGAGGCCGACGCGCTGGCGACCGGACCTACGGTCTGGAACGAGTGGAAGGCCACATTGGTGGGCGACTTGGTGCGGCGCTGCCGGATGGTGATGGTCGGCGAGCCGTTGCCCCAGGCCGAACCGATTGAGCCCCGTTATATTTCGCTGGCAGAAACCCACTGTGTACATGTAGAGCTCAACCCTGGCAGCAGTCTGCGCATCCATCACGCCGTGATGATCGCCCCCGATCAGCGCGGACTGCTGTCGAAAGCCGCTGCGGTGCTGGCGCTCAACTCGCTGAGGGTGCATTCGGCATCGGTGAATGTTCACGACGGCGTGGCGATCGACGAATTCGTGGTCTCGCCGCATTTCGGCTCGCCCCCGTCCGCTGAACTGCTGCGCCAGCAGTTCGTCGGAGCGCTGAAAGGCGAGCTCGACGTCCTGGCAAAGCTGGAGCAACAAGATCGGGAAGGCCCTCCTGCACCGGTTGGCGAAGTGACTACTGCAGTACCCGTCCATTGTTCGACCGCCCCGCCGCGAATTGTTTGGTTCGACAGCGCATCTGACAAACTACTCGTTGAAATCCGCGCGACCGACCGCCCCGGTTTGCTCGCGCGGCTCACCGGTGCCCTCGAGCGCGCCGGAGTTGACATCGTGTGGGCGAAAGTCACCACGCGAGGGTCGATGGTCGATGATGTGTTCTGCCTTGTGCCCCCGCCGGGGGCGGTCGAGGCTACCTCAGGTGCGCGAGCGGTGATCGAGCGCGAGCTGTTCGCCGTGCTGGGCGCGACCACACCGGTATGACACCGGCTATCTCGCGCGGGCGGACCGACTGACGACGGCTACAGCCGGTGGATCTACGGCACGACCCGTTGATAGCAGTGAGCCCCCCACTTCGGCCCGGCTGAGTAGCAGAAAACCTTGACGTGGGGCGCCGGCGTTGGGCCCACGTCGGGCGCATCTGCCTGGAGCGGGCAAGGGTCTATCGCGTTGGCGAGGCACTGCGGTGTGTCTGCGTGGGCCAGTCCCAGGCCCAGCAAGTCGGTACCGCCCGCGCTACTGAGAATCGCCAGCATGCCGGCGCCTGCGATGATTGCCCGTTGGGCTGGTTTCGCCCCGCGGGCGATGTGACGGTCCCGGTTTGAGTTCCTCGAGCTGCGCGGTGGGCGTTGCCCCCGTGGGATGTAGACGGTGTGTAGCGATCGCAATGCCTCCATACCCGGACCATAGTCCATCAAAGTGGACTATGGTCTTTTTCACGGAAGATATGTCTGTGTTTTTGGACTTGGGCGTCAGGACTCTCCGGGCCGACGTCTCGGGCTCGGCAGGCGATGACCCGCCGTCGTGGCGGTAAGCGGGCCCGCACGGCCGCCGGCCGGTGAGGTCGGCACGCTGGTTGCCCCGGCGCTCGCAGCACGCGCCCGCGTTGTCGTCATCTGGGGAGCCTCTTTATCCCCCGCGGGTCACTGATCGCCGGTAGGCAAAGACCTCGGGTGAACGTGACTGAGAGCGTGGGCCCGCCGTTACTCCTTCGCAACCGTTGCCGACCCATTGTGAAACCAGCGTAACACGTTTGGCATCAACCACTTCTAGACTGCATTGTCATAGCAGAACGGTCGTCGTCGCCTTCGGCTATGGTCGGCTGCGGGAACTCAATTGATCCTGTCACGTGGAGACATTGGGTTCGCGTGCAGCCGCACAGGTTTTCGGTCGTCAAGCCAGTCATTGGAGACAACACATGGGCTTAGGTCAATGGTGCCATTGTGCAATGCCCGGTCCGTGCTGCCGCGACCATGGGCGGCAGGGTTATGCTGGCATCTTTCTCGATCGTCCTAAAACGACCTGCGAGATAAGGGGCGTAGATGTTCGCCAAGATTAAACACGCAGCGACTGTCGGGGCCGCCGTCGTCGTCGGTTGGGTCGGCATGGTGAGTTACGGTGCGGCGCAGGCGCAGCCGCCGCGCATTCCCGCGGGCAATGACATCATCTGCCCTGACGCCGCTGGGGTGCAATATCTTGCGGACCCCGAAAATTCCAATGCGTACTACGTCTGCCAGGACGGATCAGAGCAGCAGCACGAGCAATGCCCAGCGGTGACGAAATTAGACATGGCGACGACGCCACCCAAGTGTTTTCCCAATCAGGATATGTATCGTCCGTGAGGCCGCTGTTGGCGGCTGACGCGGGTTAGGGGCTCGCACATGGTCGAACCCGCAGCGCACCCCGGGCAGGCTTGTGAACCGCGCTTGTGAACTTCGTCAGACCAGCAGTCGTTGGGGCATCACTTTGGGCTTGGCGCCGTAGCGCGGCCCGCCGAAGCCGTAGCCGCGACGGCCGGTGGCCGACGCCATCCCCGGCATGACGCCCGGCATCCCTGCCATGTCGGCGCCCGCGCCAACGGCGCCGCCGTTAGCCGCCCATGCAGCACTGGTCTCCACCGGCGGGGCGGCCGCGGACCACGCGGCCGGCACCGACATCCCGCCGACCGAGGACGCCGAGCCCATACCCGCCAGCACCGCGCCACCGCCGGCCGGGGTGGTCGAGCTGACCAGCGTCATTCCCATGCCCACACCGTCACCGACGGGAGTGATGTCACCGACGGTGACACCTAACGGGGCGCTGGCCAGAAAGTGGCCGAGCATCGGGAACGTCGCGGTGATCATGGCGACGTGCCACGCGATGGTGACCCCGACGTTGCTGATGACGTCTTGGACAATGGGTACGTTGAAGAAGTTGTTGACAGCCGACACGAGCGCTGCGCCGTTGCTTTGCGCCGTGCTGGCGGCCGGAGTGGTCGCCGAACTCAGTGCGTTCTGCAGGTCGCCGAGCAGCCCGTTGAGGCCCGACGTCGCCGCGTTGCCGCTGACGGCGTTGCTGACCGCGGCGGCTTGTGCGCCCTGCCCGCTCGGGTTGGTGTTCTGGGCCGGCGGGGTCAACGGCGCCAGCGCCTCGGCAGCTGCCGAGGCGGCGGCGTAGCCGTACATCGCCGCGGCGTCTTGCGCCCAAAACTCGGCGTAGGTGGCCTCGTTGGCCGCGATTGCCGGGGTGTTTTGCCCCAGGATGTTGGTCGCGACGAGCACCGCCAGCTGCGCCCGGTTGGCAGCGATCACCGCCGGCGGGATCGTGGCGGCGAACGCCGCCTCGTAGGCCGCCGCCGAAGCGGCGGCCTGGATGGCCGCTACCTGCAGTTGCCCGGAGGTGGTGGTCAGCCAGCCGATGAAGGACTGGGCCGCGGCGGCCATCGCCTGTGCCGACGGCCCCTGCCACTCCGAGCTGGTGAGCTGTGAGATCACCGATTCGTAGGAGGCTGCGTTGCAGCTCAACTCCGCGCTCAGGCTGTTGAACGCTGCGGAAGCGGCCATCATCGGTCCCGCTCCGGCGCCGGAGTACATGAGCCCGGAGTTGATCTCCGGGGGTCGTGCTGCGAAATCGAAAAACATTGTTCTTAATCCTGTAGTCGGTGGGATAGCGGTTGGGGTTTAACCGGCCACCGTTGGCCGCCAGGATTGCTGGGTGATAGTCGGCACGAGCGTGTGTTTGATGTCGTAGCGCGGGGCTTTGGCGGGGTGTCCGCGACGTGTCGGCCTCGTCCGTGACGGCCTGGCCGGGCGTTACACAGACCAGCCATCGCCCGGGTGTCATGCGGATCGGTCGCACAACGCATGGTGGTGAGCAGGTTGTTCGGGTTTCGGGCGTCGTTCTCCTTATTTCTCGTCACACCAGCACCTGCTTGGGCATCACTTTGGGCTTTATGCCGTAGCGGGGCTCGCTGAACCCGTAGCCTGTCCGGCCGGTGGCCGACGCCATCCCCGGCATGACGCCCGGCAGCTCCGTCATGTCCGCGCCCTCGTCGACGGCCGCGGTCCAGCCGCTACCCGCCAACGTGGAACCGGACTCGACCGGCGGGGCGGCCGCGGACCATGCGGCCGGAACCGACATCCCGCCGACCGAGGACGCCGAGCCCATACCCGCCAGCACCGCGCCACCGCCGGCCGGAGTGGTCGAGCTGACCAGCGTCATTCCCATGCCCACACCGTCACCGACGGGAGTGATGTCACCGACGGTGATACCTAACGGGGCGCTGGCCAGAAAGTGGCCGAGCATCGGGAAGGTCGCGTTGATCATCGCGACGTTCCACGCCACAGTAACGCCGACGTTGTAGATGACGTCTTGCACAATAGGTACGTTGAAGAAGTTGTTGACAGCCGACAACAGTGCCCCACCACCGCTTTGCGCCGTGCTGGCCGCCGGAGTGGCCGCCGAGCTCAGTGCGTTCTGCAGGTCGCCGAGCAGCCCGTTGAGGCCCGACGTCGCCGCGTTGCCGCTGACGGCGTTGCTGACCGCGGCGGCTTGTGCGCCCTGCCCGCTCGGGTTGGTGTTCTGGGCCGGCGGGGTCAACGGCGACAGCTTCGCGGCGGCTGCCGAGTTGGCGGCGTAGCCGTACATCGCCGCGGCGTCTTGCTCCCAAAACTCGGCGTAGGTGGCTTCGTTGGCCGCGATCGCCGCCGCGTTTCGGTCCAGGATGTTGGTAGCCACGAGGTTGGCCAGCTGCGCCCGGTTGGCGGCGATCACCGCCGGCGGGACCGTGGCTGCGAACGCCGCCTCGTAGGCCGCCGCCGACGCGGCGGCCTGGATGGCCGCTTCCCGCAGTTGCCCGGAGGTGGTGGTCAGCCAGCTGATAAAGGGTTGGGCCGCAGCGGCCATCGCCTGTGCCGACGGCCCCCGCCACTCCGTGTCGGTGAGCTGGGAGATCACCGTCTGGTAGGAGGCCGCGTTGGAACTCAACTCCGCGCTTAGGCTGTTGAACGCCGAGGACGCGGCCATCAGCGGTCCCGCACCGGCGCCGGAGTACATGAGCGCGGAGTTGATCTCCGGGGGTCGTGCCGCGAAATCGAAAACCATGTCTCTTCAATCCCGTCCTTGAGTGGTCGGATTGCGGTTGGGGTTTAACCGGCCACCGTTGGCCGCCAGGGTTTCTAGGTGATCGTCGGCTTGGGAACCGCCGGCACGACCTTGGGTTTGATGCCGTAGCGCGGGGCGCCGAAGGCGGAGCCGCCGCGACCGGCCGAGGCGACCGCGGGCATACCGGCGGGCATGCTCGGCATCGCGCCGGTGGCCGGTGCGGGAGTGGCCCAGCTTTGCGCCGCCAAGGTCACCGGCGTGCTGGTCACCGGAACTCCGGCGGCCCAGCTGGGCGGCACCGACAGAGCGCCGATCGCCGACGCCTGGCCCACTCCGGCCAGCACCGGAGCTGCGCCCACGGTGGCGGCCCCGGCAGCCGCCGCGGGGTTGACCGAACTGATCAACCCAGCTGACAAACCGCCGAAGTCGGCGGCAGCGGGTTCGGCCAACGCGGTGAGCAGGCCCCCGCCGCCCATGCCGATCACGTCGGAGTAGGCGGAGGCAAAGTTGCCCATCTCGGCCAGGGGCACGGTGACGAAGCCGCTCGACATGCCCGTTGGCCCGGTGCCACTGAGGAAGTCGGAGATGTTGTTGATGAGATTGGCGAGCCCGCCACCCGATTGAGCGGTGGTCGACCCGCTCGACGCCGCCGCATTCGACAGCGACGTCGACGCGGCTGCGACCTGGTTAGCCGACTCGGTAGCTCCGTACGAGTTGGAGGAGGCCCTCAGCAGGTTCACAAACTGCTGGTGAATCGCCTGGGCTTGGGCGCTGACGGTTTGGTAGAGCTGGCCGTAGGTAGAGAACACGCCGGCCTGCAGCGTCGACACCTCGTCGGCAGCCGCGGGGGCTACCGATGTGGTCGGCGCTGCGGCTGCCGAGCTCTCAGTGGCAAACGAGGTGCCGATGGCCTCGAGCTGGCTCGCGGCCGCGGCGATCGCCTCGGGCGCTGATGTCACGAACATACACTGCTCCTGTACGTAAAACGGCTTTTAGAGAGTCGGCTGCGGGTCTGTCTGCTACACCATGACGCAAAGAGCCGGGGAGTGCCCAGCTGGTTAATGGCTTTTTAACGTCCGCAGACGAACTCTTAACACGCCGTCTTCAGCGCCGTCTGAATGTAACCGAACAGTTAAGGAAAACTCACGACCAATGAGTCATTCATGTTACTGAATACTCACTGCTGGCCGGGTTCACGGTAAATTCGGATCACGGGTGTTAAAAAATATTTACGACCAAGTATCACGCTCAGTGATCCGCTGGTCAGCGCAGAGCCAGCCACGGACGCGGCGGTGGCCGGGAAGCCGAGCACTGACGAAGACGGGCAGCTCAGCGCGGTGTAGTGGGACCGGCTGAAGTCGTTCTAGCCCGAGCGCGAACCCGCCGCGGTGGACCCACTGAAGCGTTTTGCATTGCACTTGCATATCGGTCGGTCAAGAACTTAGTTTTCAAGTTCAGCCAGCGAGACCGTGTGGTGATCTACATCCTCATACCCAGTGTCTGTGATATACCACTGCTGCCAGACTATAGGTTGGAAGAGATGAACGATGACGACGCGTCGGGTACGCGCGGGTTGGAAATCACGATAACCGCCGAGGGCCACAGGAGGCTCTGCGAGCTTTACAAAAACCTTCCCAAAACGTCGGACATTACCCATTGCATCGGCTGTTCGGCACCGCCAGTAAGTGGAGGCGATCCCCCGTGGAGAGCCGACGGATTCGACAACTGGTTGACCGGCCACGCCATGCTGCACGAGCACCACTTGGTGCTGTCCGGGTTTGCGGGGCGGCGTCTCGCGGATAGACAGCGGGGCCATCGCGGTGACGACGAAGCGAACGACCACCTCTGCAAGGTCTGCAGGCTTCGCGGCGGCCACAGCAGCGCCTGCACCGTGCACGGCGCAGCGTGCAGCCGGCCGCCGTCCCGGGGGGCCGCGTGAGCCCATCGCCGTTGCACCATAAGGAGAGTCCGGTCTTCGCAGCAGACCGCGGCGCCTATTGGCGTCATCTGCGCGGGCTGGGTCCGGTGGTGGAAATCACCGCCGGCGATCCCCTGCTGCACGGCTACTATCTCACTCGGCGAGACGACGTCCGCGCGGCGCTGCTCGATCCGGAAACGTTTTCCTCGCCGCCGAAAACCTTCGCGGTCGCCTTGTTCGGCGCACCGCTTCCTCAGGTGCCGCTCTCCTGCGGTACGCGATCCGAGCATGCTCGGTTCGGCCGGGTCCTGCATCCTCTCTTCAGCCTCAAAGGCTTGGCGCCCTTTGTTCCGGTCTTGCGCGACCGGGCCGCGACGCTGATCGACACAGTCGCCGCTCAACGGCAATGTGATGCAACCGCCGTCGCCGACACGTATGCACGGCAAGCGCTGTTCACGGTGTGTGGGCTGCCGGCAGACGACGCCAGGGCGGTGTGGCTGACCGAGGCCGCAGTAGTCGGCGACTCCACCGGTGCAGCCCAACTTGAACTCGTCAGGTGGCTGAATTCCTCGCTAGACGCCGGGATGACAAATCCCCGCCGGCCCCCCGGCGTTCTGTGGCCGCTACTGGAAGGATTGGCCGCCGATAGCAATTTTCCGCTCAGCAAGGTCGAAGTGGTCGCGGTGATCCTGTTGTTGTTCTCCGTTGCGGGCATTGAAATGGTCGCCGCAGCAATTTGTTTCGCGCTTCTGCGGCTCGCGTGCGATCCGCAGCTGCAGGTACGGCTGCGCGAGGATCCGGCACAAATTCCAGCGTTCGTCGAAGAAATTTTGCGGTTGGAGACGCCCGGGCCGGCTATTCCGCGTATCACCACGAGGGATGTCAGCATCGGGGGCGTGACCATCCCGGCTCAAAGTACGGTGTGGCTGGCCTTAGAAGCCGCGGGCAGAGAGCACGGCGGCGACGAGATATTGACCGCCGAGGGCGGAGAGATTCGGCCGCAGCGCCACTGGGCGTTCGGCGCCGGCATGCACAGATGCCTGGGCCTGCACCTGGCCCGGCTCGAAATGGCCGCGTTTGTGACCGAGTGGTTGAGGCTCATCCCGAACTTCGAGCTCGAAGCAGGCTCGGTGCCAACCATCGTGCATAAACCGACCAGTGTGACTCACCTTGGCAGCCTCATGCTGCGCTGGGACGCACGATGAGCGTGCGCGGGCCGATCCCAGCGCCGGCAGTGGTGACCATCACCGCACTGGGCCAGCCCGCCACCGCACCGGCCACGGCCACCAGCGGACGGAAGTTGGTTCTGGCCAAGCAACCACGAGGTTGGCCACTCCGGGTCCGTCCCGCTTCAGCGTGGCAGTCATGACCGACGACACCCGCGACTTTGACCTCGAAACTCACATCAAAGAGTTTCTGAGGGCGCTCAATCAACGGCCGGACGAACTGATCCAGAAACACATCGCAGAAATCGAAAAACCAGATCCACGAAATAGGGAAGACTTCCAACGCTACGTCAACGATCTCAAAAGGATCTACGGACAGGGCCTGGCGGACATGTACAGGAGGGTAGCGTCCCACGGTCTCGCCATATGCGCGTTGACCGATGAAACCGCAATAACCGAACTGGTCGAGAAGATGATGACGCTGGTTGCGTCAGATGCTCGTGATGTCCCGAAAGTACTGGCGAGCCTTGACGCTGCCGCGAGCGAGCTGAACCCTGACACTATGATCGGACTGTTCCTCACGGTTCTTGGAGCTGGTGCTCGTGGGGTGCCGCGACAGGCTCAGCTCGACGAGTTGATGGTTGACTTCACGACGTATTGCCTGCGGCGCTTCCCCCCGTCCGGCGACTAACCTCCGCTGCCAAGCTCGAGAATCCACCTGGTGGCAATCGCTGAGTGCGCCTGCGGATGTGAATGTGCACCCAGAGCGCGTCACTTCGGCGTGTCGTCGCCGGGGACGCACAGTCGACGCCGACCGGCGTATCCGGATCGTCAAAGGGTAGCTTCCCGACGTGCAGGCAAGGTAGCGCGTCAGTTGTCACTCGGCGGCAGTAAGTCAGGGCAGTAGGAGTTCAGCGAAATCCTCAAGAACGCTCTCGCCCCGTCCGGCGTGATTCCGGGGTTGGCACTCTGGAGTACCGCGAGCACTTCCGGGCCTTGTTTTCGGCTTTTCACCAGCTGGCACACCGTGTGTCCGGCGGTGACGGCTTGGTCAGGGTTTCGGAAGTTGATGCCCGCTTGACTCAGCGAGGCGAGAAATGCGTCGTCGACGTCGTCGGCGCCGGCGTGCGCGCACACCGCGAGCCCCACTATCGCGGTCAGGCTCAGGACCGACAATAACCGTCTCATAGATCAGCATTGTCACACGCGGCGTCGCTGCGCGACGGTGATCGTCACCCGGCTGGGTTTTCGCCTGACCACCCGCTGCGCCCGACGCCGCCGCGCCACTAGCATGGCGACGTGTTCGAATCGCTGTCCGACCGGCTGACCGGTGCCCTGCAGGGGCTGCGCGGCAAAGGCCGGCTGACCGACGCCGACATCGACGCCACCGCCCGTGAAATTCGGCTGGCGCTGCTGGAAGCCGACGTGTCGCTGCCGGTGGTACGCGCGTTCGTCAGCCGCATCAAGGACCGGGCCAAGGGCGCGGAGGTCTCCGGCGCGCTCAACCCGGCGCAGCAGGTCGTCAAGATCGTCAACGAAGAACTGATCGCCATTTTGGGCGGCCAGACCCGCCGGCTGGCGTTCGCCAAGACACCCCCGACCGTGGTGATGCTGGCCGGCCTGCAGGGTTCCGGGAAGACGACGCTGGCGGGGAAGCTCGCGCTGTGGCTGCGCGGCCAGGGCCACACGCCGCTGCTGGTGGCCTGCGACCTGCAGCGGCCCGGTGCCGTCAACCAGTTACGGATCGTGGGGGAGCGGGCCGGTGTGCCGGTGTTCGCCCCGCACCCGGGCGCATCGGTCGAAGCCGGTCCGACGCAGCAGGCCGGCCCCGCCGATCCGGTCGCCGTCGCCTCGGCGGGGCTGGCCGAGGCGCGGGCCAAACATTTCGATGTCGTGATCGTCGACACCGCCGGACGGTTGGGTATCGACGAGGAGATGATGGCCCAGGCCGCGGCCATCCGAGCCGCCATCGAGCCCGATGAGGTGCTGTTCGTCCTGGACGCGATGATCGGGCAGGACGCCGTAACCACCGCCCAGGCGTTCCGCGAGGGTGTGGGCTTCACCGGTGTGGTGCTGACCAAGCTGGACGGTGACGCCCGCGGCGGCGCCGCGTTGTCTGTCCGCGAAGTAACCGGTGCGCCAATCCTTTTCGCGTCCACCGGCGAGAAGCTGGCGGACTTCGACGTCTTCCACCCGGACCGGATGTCCAGCCGCATCCTGGGCATGGGCGACGTGCTGAGCCTGATCGAGCAGGCCGAGCAGGTTTTCGACGCGCAGCAGGCCGAGGCCGCCGCCGCCAAGATCGGATCCGGCGAGCTGACCCTGGAGGATTTCCTCGAGCAGATGCTGGCCATCCGCAAGATGGGCCCGATCGGCAATCTGTTGGGCATGCTGCCCGGCGCCGGCCAGATGAAGGACGCGCTCGCCGCCGTCGACGACAAGCAGCTCGACCGGTTGCAGGCCATCATCCGGGGCATGACGCCAGCCGAGCGGGCCGACCCCAAGATCATCAACGCGTCGCGTCGGCTGCGCATCGCCAACGGCTCCGGCGTGACCGTCTCGGAGGTCAACCAGCTGGTCGACCGCTTCTTCGAGGCTCGCAAGATGATGTCGTCGATGGTCGGCGCGATGGGGATTCCCGGGCTTGGCCGCAAGTCGTCCACTCGTAAAGCCAAAGCAGGCAAAGGCAAAAAGGGCAAGAAGCGCGGTCCGACACCACCCAGGCGCAGTCCAGCGGGCTTGCCCGCCGGATTCCCCGACCTGTCGCACCTGCCCGCGGGTCTTGACGAATTGCCGCCCGGCCTGGCCGATTTCGACTTGTCTCAGCTGAAGTTCCCGGGCAAGAAGTAGGCCGCATGCGCCTGCACGTGCGCGGCCGCGGATTGCCCGGCGGCGGACCTGCGCAGTGGTGGATCGTCGACGGCAAGCTCAGTGCCGAGCCGGTGGCCCACGCCGAGACCGTCTTCGACGGCGGCTGGATCATCCCGGGGCTGGTCGACGCGCACTGCCATGTCGGCATCGGGCCGGGCGGCCCGGTCGACCTCGACGAGGCGATTCGCCAAGCCGAAACCGAGCGTGCCGCCGGTGCCCTGCTGCTGCGCGACTGCGGCTCGCCGATCGACACCCGCAGCCTCGATCACCGCGAGGATCTGCCCCGCATCATCCGGGCGGGACGTCATCTGGCCCGCCCCAAGCGTTACCTGCCCGCTCTGTCGATCGAGATCGACGACGAATCGCAGCTTCCGGCGGCGGTGGCCGAACAGGCGCGCCGCGGCGACGGCTGGGTCAAGCTGGTCGGTGACTGGATCGACCGTCAGGCAGGTGATTTGGCTCCGCTGTGGTCCGACGAGGTGCTCAAGGCGGCCATCGAGACCGCCCATGCTCATGGCGCACGGGTCACCGCCCACGTATTCGGAGAGGACGCCCTGCCCGGATTGATCACCGCCGGAATCGACTGCATCGAGCACGGCACCGGGCTCACCGACGACACGATCGAGCTGATGGTCTCCCACGGGACCGCCCTGGTGCCCACGCTGATCAACCTCGACAACTTCCCGGGGATCGCCGCGTCGGCGACGCGCTACCCGCGCTACGCCGATCACGTGCGCGATCTCTACGTTCACGGCACGCGGCGAGTCGGCGCCGCGCACGAGGCCGGCGTGCCGATCTATGCCGGCACCGACGCCGGCGGGGGGATCGCCCACGGGCGGGTCGCCGATGAGGTCGATGCGCTCAAGAGCATCGGAATGAGTCCCACCGTGGCGCTGGGCGCGGCGGCGTGGGATGCTCGGCGCTGGCTGGGCCGGTCCGGTCTGGACCACGGCGCCCCGGCAGACCTGTTGTGCTACCGCGACGATCCCCGCCGTGGAGCGGATGTACTGAACCGGCCCGCGCTGGTCGTGTTGCGCGGGCAGCTGTTCTGGCCGGCAAGCGGGCGCGGATAGGATCAGCGCATGCCGTTGGCCCCGGGAGCGATCTTCGCCGGGTACAGCATTATTCGGATGCTCGGTACCACGGGTTTGGGCGAGGTGTATCTCGCTTCCCATCCCGTACTCGCCCGTGACGACGCGGTGAAAGTCCTGCCGAGGGCCATGACCGCGGACCGCGGGTTCCGTGCGCGATTCAGGCGGGAGTCCGAAGGAGTCACCACGCTCTACCACCCCCACATCCTGCAGACGTATGAGCGTGGTGAGTTCGACGGGCAGTTGTGGATCGCCATGGAGTACGTGCAGGGCAGCACTGCCGCGGAAATCATGCGGGAACAGTTCCCGGCCGGGATGCCCGCGGGTGAGGCGCTGGCGATCGTCACCGCGGTTGCCGGGGCCTTGGAATACGCGCACCGGCGCGGCGTGCTGCACCGGGACGTCAAACCGGCCAACATCTTTCTCACCGACGATGGCGCACAACGCATCCTGCTGACGGACTTCGGTGTGGGCCGCCCGCTTGACGAGGCCGGCCGGCGGACCGCGACCAACGTGACCGCGGCAACCGTCGCCTACGCCGCGCCCGAGCTGTTGCAGGGTTCACATGTCGACGGCCGTGCCGACCAGTATGGGCTGGCGGCGACCGCGTTTCATCTGCTCACCGGGTCGCCGCCGTACCAGGATCGCGACCCTGCGACGGTCATCGACCACCATCGCAGCGCTGCGGTGCCCAAACTCGGCGATCGACACCCGGAGCTGGCGCGTCTCGACGATGTGCTGTCCAAAGCCCTTGCCAAAGATCCCGACGACCGCTTCGCCGGCTGCCAGGAATTCGCCGACGCGCTCAGTGGGCAAGCCTGGGCCTACAATCCCAGCCCGCAGGCCGACCGCGACGTGCTCGACTACCCCGACAAGGACCCCGACAAGGCGGCGCCGAAGGTCGGGGCCGGGAAACCGGCGCGGACCGGCTCTCGGTCGGCGCCGGCCGCCGGGCTGCGGTACAAGCGGCCCGCGATTGTGCTCGGTTCGATCGCCGGGGGGATGCTGTTTTTGCTGGTGGGCGTGCTCGTGGGTGTTGTGGTCGGCCAACAGAGCGGTAACAAGTCCGCGCCGGCCGCCGACGTCACGACCCGCCGCTCCGCCGTCGGCCCCACCCCCCGCCCGTCGGCCGCCGCACCGGCGCCCAGCGTCGCGACCAGGCCCGGGCCTGGTGAACTCCTCAACGGCGTCTACCAGCTGGACATGAACCGCGCGCAGGAGACGTACAACGACAACGACAACCCCCAGCCGCCCAACGTCACCACCTGGTGGGCGTTTCGTTCGTCGTGCGACCCGACCGGATGTGTGGCCGACGGAATCGAGGTCGATGGCAAAAACCACCTGGCCGCCAGGCCGTCGGTTCAACCGGTCGTGCTGGATTTCCGCAACGGCGCCTGGCAGTCTCGGCCCGTGACCGTTCAATTTGCTTGCATCGGACAAAACGGAAAATCCGCCGAACAGACCACCAAGCAGGTGTTGACGCTGCAACCGCACGGCAACGGACCGCTGCGTGGCGACATGACCATCAACGTCGAGAGCAATGAGTGCGGCCAACAGGGGGCGACGATAGTGATCCCCGCGGTGGCGGGACGGACCGGTAGTGTGCCGCCGGGGGTGACCGTCCCGGCGCCGCCGCCCACCACGACGCCGACCCGCTGACCACAAAGATCGTCGGCGATCGTCGGCACTGGCCGAACCGGCCCGCGCTGACGGTTACGCGTCGGCCAGTTTGCTCAGCGCGTCGTCGAGCGTGCGGTGCACCGAGATGATCTCGTGCAGGCCCAGCAACGTGAGCGGCCGGTGGGTGGCCGGCCCGTCGGCAACCACCGTGAACCGGCCCGACTCACCCATCTTGCCGTGGGCCGCCATGAGGACGCTGATCCCGGCCGACCCGAGGAACTCGACCCGGGAAAGGTCGATGATCAGCCCGTTCGGATGCTTGGCGAGGGCGGAGTCAATGGCGTCGGTCAACCGCGGCGCGCTGAGCATGTCCAGATCTCCGCTCGCCGATAGCACAACTACCTGTTTAACCCACGTCTCGGCGACGTCGAAGTCGGCCTTGCCCGGTACTGCAGGGTGGTTTTCGGCCATCATTGCTCCTCATTCCTTGCGCGAGCCTGGACGGCATACTGTGGCAAGGGCTGTGGCGTCAACCCGATGGGTGGTGCCGACCCCGTGACGCCGCGCACACCCGTCTGGGCTGCTGTCGGACGGGCTGCCACGGCAATGAGCAGCCTAGCCCAACGCCGCGGCCCGCCGTGACTGGCCCGGCAGGTCTCGGGGTCTCTAGAGCACGCCGATCGCCGACTGCGGGTTGAGCGCGAAACCCCAGTCCAGAAGGCTGGCGGCCTGATCCCAGTAGGTCGGTCCGCCCTCGTGTACGAGCCCGTACATCATCGCGACGACCAGCCGGCGACCGTCGCGGGCCGCAGCCCCGACGAACGTCTTGCGGGCGGCGTTGGTGAAGCCGGTCTTGCCGCCGATCGCGCCCGGATACCGGTACAGCAGTTCGTCCTGGTTGACGATCTGGTGCTCACCACCCTCGCCGGGAAACACCGCCGAGGGTTCGGCGGTGATCTCGGCGAACACCGGATTCGCCAGCGCAGCCCGGAAGATGACGGCCAGGTCGTGCGCGGTCGACGAGCCGGAGCCGCCCGGCCCGTCGAGTCCCGACGGGGTGGTCGCGTGCGTGTTCAGCGCTCCCAGGGCCGCGGCCTTGGCGTTCATCGCGGCCACGGCGGCCTGCTGGCCGCCCAGCATCTGCGCCAACGTGTTGGCGGCGTCGTTGCCCGACACCAACAGCAGGCCGTCCAGAAGCTGGCGCGTCGTGTAGGCGCGCCCGGCTTTGATACCGACACAGCTGCACTCCACGTCGGTGTCGGCCTCGTCGGCGACCACGGTGGAGTCCAGGTTCAGCTCGTCGAGCGCCGCCAGCGCCAACAGCACCTTGATCGTGCTGGCCGGTGGATGGGTGACGTTGTCGTCGCGGGCGGCCAGCACCTGCCCGGTGTCGAGGTCGGCGACGATCCAGGTCTGGGCCGGGCCGTCGGGGATCGGTACCGAGCCGACCGGCTGCACGGTGGTGTCGGCCCTCGCCGGTACCACCGCGGTCTGCAGTCCGTAGCCGGCGGCGATCGCGGCCGCGCAACAAGCGATGAGCTTTCGCATGGCCGTTGAGCCTAATTCCGCCGGCGCTATCGTGTTGAATCAATTCCCATGTTGAGCCAGGCCGAAATCTCCGACCGGTTGGAGATCCAGCAGCTGTTGGTGGACTACTCGATGGCGATCGATTCGCGCCGATTCGACGACCTCGACGCGGTGTTCACCCCGGATGCGCACATCGATTACAGCGCGTTTGGCGGAATCGTCGGCCGCTATCCGCAGGTGAAGACCTGGCTGGCGGAGGTGCTCCCGAATTTTGCCAACTATGCTCATATGCTGGGCCTTCCGTCGATCCGGGTGAACGGTGACACCGCGACCGCGCGGACTTTCTGCTTCAACCCGATGGTTTTCGCGGGCGAGTCCCCTGCCACGATGCTGCTGGGGCTCTGGTATGACGACGAGTTCGTCCGCACCCCCGACGGTTGGCGGATGAGCCGGCGCGTCGAGACCAAGTGCTTCGACCGGCGCCCCTGACGCGTGCGTCGAGGATTTTCACCCGACGTCGGCGTTCTGGCACAATGAACGGCGGTCCGCTGCGCGACTAGGCCCTTTGAGGTGTTGCCCGGCGAGACAGACGCGCAAGGCAAAACCGGATCCCGGCATCCTGCCCGGATCGCTGAATTGCAGCGCGACACCTATAGGAGAAATCGCGTAACCATGGCTGTGAAGATCAAGCTCACCCGGCTTGGCAAGATCCGCAATCCCCAGTACCGCATCGCTGTCGCCGACGCCAGGACCCGGCGCGATGGGCGCGCGATCGAGATCATCGGCCGCTACCACCCCAAGGAGGAGCCCAGCCTCATCGAGGTCGACTCCGAGCGGGCCCAATATTGGCTGTCTGTGGGCGCTCAGCCCACCGAACCCGTGCTCAAGCTGCTCAAGATCACCGGGGACTGGCAAAAGTTCAGGGGGCTGCCCGGTGCCGAGGGCACGTTGAAGGTCGCCGAACCCAAGCCGAGCAAGCTGGAGTTGTTCAACGCCGCGCTGGCCGCCGCCCAGGGTGGGCCCAGCACCGAGGCCGCGACGCCGAAGAAAAAGAGGGCTCCGGCCAAGAAGGCCGCCGCCCCCGACAAATCGGCTGAGCCGGCCGAGGGCGGCGAGCAGACCGAGCCGACTACCGAAAGCTGACTGCAGTCATGAGCACCGTCGTCGTCGACGCCGTCGAACACCTGGTCCGCGGGATCGTCGACAACCCTGACGATGTCCGGGTCGACATGGTCACCAGCCGGCGGGGCAGGACCGTGGAAGTACATGTGCATCCCGACGATCTCGGCAAGGTTATCGGTCGCGGCGGACGCACCGCGACCGCGCTGCGCACCCTGGTCGCCGGAATCGGCGGCCGCGGCATCCGTGTCGACGTGGTGGACACCGACCAGTAGGCGGGCCCCGGCTATGGAGCTGACCGTCGGGCGCGTCGTAAAAGCGCACGGCGTCACTGGTGAGCTGGTGGTAGAGGTGCGCACCGACGACCCGGAGAGCCGGTTCGCGCCGGGAAAGGTTCTGCGCGCCAAGGGAGCCGAAGGTCTGGAGCGTCACTACGCCGTTGACTCGGTCCGAGAGCACGGCGGGCGCCTGCTGGTGCGGTTAGCGGGGGTGGCCGACCGCGACGCTGCGGAGGCGTTGCGCGGCAGCCTGTTCGTCATCGACTCCGCCGAGCTGCCGCCGATCGACGAGCCGGACACCTACTACGACCACCAGCTCGAGGGTCTTCGGGCGCGCACGACGGCCGGCGCCGAGATCGGCATCGTCGGGGCAGTGCTGCACACCGCCGCCGGTGAACTGCTGGCGATTCGCCGCGACGACGGCGCCGAACTGCTGGTGCCCTTCGTCGGCGCGATCGTCACATCGGTGTCGCTGGACTGCGGCACCATCGAGATCGATCCGCCCGAGGGGCTGCTGGAACTGGGACAGCAGTAGCGAACAGACATGAAAATCGACATGAAAATCGACATGAAAATCGACATCGTCACGATCTTCCCGGCTTACCTTGATCCGCTGCGCCAGTCGTTGCCGGGCAGGGCGATCGCGTCGGGACTGGTGCAACTACAGGTGCACGACCTGCGAAACTGGGCCCACGACGTGCACCGCTCGGTCGACGACGCGCCATACGGTGGTGGCCCGGGGATGGTGATGAGGGCGCCGGTCTGGGGCGAAGCATTGGACGAACTGTGCTCGCCGACGTCACTTCTGGTGGTTCCGACCCCCGCCGGCACATTGTTCACCCAGGCGACCGCCCAGCGGTGGAGCAGCGCGGCGCATCTGGTGTTCGCCTGCGGCCGCTACGAGGGTATCGATCAGCGGGTGATGGACGACGCCGCCCGTCGAATGTCGGTGGAAGAGGTCTCCATCGGCGACTATGTGTTGCCGGGCGGTGAATCCGCGGCGCTGGTGATGATCGAAGCCGTGTTGCGGCTGTTGCCCGATGTGATCGGCAATCCGCAGTCCCACCACGACGATTCGCATTCGCCGAAAAATAGTGGACTGCTGGAGGGTCCGTCGTACACCAGGCCGCCGACGTGGCGTGGGCTCGATGTGCCCGAGGTGCTGCTCTCGGGTGACCACGCACGCATCGCGCAGTGGCGTCAGGCGGCCGCATTGCAGCGGACACTAGAGCGCCGGCCGGACCTGGTGAAGTAGCGCGGCCAGCGCCGGGCAGACGCAGAATCGCACGCGCAGTGCCTGCGCGATGCGATTCTGCGTCTACTCACCGCGTCGGCACCGCATCGGCATAGTGCCGAACGTCGGATTAGATCCGGCCGCCCGGGAACATCGTCTTGACCGCCTGGGTAATCGTGGCCCGTGCGGTGGCGTCGTCGGAGGGCTGCAGCGACTCGATGACCACGATGTAGCGCCGGTCAGGGCCGATCACACCGGTCGACAGATGCATCCAGTCGTTGCCGATGCAGCACATCCAGCCTTGCTTGACGGCAACCGGTTCGGCGTCCAATCCGTCCGGGATGCCGAACCGCTGCGGGTATCCGTCGACACCGATGGCAGTGGATTCGGCCAGGTCGCCGATGATGATGTCGGCCTGCTCCGCGGGCAGGCCGCCGGAGCCGTCGAGCAGCATGTCGTAGTAGCGCACCAGGTCCGATGTCGAGCTCATGGTGTTCCACCAGCGCCCGTCGCTGGGTGGGGTGGTGGAGGTCAGGCCGTACCGGCTCGCGACTGCGGTGATGATCGCCTCGCCACCGCGCTGGTTCCAGAAATTCTCCGCGGCGTTGTCGTCGGAGCCGCGCAGCATGATGTCGAGCGCCGCGCGGTCGTCCGGGGACAGCTGCGTCTTGCCCTGCGCTTCGGCCAGCAGCAGATCATCGGCGATGAACAGCTTGGCCACCGACGCAATGCCGATCAGCCGGTCGTCGCCGCCGGACACCATCTGGCCGGTGGCGCGGTCGAGTGCCGCGACCGAGAGCTCGGCTCCGGCGGCGGCGGCCGCGTCGGTGGCCTGCTGGATGTGTGCGGCCAGCTCGGCAAACCCGCCAGTGGGCTGTCCCGGTGGCACGACGGCTTGCACCAGCGGCGCAACGCGGCTGGTCCGGCCTTCCGGAGCCCGGCTGACCGGTGCGCCGTACCCTGTTGCCAGACAGCCCGCTACCAGCACTGTCACCATTGCTGTGGCCGCGACGAGCAACCCCAAAGACCGCGTTCGCACGAGAATCACCTCACGCACCGAAGAAAGCACCAACTTTTGGCCGACCTCAGCCAGGCCTTTTTACATCTACCATCCGGGCTCGGCTTTCATCGAACGCAGCGCGGCGGTTCGCGCCGATTTCACTGGCAGCGCCGCATCTGGCACAATTGGGCCGTTGTCTCCAGCAGTTGTCGGCCGGCCGGAGGGCCCCACGTGCCGCGAGATAGACCCAGATGTCCGAATTCATCGGCACGGTTGACCGCTGACGCCGCTTCGGCGTGAGCGCAATCTCTCGGCCGCGACCGAAGGGAGTGTCTTCGACAATGAACAGGCTCGACTTCCTCGACAAGGCGTCGCTGCGCGAGGATATCCCGGTCTTCAGCCCCGGCGACACGGTCAACGTGCACGTCAAAGTGATCGAGGGCGCCAAAGAACGCATTCAGGTGTTCAAGGGTGTGGTGATCCGCCGGCAGGGCGGCGGTGTTCGCGAGACGTTCACGGTGCGCAAGGAGAGCTACGGTGTCGGCGTCGAGCGGACCTTCCCGGTGCACTCGCCCAACATCGACCACATCGAGGTCGTCACCCGCGGTGACGTGCGGCGCGCCAAGCTCTACTACCTGCGGGAGCTTCGCGGCAAGAAGGCCAAGATCAAAGAGAAGCGCTGACGGTGCGCTCGGCGACCCGCATCGTCAGCGCGTCGGTGCTTGCGCCGGCGCAGATCGCCACGGCTACCCTGGTCCGGTGACCGAAACCACCGACTCGTCGTCTGAGCCCCTGCCCGGGTCTGGTCCCGCCGAATCCGATCCGGTCGCCGGCCCGGACGCTCAGGAGGCCGAGGAGGCAGGCGGCACCAAACGGGCAGCGCTGCGGGAAGTCGTGGTCCTGGTGACCATTGCGGTGGCTCTCTACTACGTCATGCTGACGTTCGTGGCCCGGCCCTATCTCATTCCGTCGGAGTCGATGGAACCCACACTGCACGGCTGCTCGGGCTGTATCGGTGACCGCATCCTGGTGGACAAGCTCAGTTATGCATGTGTGCCGTTCACGCACCGCAGATGGTGCTTCGGCGCACCGCAACCCGGCGACGTCATCGTGTTCAAAGGGCCGCCGTCCTGGAACGTCGGCTACAAGTCGATTCGCTCGGACAATCCGGTGGTGCGCTATCTGCAAAACGCGTTATCACTCGTGGGCTTCGTGCCTCCGGACGAAAACGACCTGGTCAAGCGGGTCATCGCGGTCGGGGGACAGACCGTGCAGTGCCGCAACGACACCGGGTTGACCGTCAACGGCAAGCGGCTTAACGAACCGTACCTGAACCCGAAGACGATGATGGCCGATCCGTCGGTGTATCCGTGCCTGGGCCCCGAGTTCGGCCCGGTCAGCGTTCCACCCGGCCGGCTGTGGGTGATGGGCGACAACCGAACCCATTCGGCGGACTCGCGGGCCCACTGCACCAGCGTCCCGGCCGAGGCGCTGAAGGGCATCCTGTGCACCGGTGACCCGAAGTCGGGCACCGTGCCGGTCGGCAACGTCATCGGCAAGGCCAGGCTCATCTTGTGGCCGCCGTCGCGCTGGGGCCTCGTGCGTTCGATAAATCCGCAGCAGAATCAGTAGGCATGGCCACCTCCTGGCCGCCACGCACGGTGATTCGTAAAACGTCCGGCTTGCGCACCCTGGAGTCGGCGCTATACCGCAGCGGTCTGGGGCCCGTGGCCGGGGTCGACGAGGTGGGTCGCGGCGCTTGCGCCGGCCCGCTGGTGGTCGCAGCGTGCGTGCTGGGCCCGGGCCGGTTGGACAGCCTCGCGCCACTTGATGATTCGAAAAAGCTCACCGAGAAGATGCGCGAGGCGCTGTACCCGCGGATTCGCCGCTACGCCCTGGCCTACCACGTGGTGTACATACCTGCGGCCGAGGTCGACCGGCGCGGTGTGCACGCGGCCAACATCGAGGGTATGCGCCGCGCGGTGGCCGGGCTTTCGGTGCGGCCCGGTTACGTGCTCAGTGACGGATTCCAGGTGCCCGGACTGCCGATGCCCTCGCTGCCGGTGATCAGCGGTGACGCGACGGCGGCCTGCATCGCCGCGGCCAGCGTGCTGGCCAAGGTCAGCCGGGACCGGCTGATGGTGGCCAAAGACAGCGAGCACCCCGGCTACGGCTTCGCCGAGCACAAGGGCTACAGCACCCCGGCCCACTCGGCGGCGCTCAGCGAGCTGGGCCCCTGCCCGGAGCACCGCTACTCGTTCATCAATGTCCGCCGGGTGGCAAGCGGCTCGCGCATCCCGGTGGCGGCCGAGTGCAATCCGGACCGACCGGATCAGCGCGACGAGACCGGATGGGGAAAGATAGGACTGGCTGACCATGCGGTCCGTGCAGCGACCCGGCGAGTCCGGGCGATCACACCTAGCCGAGCAGAAGGACGGCTGAGCAAATGAGTGCCGAAGATCTCGAGAAGTACGAAACCGAGATGGAGCTCTCGCTCTACCGCGAATACAAGGACATCGTGGGGCAGTTCAGCTATGTCGTTGAAACCGAGCGGCGATTCTATCTGGCAAACAGTGTGGAGATGGTGCCCCGCAACGCCGACGGCGAGGTGTACTTCGAGCTGAGGCTCAGCGACGCTTGGGTCTGGGACATGTATCGACCGGCCCGGTTCGTCAAGCAGGTGCGAGTGGTTACCTTCAAGGACGTCAACATCGAAGAGGTGGAGAAGCCCGAACTTCGGCTGCCCGAGTGAGAGTTTGGCCGGCTCGCGCTAGCGTCGCAGGTCGTCGAAGACGAGGCGGCCGCGGTTTTCGATGACCGTCCGCGCGACGTCGGCGAGTTTGATGTTCAGGTCCTGGGAGTAGCGCCGCAACACAGCGAAGGCGTCCTCTTCGGCGATTCCGTGCAGCAGCATCAGCATGCCGACGGCCTTGCCGATCTCCCGGTTGCTCAGCAACCCGCGGCGCAGCGTAGCGACGTCTTCGCCCTGCGCTATGGCGTTGATCGCCACGCTGGCGAACGACGCCAGCACAATCGCCCGCCCGGCCGATTCGGTGTCGAAGCGGTTGGGAGTGTCGCTGAACAGGTTGAGCGCGCCGGTCTTTTGGCGGTCGACCAGAATACGAAATCCCATCGCCCCGCGTACCGGGGTCTCGGCCACGAGCCGGGCGGCCAGTTTCGGCCATTGGTTCGGCGTGGTCAGGTCGGTTTCGATCTGCGGGGTCTCCTCCTCGATCGCGTCGACACACGGTCCGTCACCGACGGCGCGCTCCAGGTCATCGATGTGCTGCGCGATCCGGTCGCTGGCGCCGACGGTGACGTAGCGGCCGCCGCGGCGCACCAGCAGGCTCGCGTGGTCGCAGCCGGGCACGACCAGTGTCGCCGCGACGCAGATCGCCGCATACACCTCGGAGGGCTCCGAGCCCTGGTAGATGATCTCAGCCAGGGCCGCGAACACCGTCGCCGGGTCCGCCGCGACCGCCTGAGTGTGCGATCCCCCCGACCTGATGTTCACTTCATCTGCCATGGAATTCCTTCTTTTCCCCTTGGCGCCGCAAGCTCTCGGAGCACCGAGTTCAACGGTATACCCGACAATCACCGCGCCGGTGCGACGCCCTGCGGCCTGGCCGCGTTGTTACGAGAACGATTGGAATATCGTGAGGGCGGATTGCGGCATTCGGTGTTGGCCTGTTCGGCATAAGCGTTGCTGGTGTGGTCAACCGGTGGCGGCGCGCTTATCCGACTATTCGCAGCGGTGTGCGTTGACTTGTGAACGAGCTTGTCTGCCAGCGCAATCCGCACTGCCTCCGTCTTGCCAGGTGGGTGCAGGGACCGCGATACGGCGTCGCTGTCGACGGCCGTGCACCTACCCGTAGCTCGCATAGGTATGCTGTGCACGGTCAACGCACGATGGCGGTGGGACTCGCCGACTGCGCGTCACACATCGACGGCTGAGGGTCCCCGGCGAAGCGGATCAGCAATGGCTGGCCAGTTGTGCAGCTGCATGTGACGCGGAGGAAGACAGGAAGGTGCGCTCGATTTCACAGCGCCTCAACGGGGATCATCAACGGATCCGGCGGACTACCCACGGATTTTTCTTCCCGAGGATGTACCAGCCATCTGACGTGTCTCGGTGTGCTCGCACCCCGGGCAGCTGGCCGTTTAGGCAAGCGACTGTCAAGTCCACTGTGGAAAAGAGGCGGTAATATGGCCTATCTAGGGCACAACAAGAACGAAATAGTCGAACGGGTGTCGACTGCCGATGCTGCTAAAATTAAAGGCCTCCAGAGAGTGCCGATAAAAAGGGCGACCGCCCACGAAGTCATCAGCCTTTCCTACGGTTTCTTCACCCCACTGACCGGATTCATGCATCAGGATGAGGTTGACGGAACCCTGGACAGTATGCAACTTCCAGACGGAACTCTATGGAGCATACCCATAGTTTTCGACATGTCGACGGACGATATCAAGAAATTCGACATCGAAGAGGGTTCGAGCGTGGTTCTTGAATACCTCGGTGCTCCTATGGCGATCTTCGAGGTTGAAGAGATATACAAGTATGACCTGGAGCGGATGGCCGAGAAAACGTACGGAACGACCAACGCCAAGCATCCCGGCGTCAAGAGAACCATGGCTTATGAGGAGAGATTTATCGGGGGACGCGTCACCCTCATCAACGAGCCGGTCTTCAATGAGCCGTACAAGAGCTTCTGGCGCACGCCGCGTCAACATCTGGAAACGCTGAAGGCGAAGAACTGGAAACATGTCGTCGCCCACCAGACCAGGAATGTTCCGCACACCGGTCATGAAGCATTAATGAAACAGGCCTGGTTCGCCGCCAACGAGGACTTGCCCACAGAAAACCTGAATACGGGCGTTCTTGTCAATGCGATCATCGGAGAGAAACGACCCGGTGATTACATTGACGAAGCAATACTCTTGGCGCAGAATGCCCTGAGAACCAACGGGTACTTCCGTGACGAGGTCCACCTGGTCAGCTTCACGCTGTGGGACATGCGCTATGCAGGACCCAGGGAAGCAATATTTCACTCAATCCTGAGGGCAAACCTCGGCTGCACCCATCACATGTTCGGGCGCGACCACGCCGGTGTGGGAGATTTCTATCATCCATACGATGCGCAAAATCTCCTCGAGGAACATCGGGACAAATTGTCCTTGAAACCAGTCTTCCTGCGGGAGAACTGGTACTGTCCGGAATGTTTCGATGTGGCCAACTCCGCGTTGTGCGGACATGACTCGAAAGCCCACAGTTTCAGCGGCAGCCTGATCAGAAGCATTCTGACGGACGAGGTGAAGCCGACGCGGATGGTTATGCGGCCAGAAGTGTTCGACGTCGTGATGGAGAGTGCGGCAAAGTATGGACATGGCTCACCCTTCGTGAACGAGGACTACTTGCAACACAGACGTCCGGTCTTTACATTGCCACAACTAGAGGCGGTCGAGTGATGGGTAACGACACGGCTGATATCAAGGTCAGTGTTTGGATCAACGAAGAGCGGATGGCTGCACTGGAGAAAGCCGGCATGTCCGATTTGGCGGAGGAAGAGTTCGCCGGAATGAAGCGACTGTCGATCACGATGACCGAAGAGCAGAAGGATGACCTTCTAAGCCGGTATCCAGCGGCGAAATATGACTCTTCCACAACCCGCTCCGTCGAACTGCTTCCGAAGCAGGTAAAGGACAAACTGCTGGCGCTTTCCATCAGGATGCGCTCGACCGGACCGGACGTACTGGAACGCTTCCTTTCTGACAAGTGATTTGATCGGCGACCCATGGCGCCGACGCGCACTGCGCCGGGCGGTTCGATGAGATCTCCAGCTGGAGATATCGTTGGAGTCGCCTGGAAATCTCCTGTGCATCGCGATTCAATTTCAGGATCGCCCGGCTCAGGGTTGATGCGTTGGCGGGACACGCTATAGGCTGCTGAGGTAACGCTGGCGGTGGGGCTCGCCAAAACCGCGCGTCATGGAGACGGCCAACAGTCCCTGCGGAACAGTTCAGTATGTGGCTGGCTGGTTGTGCGGTCACATGTGACGCAGGGGAAGAGTAATGGCCGTTCATATTTCGCCCTCATCGGTCACGATTGATCGCCCTGGCCGGGGTGCCGATCGCAAGTGACCGCTTCGGTGTGCGCCGTTTCCGATCTCGGGCACAAGACCAGGACCTATCGGGGTGAAGGAGCGTAACTACCGCATGGGCCGTAGCCATCGCATTGTGGAGTGGAATCCCGAGGACGTTGCGACATGGGAGGGCGGCAACAACCGCATCGCCCGGCGCAACCTGATCTGGCAGATCGTGAACGTGCACATCGCGTTTTCGGTCTGGTACCTCTGGTCGGTGATGGTGCTGTTCATGCCGCAGTCCGTCTACGGTTTTTCCCCTGGCGACAAGCTGCTGCTGGGCGCCACGGCGTCACTGGTCGGGGCGGTGGCACGCATCCCGTATGCGATCGCTGCGAATTGGTTCGGCGGCCGCAACTGGACGATATTTTCGTCACTGGTGCTGTTGGTCCCTACTGCCGGGACCATGGTGCTGCTGGCCCACCCCGGCCTGCCGTTGGGGCCGTATCTGGTGTGCGCGGCGCTGACCGGATTGGGCGGCGGCAACTACTCGGCGTCACTGGCCAAGGTCGACGGTTTATACCCGCAGCGGCTCAAGGGTTTTGCGCTGGGTCTGACCGGCGGGATCGCCAACCTGGGGTCGGCGGCGATCCAAGCGGTCGGACTGGTGGTGCTGGCCACCGCGGGCCACGAGGCGCCGTACCTGGTATGCGCGATCTATCTGGTGCTGCTGTCCATCGGCGGTGTCGGCGCGGCACTGTTCATGGACAACATCGTCGCGCACCGTGCTGGCATGTCGGTCGCAAACGTGAGATCCGTCCTCAAGGTGCCCGATTCATGGGGGATCTCGTTTCTCTACCTGTGCGCATCGGGCTCGTTCCTCGGTTTTGCATTCGCCTTCGGCGAAGTGTTGCAGCACAACTTCGCAGCCAGCGGGCAAAGCCACGGACAGGCGTCGCTGCACGCCGCCGAGGTTGCTTTCATCGGTCCGCTGCTGGGCTCGTTCGCGCGGGTGGCCGGCGGTCACGTGAGCGACCGGTTCGGTGGCGGCCGGGTGACCATGAGTGTCTTCGCCGCCGCGATCGTGGCCGGCGGCTACTTGGTTGCCGTCAGCACGCACGACGACCACACGCGTGGCCCAGGTAACCCTGTGACGCTTTCTACGACGATTGGCTACATTATCGGATTCCTTGCGCTGTTTATTTTGTGCGGTGCGGCGAAAGGGGCGGTCTACAAGCTGATCCCGTCGGTTTTCGAGGTGCGCAGCCGTGCACTGGAGGCCAGCGACGCCGACCGGCAAAACTGGGCTCGTGTTCGGTCGGGCACTTTGATCGGATTGGCCGGCGCAATCGGAGCACTCGGCGGTGTGGGGATCAACCTGGCGTTGCGGCAGTCCTATCAGAGCACTGGTAGCGAGACGTCGGCGTTCTGGATCTTCCTGGTGTGCTACATCGGCGCCACGATCCTGGCCTGGGCGCGGTATGTGCGGCCCCGGGGCACGTCGCAGCCACCTGCGGCTGCGACGCAGAGTTGGGCGGCACAGGGAAGCGCTGCCGCACCACGCGTCAAACCAGGAACGAGGCGGTGAAAGACGTCATGGACGGCCCGATGACCCAGACTTTCGCAGAACAGTACCTCCAGCCGGTGATCGCTATTGCGGTGGACGCCGGGAAACTCATTCTCCAGCATCGACGACACCCTGCTGTCGCGGAAAAAGGTGACCACGGCACTGATAGTTCGCCGGTCACCGACGCGGACTTGGCGGCGAACCGGTACATCGCCGAACACCTGGCGGATTTGACCCCGCAGATTCCGATCATTTCCGAAGAGGCCATGCTACCCGACTACGAGACCAGAAAGCAGTGGCGACGCTTCTGGCTGGTGGATCCGCTAGACGGGACCAAGGAATTCGTAAGCGGCAGTGACGAGTTCACCGTCAACATCGCGCTGATTGAGAACCTGGAACCAGTGCTGGGGGTCATCGCTATCCCGGCGAAAGACCTGCTGTACTACGCAGCACAGGGGTGCGGCAGCTGGAAACGCGACGGCAACAACTCACCCGTGCAGATCTTTTCGTCGGTGCCGGACCTGAGCAAGGGGCTCGTCGTCGTGGAGAGCAAATCCCACCCGTCGGCGGAATTGGAAAACTATTTGAAGGATTTGCCCGTCCGGGAACGGATCACCGCGGGCAGCTCACTGAAGTTCTGCTGGGTCGCCGAAGGTCTCGCCGATATCTATCCCCGGCTAAACCCTACGATGGAATGGGACGTGGCCGCCGGGGATGCCATCTACCGGAACTCGGGGCGTTATGGGCAGCGCGGGTCATCGTTAACCTACAACAAGCCCACCTTAAAGAACGACAGCTTCGTCATCGGCTTCAAATAAATGCGATTTTCCGCGATGAAAGGGATGTAGAGATGGGTTTGAATATCACCTGGCACGAACATAACGTCAGTCGCAGTGACCGCGAACGCCTCAACGGTCACAAAGGCTGCGTGATCTGGTTTACCGGGCTGAGTGGTTCCGGCAAGAGTACGGTGGCAAACCTGGTCGACCGCAAACTTTATGACCGAGACGTGCGGGGCTATGTTCTCGACGGTGACAACGTGCGCTATGGGCTCAATGCCGGCCCAGACATTTTGGAAAAGACCCACGGCAAGGCGTTTGCCGAGCGTTTCGGGCTGGGATTTTCCGCTCAGGACCGCGAAGAGAACATTCGGCGCATCGGTGCGGTGGCCAAATTGTTCTGCGAGGACGGTATCGTGACGTTGACCGGATTTATCAGCCCCTACCGTCGTGATCGTGACAGAGTGCGCGCCACCATGGCCGAGGGCGATTTTATCGAGGTATTCGTCGACACCCCGCTCGAGGTCTGCGAAAAGCGTGACCCCAAGGGGCTCTACAAGAAAGCCAGGGCCGGCGAAATCAAGGGCTTCACCGGAATCGATGACCCCTACGAAGCCCCGGCGAACCCGGAAATCAGGCTCGACGGCGAAAAAGACCCGGACGCGCTCGCCAACCAGGTGGTTTCCTACCTCGAGCAGGTGGGCGTTCTCCCTCCCGACGAAAAATCGGTGGACGGAAAGGCCCAAGTATTTTCCGGAAGAAAGGGCTGACGTTACGAAGTTCCCTTTGCTGAGTGTTTTCCGGTTTTCTTGCTAATTTTCGTCTCTAGGACAAGCGTTCTTAAAGGGACGATCGTAGAGAAAGGTAAAAAGGCGTGACGAAACAACTCATCCGGCCGTCGAGAGTCCTGCGGGATTATCTGTCCAACTCGGTGGTGTGGGAAGATTTCCTAGCTCAGGGTGGCTTCGTCGAGGGCGACATCGTTGTGGCCGACCCGTTCAAGGCCGGCACCACCTGGACCCAGCGGATCATCCAGCAAATACTTCACAACGGTGAGGAGAAGGAGGACGGGCTCTCGGATACCTCGCCGTGGCTCGATTCCAGCTGGGGGGATCACGCCCAGATGCTGCAGGTGCTCAAGGATCAGCGCGATGCCGGGGTGCGGCGGGTGATCAAATCGCACCTACCTGCCGACGCCCTGCCGATCGCTGCGGAGGCCCGGTATGTGTTCGTCGGCAGGAACGGCAAAGACCTGGGGCTGAGCTTTCACAACTACCTGAAGAACTTTTCCGAGTCGACGATGTTGACGATCAACCGGATTCACGCCCAGTGGTGTGCTGAGCACGTTGATCTGGTGATTCCGCAGGACAAGCAGCAGTTCTTCGACTGGTGGCTCGACACCGATGGGTGCGGGTGCTGCGACCTGTTCGACGTCACGAAGTCATGGTGGAAGCTGCGCAACGAGCCCAATGTGCTGCTGGTGCACTATCAAAAGCTCAAGGACGACTTGGCGGATCAGATCGACCGGCTGGCGCGGTTCTTGTCGATCGATCCGGCGTCGCTGCGCATGGACGCCATCGTCGAACACTGTTCGTTCGAGCACATGAGCGGGCGGGCCGACAAGATGGCGCCGTTCGGCGGAGCCCACATGACCGATTCCAAGGCCTTCTTCGACAAGGGGCCCAAGCGCGATTACCGCACCGAGCTGACCTCCGAACAGATCGAGCGCTTCGACCGCATCGCTGCGGAAAAGCTGGGCACGGACTGCGCGCACTGGTTGGAAACCGGTGAAAACCCCCCGGCGCGTTGACGTAGCCGGAAACCCGGCGCGGCTTGGCGTCGAGCGAAGTCCCGCGGCGTGACGTAAAACGTCAGCGCCGATGTCTGATGGCCGAGCCCTGCCGGGCGCCGATCGCCTCCGCATGGACGCCCTTGCCCTCGTTTATGTGATAGCCAACGCGGCGGCAGCGCAATCCAGCGGCGGAAGCTACCTGCTGTTCCCCGGGCTTGCGGCGCTTGCGCACGATACGCTGACACGGCCGTGGGGAAAATGGGCGAGCCAGCCCGGACGGCTTGTCGTGACACCGGTGTTGGGTGCGGCCATCGGCACGATGATTACCCGAGAATTTCGTTACGATGTTGTGGCCCTTCTATCTTCGGTGAGCGCCTGTCTGCTTCTTCTCGCTGTGCTGCGGTCGAATATCGCACCCGCGATTGCAGCCGGCACCCTGCCACTCGTCTTGGGTATCAAAAGCTGGCTCTATCCCGCCTCGATTGCTGTAGGCCTGCTCGTTTTGGTCAGCGTTTTAGTGCCGTGGAAAAAGCGTTATCGACTGAAGCATCAAGGGGTTTGCGATGGCTCGACGAGCGACCTCGACGATCACCGTGAAGCACCACCGAGCGGGGGCAAATGGATCGCACCGTTCTTCCTGTTTTTGACGGTGATGGCCTCGTGCGCCGCGTTTTCGGGGTTCCGGCTTATCCTGATCCCCCCGCTCATTGTCATAGCCTACGAGATGTTCGCCCATCCCGCCTCATGTCCCTGGGCCGGGAAGCCACTGGCCCTTCCGGTCGCGTGTTTTCTGACCTCGACGGGAGGATGGCTCGCGGTGAGTCGATTCGGAAATGGCGCGATCGCAGCCGGATGCGGGATGATCGCGGGCATCGTTGTGCTTCGGGCCCTGAAACTTCACATGCCGCCGGCGCTGGCGATCGGCCTTCTACCGCTCGTCATCGATTCTCCCGATGTTGACTATCCCATCTCGGTGAGTATCGGAGCAGCGGCCCTGACGGTCGTGTTTCTGCTCTACCGGCGGTGGATCATCGGCCGGTGCTGCGCCGGCGCGGATGTTTCGTGACAATGAAAGATGCACAGGCAGGGCAGCCTATGCCCATCAACGGTCCGCGGCATCGACCAGGGAGTGCGCATGTTCAGTAAGCCAGTACCGGAGCGGTGATTGAGTTCCCCATTTCGACCGATCGACAATCCGGATCGGCGCGGCATCATGTTCTGGTTGCCGCCCGGGGGCACTGACAACGGGGTGTGGGCCAGCGCCTGGGCGGAGCTGGCTGATCTGCGGCCTGACGATGTGGAGCCGGTGCTGGGGTTGCTGGCCAGGGCGGACGTCGGCGGTTATGTGGCCAGCCCGGGCGGACGCGCGCGCCGCCCGGGGCGCTCGGTGATGTACCGTCTGTGGGTCGATTCGCTGCAGTATCACCGGGCGGAGGACGTGCTGATGGCTTACCTGAATGGCCGGAGGCACACCGACGACCCTGATGGGAACGTGGGTCCGCCATCCTAAACGCTCCGCCCGCAATGGCGCTCGACGAGCTGCGACGCCTCGTTGCCGCGGATGAGCCTGCGCAGGCTCGAAGTGTGTCGGCGAACATTTCGTGAATCGAGGCTGCGCGAGCGCCGACCGCGTGATACGTCTGGGTATGGGCGGCAAACTGCGCTGCCGTACGCGCCGATACCTCGTCGGCTGCGACTGGAGGCACGCCTGTGGGCGCAGCGGCGGCCGCCGCATAGCCGATCCGATACCCGGCAAGCTATGGGCAGCTGCCGCCAGCGCTTCCGGTTGTGCTGTCAGGAATAATATTCTCGGCTTTTCCTTTTGAGGTCACACAACCTGGATCGGCTGTGTTGTCGGTGGCGTCATCCGGGGCTTGCCGCTTGTGACGTGCACCGCGTGGGTGCCCGGTTTTTTCCGGAGTTCGGCCAGCAGAGCATCGAGGTGCTCCGAGTCGGTGTGCCAGTGCTGCACACGCTCTGGGTTTTCAGCCATTTCGGCCACCAGGCGTTGCAAGCTCTGGGGCGAGTCGCCGTTTTTGAGGTCTTTGCGGTGTTTGACGGCGGCGCCACGCTCTTTGCTGCCGGCGCCGGACACTGCGCGGGGAACCATGGCACCCAGCGCGCCGCCGGCCATACCCGTCACGGCCATCGCACCGTAAAGGCTGCCCTGGCTTACTGCGGCCGCCGAGACGGCGCCCGCCGAGGTGCCCGACAACACCGCGGCGACCGTCCTGATCGCCGGGGTGGCCGCAGCCCAGCTTGATGGAACAGCCAGCGCGCCAACGAAACCGGCCTCGCCGACACCCACCGACACCGCCGATCCGGCCCCAGCCAGACCTGCTGATCCCAATGCAGGAGCACTCGAACCGAGCCCCGCAGCCAGACTTGCCCCCGCACCTACCGCTATATCCGAGAAGTGCCGTGCCGGGATCACCAAGCCCATGATGGTGTTGATCAGGGCGGTGTTAGCCACCAGGAAAAAGTGGCCTAAAAGCTCGAAATTCGCCGCGGCCGTCGCCAGGGGAGAGGAATCGAGGCTGCTGAGCAAATTCGTCAGCGGCGAAAGCGCCGCGGACGGATCGGTGACGACAGCCGGCGCCGCGAGACTTTGCAGCGCGCTCGGGGCGGCGGACACGAACTGCGACAAGACCGACTGGGTGTTCGTCGCGGCCGAGGCGTTCGCGGCTTGGGCAACCGCGCGAGCTTGATTTATTGTCGCGGCCGGGTTGGTGTCGTGCGGCGGCGGATCGAACGGTGTCACTGTCGAGGCAGCCGCGGATTGGGCAGCGTAGCTATACATTGCGGCGGCATCTTGGGCCCACATGCTTGCATATTGGGCTTCGTTGGCCGCGATCGCGGCGGTGTTTTGGCCGACGACGTTGGTCGACACCAGCGTTGCGAGCTGGGCGCGGTTTGCGGCGATCACGGGCGGGGGCACGGTCGCGGCAAACGCGGTCTCGTAGGCGACTGCCGCGGCCCTGGCCTGGGCGGCGGTCTGTTCGACGTGCCCAGCAGTGATGGTCAGCCACGCCGCATACGGGGTGGCCGCGGCGGCCATGGTCGCCGACGACGGACCTAGCCACGCAGTGTTCAGCCCTGAGATCACCGAAGAATAGGCGGCCGCGGTCGAGCGCAGTTCGGCAGCGAGGCGGTCCCAGGCCGCCGCGGCGGCCAGCATCGGCTCTGACCCTGCCCCGGTATACATCCGAGCCGAGTTGATTTCGGGTGGTAAAGCTCCATAGTCCATCGCTAGACTCCTCGTCTGATCGCGACCACCTGGGCCGCCTGGGCGGGCGTATCCGATCCGGTGTTAGTTACCAGGGCGATTGGTGTCTCGTCGACGGCGGTCATTCGCCGGCCTCGGGTATCACAAAGATGTTGGCGGTGGTGGCGACGTCGCCGACCGCAGCAGAGCCGCCCATGCCGGTCGACCAGGCAGCGCTACTGCTGGTTGCGGCCATGGCCCGTCCGGCCAGACTCGACAGGGCCATATTGCCGAACAGGCTGCCCTGCCCGTCTGCCGCCAGCGCCGCCGAGGTGACAACGTGACTGCTTTGCGGCAACATCGCGGCGGCCGTCTTGATCGCCGGGGCGGCCGAGGCCCAGTCTTGCGGCACCGACAACCCCCCGACCAGGCCAGCGCGGCCCACACCCGCCGATATGCCGCTCAATCCGGCCGAGCCGACCACCGGGGTTCCCCAACCAAGTCCGTTCTGTAGCAACCCGCCGCCGGTCGTGGCCGGAAGCGCGGACACCTGCTCAGCCGCGCTGGTCAGGTTCGCCGAGGCTTGGGGCAACAGGTAACTCTGTACGCCAAGGAGTTCGGCGGACCCCGGAGTGACGTACAACGACAGCGGCGACAACGGGCCCGCGATGAAGCTGTCAATTGCCGAGAGCGGCGACGACGGGTCAACCGGCGCAGTGGACGTTGCCGACGAGACCGGTGTTGCGAGGCTTTGCAGCGCCTGCGGCACTGCGGACATCACCTGTGGCAACGTCTGCGTGTGGGTGCCGGCCGCCGTGCTCACGGCTTGGGCGACCGCGACGGTTTGTCGCGCCGGTCCGGCCGGGCTGGTGGTTTGTGGTGGCGGGCTGAACGGCGCCACTTGCGCGGCTGTTGCCGAGGAGCCGGCATAGCCGTACATGGCGGCCGCGTCCTGGGCCCACATTTCGGCGTACTGCGCCTCGGTAGCCATGATCGCCGGGATGTTTTGACCGAAAAAGTTCGTTGCGATCAGCGCCATCAACTGGGCTCGATTAGCCGCGACCACTGGCGGGGGTACCGTCGCCGCGAACGCGGTCTCATAGGCGGCTGCCGCTGCCCGGGCCTGCATAGCGGTGCCCTCGGCCTGGGCAGCGGTGGCGCGCATCCATGCCATATACGGTGCGGCCGCCGCCGTCATTGTCACCGACGATCGACCGCGCCACTGGGCAGCCAACCCCGACACCACCGACCCGTAGGCCGCCGCGGCGTAATGTAGTTGAGCGGCCAGCCCATCCCAGGCCGCCGCGGCAGCGAGCATCGGCCCCGATCCTGGACCGGAATACATTCGACCGGAGTTGATCTCCGGTGGCAACAGCCCGAAATCCATCGCCTAATAACCTCCTGATCGTCTGTCAGCTGCCGTCGCACTTGGTAGCCATGGCTGCCACACACGTGCCGCTAGCGAACCAAATTGCGGTTGCAGACTCCTCTCACGCGCCGGTGCCGAGATCGCCTTGTGAGTACCAACCCGTGATCTTCCCTCTAAGGTTTCCGACTGCTGCCCTTGTTAATCCGATTCTGGGCACCGGGCTTCCGGGTGATTGCGCCTGATCCTGACGACCGCGATACAGTGGTCGCAGTTTGTCATTGTCCGCGTCACGGTTGCGCCCGGCCTGATTTTGCACAATTTTAGTGAGCCTTATCCGGAGATGCGATCGCGCCGAGGGGCGCGGGGCATGGGGGTACCCGGCACGTGGCCTGTATTGAGGACGAAGCCCGCCATGCCCTAACCGGTTTAGGTGGCTTTGCGATCGTCGTTGGATAGCTTTTCTCTGATCTCGCACTTCGGATTCGAGAAGCTCTATGCCGCGAGGATGTCGTCGGTGTGATTGATAGTGCGTGCAGGTTAGAAGGATCTAGACCGGCGGACGCAGCGGCCTGGCGGGCCGCCGAAACAGACTCTGCTGGAGTGCGTGTCAGTGATCGTTAGTGCGAAACCGCTCAAAGGATCGCTTTACTTCAGCTTCTGCCGCTTCGCGGTTGGCCCAGTCGGCCGCTTTGACGTATTTGCCCGGCTCCAGGTCTTTGTAGTGCACGAAGAAGTGTTTGATGGCCTCCAATTCAAACGAGGGTACGTCGCCGATGTCTGAGATGGGTTCCCATCGTGGGTCGGCGGCCGGCACGCACAGCACTTTGTCGTCACCGCCGGCCTCGTCGGTCATCTGGAACATGCCTACCGGCCGCGAAGCGATCGTGACCCCCGGAAAGACGGGTTCGGGTAGCAGGACGAGCGCGTCGAGCGGGTCGCCGTCCTCGCCGAGACTGTCTTCGATGAAACCGTAATCTGCGGGATACCCCATCGAGGTGTACAGGTAACGGTCGAGTCGAATGCGGCCAGTGTCGTGGTCGGCCTGGTATTTGTTGCGCTGTCCCCTGGGGATTTCGATGGTCACATCGAATTGCATCTCGCGGCTCCTTCCGTTATCGTCGGCAATCCGAACCAGGTTTGGGTGGACCGTCGCGGTGGCGCTATCGTTCGCACGATCGGGATTGACTTCTTACGCCAGCGGGCCCCGGTTATACAGCAACAGCAGTGCATCCGGGTATGCAACCGCGACCTGAAGAGCGGGTAAATCGTCCGGTGGAATCGTGAACCCGCCAAGTGGACACGGTTACAGCTAAATGTGGGCACTTATCACCTGCGACTCCTTCGTTCGCAGGTGCCATCAGCCTCATTGGCGGTTAGGGCGAGCACCATCGCCGTTGTCAGTTAATCAGCGGTAGTTGGCTTCCGTCAAGCGCAGGCAAGATCGACACGGCCGCGAGACGGCAGGTAATCACCAAGCTACGCACCGGGTACCCCAGGGCAGCCAAGGCGGACAACAGCACGGATCTACGATGCGCCGGCCACCTCATGTCAGCGTTTGTAGGAATCGAAAATCCTTGATGCACTGTCGACCGCCACGATGATGGGACCACCTTGACCAGGGTTTAGCCAGTCTCATGGGACCACCCGTTTGCCAGTGATGGGACCACCGGCGTGTCGTCGCCGGGGTCAGCTC